>Ga0209641_10000751_pt1 | contig 29910 bp, 29 predicted proteins | sample RifCSP16_1_FD_184022 | JGI IMG/M metagenome (GOLD analysis project Ga0209641, IMG submission 184022) | Soil microbial communities from Rifle, Colorado - Rifle CSP2_sed 16_1 (SPAdes) (version 2) | ecosystem: Environmental > Terrestrial > Deep subsurface > Rock core/Sediment | place: Rifle... | reverse complement strand
CGAACTTGTCCGGGCGGGCGTTGTACCATCGTGCGTGGTTGCTCCGCATGATGCACACAGCCACAATCGTTGCCCCCTCATAGGCAACGTAGACCGAATGTGAGGGGTCGGTGAACTCCGACAGTGGCGGAAACGGGCGAGCCGGACTGCATTGAAACTCTGGCCCCGCGTAGAAATCCATGCAGGCTTGATGCGCCTTCACGTAGTCCTTTGGGTCTAGCTTTCTGGCTATCATAGCGTCTCCTCAGTTCCTGGAGGGATAGGAGGAGTCAACTCTAGAGCTGCCGCTGCCAGTTGCAACGCCACCTGTCCATGGTAGTAGTTGCGGATGGCGTCCCGCACGTCCTTACGAGAGATAGACGACACCATGATTCGCTTCCATTCCCGACCAGCGGGGACGTAGGGGCGGCCTAGAAGCTGCGATACCCGGTCCTGAAGCAGAGTCGTGAGGCTTGCCCGTGCAGCGGCACCAGCGGGACCGGCAGGCGCTAGGGCGGTTAGGTCACGTAGGACGGGCAATATGAGGTCGGTGCGGTAGACCTCCGCCAGCGACGTCGCTGCGGTGTAAGCGGGAGCACGGGTGCCATCGTCCAGCAGCGGCCAGCCATCCACGGGGTCGGTGGCCGTAACCTCAATTAGCGCCACAGTGCGGGGAAACCAGAACCAGTCAGTGCGGTACGGCTCCAGATTAGCGGTGAAGTCGGCCTCGCTGTGCCAAATGGCAGCCTGGAGGCCAATCTTTTCCGAACGGTCAAGGAGCGGGCCACGAATAATCTTGAAATACATCTAATTCACCGTGTACCTGATACACATAACGAAGTCTGTGACTGCACCACTTACTGTGTTGATGTCAAGGGTGATAAAGCTATCAGCAGCAACAGAAGCGGTGCCATCAGGGGTGACATTACTTTCGGTTGTTGTGGTCGTCGTCGCCGTTCGGATAGCTGTAGCGCCAGACCAGGGAAGAGTTGCGTTCTGATATAACGTCCAGTTAACATTCGTACCTGCTTGACACTGCGCTGTTATCTCCCGAACGGTAATCGCCACATGGCTAGAAAACAGAATAGCAACGTCTGTTACAGTCGGTGTAACCATATGGATACGTATCTCAAACGGCACCTGCGACATTGTAGGGGCGGCGGCCACGCCCTCACTACGGAGGTAGGTGTGGGCCAGGGATGCGGAGGGAACCGCGCCCAGGGCCAGCTCAGTGATGACACCCGACCCGTTGGAGTAAAGAGCCTGCCAGGCCGTAGCGGTGTGGTCTGAGCTACTGGTAACGGTGTGAGATCGGGTATGGTGCGCGGAGCCGGAGTGTGTAGCGTCCACCGTGGGGCTGCCCCATGTCCCGCCCAGTTCACCGCCTGGTGTGGTGCCGACAACTATCTCAGCGCTGAGACCCGCGTTGGCCGTGCCGACAAGGTAGTCGGCGTCAGTCGGAGCGCCACCGCCCGCTGCCGCATTGGCTACCTGTGAAAGCATTTGGAACTTCGGGCCAGTGGCGTTGTAGACCACCGCGACAATCTGGTTCGCCGCAATGTCACCGTCATCAAGGACGGTGCCGTTCATCTTCTCCAGCGCCACGGCCCCAAGTCCGTTCACATTCAGGGTGGCCGCACCCGTGTTAGCTGTTCCAGCCTTGAAGTGGAACACCTGGCCCGCTGCGTAGGCTGCCGGAGCGGGGGTCAGGGTAATGGCGTAGGCGCCCGTTCCTACGGCGTCCACCGCGTAGGTATATTTACTGTCCTGAATCTGTGAGGGTAGCGCAGAGACTGGGATGACCCTGCTGGTATCAGTACCAGCAGTAGTCTCTGCCGTGGTAGCGAGTTCAACGTGGCCTTCCTGTGTAGCCGTAGCGGTAACACCCTCAAGGACTTGATTAGTAGCCGTATGCTCTCCGTCAACGACAGTGATGTCGCCCGTGTTGGTATTGGCAATTGACGCATTAGCCGTGAAGGTCAGAGTACGCGCGGCATCCCCGGTGGTGATTGTCAGTATGCGATCTGCCGTCAGGTCAGACCCTGGCTGGATAACCAGGTCATGGCTAGAGTTGGTATCAAGGATATGCAGCCCGCCTACGTTTGGCAGGGTAATGGTGGTGGGCGCTAGGTTCTGCCCATCCCCCGCTGCTGAATGATCGTGAGATTGGGTGTGAAGCTCACTATCACGGGCAATAGTGGCAGGTAGATCAGCATCGACTATCGTATCCCAGACCGGAGCCGCCGAGGCCGCGCCGTCACCCGTCTGGCGCATGAACTTCCGTGTCGTAGTAATATTCCCCGCGAGCCTAGCCCCGGTGTCAGAGCCCGTACCATAGACGGTATCGCCAAGCAAATCCCAAATGGTGTCGGTGGCTACAGATCCCGCGCCACCTGCCGCATTCAGGGTTGTGCCTGACATCGACAGGTTGGTGCCAAGGGTTATCTCCTCCCAGTCGCCCGCGCCCGCCGCCGCACCACGGCCTAGCAGCTTCGATATTGCTGCCGAAGGGGTCAGGTTCGCATAGGGCAGGTCTCCCGTGACATGAGAGGCAAGGTTTATCAGCGCCCTCACGAGGTCTTGCCCAGAGAGGGTGATGTAGTCAGGAGCGCCAGACACCGTGACGGCGGCGTGATGCTTGGGGTGTCGGTGGTCTTTTCTGGCAGCACTAGCCTCAGACCCATCCGCCGCTGTGTCTCCGTCTATGACGGGGTCAGATGTAGCGTCAACGAAAATCAGGTCGCCGCCTACTATATGGTTCGCAACGTGGTCGGTAACTGCTGTTTCCGCGAATCCCCGCCAACGGCTTGATGTTGAGTCGTACCACAGGGGAATACCGTTGCCGGTGTTCAACTCCATATCCTGGCCGATGGGGAAGCCAAAACGGTTGGCGGCGGCTGAGGATGTAGACTGACTCTTCAAGGTCAGCGCGAAGCTCCCGACGTTGATGATAAGTATCAATCGCCCGTCACTGCCACCAGCAAGTCCGGTGATATTCCATGCATCATCAGAACTCAGGCGCAGGACACTTGCAGTGGAGAGTCCGGCGGGGTCATAGTCGTTTACGCTGGCCGTGATTGCTGCCGGGGTCAGGTCGCCCGTGAACGCAACCGTGGTAGCGGGAGCAAGGCTTTGTCCGTCAGCCGCTGCGGAGTGGTCGTGCGATTGGGCGTGGTCGTTAGCATGAGCCGTGCCGTGCGTTAGGGGAATCCCCTCCACGTAGCAGGCCCCGACCCGCACGGCAGCGCCGGAGTCGTCGCTGAACGGGTCATTGGGGGTCGGGTAAGTAATCGCGGGAGCAACACCATTATCCAGCCGGTGCCCCACATCCCCGACAAGGCGTATGGAGGCGGTGGCGCTCGTCATGCCCATCTGGATGCTGGAGGAGTTGGAGATGAGCCCGACCCAGTATGAGGTCTGGGCGGCCAGTGTGGGCGGCGTGGTCGTGAACGGGAACTCCTTCCAGGAGCCAGGCCCACTCGTGTCCGTGATCGTCGCCTCGTCTGAGATGTCAATAAGCGCGCCTGGCACGTCGGAGCCGTTGTCCTGGTAGATGACCATGCGGCAGGCGCCGGACCCCGCTGTGATCCTGAGTTGCGCCCAGCCCGACGCTACAACCGTGTCGGCCAGGAGTTTGTAGGGGCCGAAGACGTTGACCTGGTTGGCCCCGCACTGAACCAACACGGCCTCGGTGCGGGTGTGACCGAGGTACGGCCCGCCCTGGCCGCGCACGTCGTTCTGCCGAACGCCATCCCAGTCGATGTCTGTGCCGTCCGAGCGCGTGAACTGGCCCAGTTGGCCGAGGGCGAATTCATCCCATAAGGACGAGGCGCTACCATAGATAAGGGAACCTCGCGTTGGTGTCTGGGCGGCGGTATCGCTATGCGAGCTGGCGTCAAGGACGGTATGGGGAATATCTGTGCCACTTAGTGCCTGGAATGCGGCGGTGGTAGCCCCTGTGGCCCGCAGCACCTGGCCCGCCGTCAGCCCGGAGGTTGTGTGGGATGCGCCCAGCCCCGCTGTGGTAGCAATGACATGATCACTCGGAGCGCCCGCTGCCGTCGGCTCCCACTTCTTAGTTGTGGCGTTCCAGGTTAGAACATCACTGGTGGCGGGGGCTTCAGCGGAAAGGGGTCGCCCCTGGAGCGTATCGGCGTCAGCCTTTCTACGTCCAGTGAGAGCATCTATGCGCTCTCTTAATTCATTTATCAGGGATTCTAGGTGGTTACCCATCGCCGTGCAGTTATCTCTATGCCCCGCGAGTAGCCCGTGGGTGTAGCATAAGTGGTGTCCGCTATACTCATTATATCAGCATTAAAGGTCGTGGTGGTGCCGGGCCTACGGAATGTCACTACACCCTGGTTTTGCAAACGCTGGAGATTCTGCTCTGCGATGTTGGCGGTGAGACCATGAGGCTGAAGCGCCCCGTCATCAGCGGGAATGACTATCTTGATGATCTCCGGGAACCTGATCCCCACGATGACATTCAATATGCGGGGGTTGGAGGTCAGCGGGGCATAAGACGAATTAGTTGTGAGCTGGAGTTCGGGACGGAACCTATAAGCAGTGTCTGATGTGCCCACGGTCCAGTTAATGGTGGTCACGCCGGAGGCAGTTACGGGGCTCCCGATGGAAACTGCATCTGCATTATCTAGATAGCATCTGAATTGCAAGGATGTGGTGGCATTCCATGTTCCCTCTAGGTCCACAGTGACACGGCGTAGTTGCACCAGGTCCTGGGGACGGCCAGGATTGCGCTCGTCAAACTGCATAGTGTGGACATCACTTGCTTGACCCTTGCGGCCCGTGGTGTCCAGGCTGCCATCAGGGGCCAACTCAATGACTCGGATAGAGCGGAACCCGGCCAGCAGGCTGGCCCCCTTGAGCCATAGGCGGTTCAGGGAGTCCACGCCCATGCCTTTGCATATCGGGATGTATAGTACAGGGTGGAGGATGGTTTCGTGGCCTGGTGTGTCGTCGGGCTGGCGGAACCGGCCCTGGAGGAGATGGCTTGCTTGTCCATCATTCAACAGGACATACAGATATTCACCGGCATATACAGCTTGAGCGTGGCGGCCACCTTTGGGAACTGTAATAGCTGCCGGAGCCCTGAATCTGCGCAGGGTGTTGGCCCCGATGGGCAGGGCGGACCTCCCAATGATATATCGCCAGAGGCCGTCCTTTGATGGATAGATGATGATGTTCCCGAAAGCAATGGTTCCCTTGCCGTTATCGGAATCCACCTTGCCACGACTGAGGAACGGGATAGCATTACGAGATTCGGCCTCAGTGCCAAACTCATAGAGGGAATCTTCCTTGGCCACATAGAGGTTCCCGGCGGCCTCGACCAGGGCGGTGATGGCGGTCGTGCTGTCACCGACTTTCTGGCTATCGCTGGTCCATGCATCCGCGACGTTGCCCCCCGCTGAGATGTCGTTGATGTCTACAACATTCGTACTGGTAGTGTTGGACCGGGCGGCAGTGGGCAGAATACCCTTTTGGAAGTTAGAGAGGTGCCCGGCTTTCCAGGTGGTGATTACCCATCCCGTGTCTGAGGACGCATCATCTAGCCTGTAAGCGAAGGTCCCGTTGCCCATCCCGGCATACCACTTGGTAGATAGTTTCGCGGGCTGGCCTATAGCGGTGGCACTGGCGATGGCCTGCGTCCCGGCAAGTGTAGGGCCCCCTGATGTGTCATAGTTATAGCGGAACATGTTAGTGCCGTCTCCAACCCACATAAGACTACGCGAGGTGATGGAAGATGGCTTTAGATTAACTCCCATAAGTATCCACCGGGCGGAAGCTCCCAGTGTCCAACTCATTACAACGCTCGCCGCGCCGCCCTCGGTGCTTCCTGCACCCCTGGTTAGTGTCTGGATGTCATTCCATCGTTGGGTTTGTCCTGCCCCAACTGTTGCTGTCTCGTTATTCGCTACAAGAAAGTCGAGAACAAACTCACCCGTTGCAGAGGTTACAGTAATACTCGGCGTAGAGCTGATCTGGGTATCACCTGTCATAGTACCAAATGGAGTATCTTGATTGACACCACTCCAGCTAGTTGCTCCACCTACCATCGCCATTGAGACGGTAGTAGATATAGAGATAGTGTTCGCGCCAGATGGAGGATTAAGAAGATACCATATGCGGACAGAGAACCCAGAGGAAGTCCCCCATCCAAGGAAAGTGAGGGGCGTTCCAGCATAAGTAACGTCTCCAAATGTGCCAGTTGCATCATTGTTGGCAGCGACTGCAACTACGAGTGCGCGTTCAGCGGTGGACCCTGTAGTATGTGACCATGAGAGGGAAGTACCCGAAGCTTTGCTGGTTGAGGCGGCATCAAAGACAAGACTAGAACCGGTAGTTTCCACTCCCTCCATAAAGTAGCCATAGCCGGTAGTGAGGGACGTGTTATTATGGGCTAGATAATGGGGCGAGAGTCTTAACACTCCCGGCGAGGAGGCGTCAAACCCGTCAGACCAGAGATATCCCCGCCCAGTTTCCCGCTTGGTCTCGCCCGCACCCTCCGACCAGTCATCCCAGGTCTCGTCCTTCTCCTCGGCTACCTGAACAGTGCGCCAGATTACGTCTCCCTGTTCTGAAACTGCTATTGGGTATTCTATTCCATTAATGCTACCTGTAGGCTCCTCCATTACACCGTCTGCCCCTTTATTGCATTACAGTTATAACAGAGAGTTTGATAATTCTCATGAGTGCCATTGTTTAGGAGATAGCGGTAATAGCCAGTACGAGACATGGGTTTTAGTTCTTGATGCCCGCCGCCATGAATATGATCGATAGCAAGTGCGCGCAGGTCGTCCTTATATCCGCATAGGCGACAAACGGACCCAAACTTCTCTAAAATTGACAACCGCATGATGCGAGCATATCGGAGAGCCTTCTTGCGGTCTCGAAGTTTCCCCTGCTTGCGAGAGCAGTCAAGACACCATTTCTGGGTATATCCTGTTCTTATAAATATTTCCTTACATATTTTACATGATCTTTCAATCGGAATAATATCATACATCATCTAACCAACATCAAATCCGGCGAGAGTTCATTTACCAGGACAGGCGGGATACCCAACGCCGACAGCATAGACGAGAACTCCTTGGCATAGGTCTGGGCCTTGGTGCGGTGGTAGTTGCCCAGATGGGGATTGCTGGCGGACAGGCGGGCAGCCCGTTCCATCTCTAGATGATACATGACACCCCGGACAACCAAGTCCTGGTTCGCAGCGGTGGTATCCAGGTCATTGGCCAACTCGGTGTACGGCTTGAGTACGCGCAGGAACGTGGCGTATGGGGCGTCTATACGGGCATTCAACAGTCCGCTGCGGTCATCGCGTTCTGTGTGCAGGTTGGTGTAGGCTAGGCCCCCGTCCAACCATACATCAGTCTCGATGTTACGATGGGGTATAACAACCTGGGCGTCTACAATGTGGGACTCAGAGGGGAACGTAGACGTGTCTAGCGGGTAGGCAGTGCGGTAATTAGAGGTCACGCATACAGGCCCCACCCGGAAACTTGTCCCAGCCGCAGTGGCGGACACGACCTGGACCGCTACCTCCTCAGTGGTGGAATCGAGAGACTCCTGAAACCACACTATAACAGGCTGCTGGCCCGTAACAGTTACGGTCTTGAGCGCGGCGGCATTCGTGACATCATAGAGAATGACGTTGAACGTGGCGGCCTCGGTAGCGGCGGGGGTCTTCTGCACGAAGACCGAGACATATAGGCTCTCGCGGGGTGTTACCGCTATACTCGCGGACTGAACACCACGGCTAATGGCCGCGCTGGTTGCTACATCGATGTACTGTCGCCCGAACCGGAAGGGATAGCTGGTGCTGGACTTAGACGCGGTAACGTTAGAGTTGGTCCGCCACCATTGAGTGAAGCTCTCGGTAGTCCCGATTGTGTAAGAGTCTTCCATGTCCCCATCCGGCACCATCGTCACGGGCATGTAAACCCAGGAATGAAGATTGCGCAGAATCAGATTAATGTAGGACTTCACTAGGTCGGGGTGGATGTCCCACAGAAACAGGAAGTCGCTGTTGGTCTCAGCCTTGATTGCAATGGCTGACCCAGACGCTGAGTTGGACATTGCGGGAGCCCACGTGAGGGTGCCATCAGCGACGACGACGCTGGACGAGGATGGAGTCTTGGAGGCCCGCGTGAGATTTCCGGGAACCGTCGTGGAGGACTGCCAGTACACTTCATACTCGGAGGTGCTGTCGGGATTGGTGGTCCAGGCCGGGGTGGTAGTCAGTACATCCGGGGATGCCCCGCTGTTGGAGGTGATGGTCCGTGTTTGGCCCTCGCCGGTCCCGCCTACTATACGCACAGCGCCAGCATTAAGGGCTCCGGCAGTCCACGTAATCCCAGTGGGCATTGTGATGGAGGTAGCGCCCCCGGCTGAGGCGGTCCCGGTCTGCCTGCGTAGATACACCCAACAGTTATGGTACTCACTGGTAGTAATGGCAGACCCGAGGCCCAGGCCCGCGAACACGCCGGAGGTGCCGGATGATCCGTCGGCGGTGCTGGTCATCGAGGTGGGCCACTGGCCCTTACCAGATTCCTGGGCTACGGCGGTGATAATCTCATCAAAGGTATAGGACACTACTTACGAGCCCTCCCTCCCGCTACAGCGCCAAAATAGCGCCGCTGTCTAGCGGTGATCTTGCGGCCCCGGACAGTCTTATCATGGAGAATCTTCCGGGCCTTGGACGGAGACAGGTTCTTGCTGGCCATTAGCCCTTAGACTTAGGGCTACGCTTGGCCAATCCCTGCTTCCCGAATGCCCGTTTCTGGGCCATCGGGTTAGCCTTTTGGGGTAGAGTCTTCGCAGCGTGCTTAGGCATTGTATCTCCTACTCGTACCAGATTAATCCTGCTACTACCTCATTCATAGTAGACATGAATCCATCCTAGGTTGAAGAAGTTAATCCCGGTTGTAGTCAGGACCGAGCCCGATACCCCAGTTGGGAATAGATCAGTTACCAGTGTGATTGATCCCTGTAGCGATCCATCAATCCACCACCTTACGGGGCCACCAGCCAGTGCCTCAATCTTCCAGTGGTGATAGCTAGTATCGGCCACACTACCAAGATCGAGATAGCCGCCCGTGCCAGGCGTACCTCGTATTGCAAAGTTAGTACCGTCACTGTAAATAAAAGCAACATGGTTAGTGGCCGTAAGGCTGGCCCCGGTACTGAGCCCGAAGCCACTAGTGGTCTCGGCCCCAGTGACTGCCGCAAAGTTACCAAAGGCTTCCAGGCAGAGCTTAGTCGGCATATAGCCGAGGAACTGCCCGGCAAGCAGGCCGTGCTCATAATCACCGAAAATCTGGGGTCCAGTAAAGAAGTCCCCCGCCGTATCGACTGCTGCGATATTGGGTGTTCCCACATCCGCTGAGGACAAGAGGTCGGCCAGTGTGCCCGGTGTATAAGTTGGCGGTGTCGAGAGTGTCCACCCATAGTTAGAAAGCAGTTCATCTGCTGCTATGCCCTCAAAGGTCGGGCCAAGGTTGGCCCAGAAGTCCGTGCCCGCTGAACGGGTCCAGAGGGACGGCCTAGTAACATGTTCCCTGAGGCTGTGCGCTACTCGGACAAGCCCATGTCCCTTGGGTGGGGACAGCTCCGTTGTCATGTCCTTACTCCTTAACTGTGCCAGCCGCCCTAGCTATGGCGAGAGTCGCTTCTAGCTGGGCATCCTGGCGGGCGTTTCTCTCCGTTTCCTTCTGGTTCTCCATGTGTTCCTGGTAGGCGGCCCATTCCTGGCTATGGCGGTGCAGGGCGTGGATGCGCTTGGAGTGGGCGCTGCGCAGGTAGGCGGCGTTACACGTGATCCCGGTCAGGCCCACCTCGTCCAGGACCGCCCGCTCTATGCTTTCGGGGTGGAGGAAGCACTTAACATTTCCCCGCTTGTATTCGGGGGCCTCATGCTGGCGGGCCGTGAACATGAAGGTGCCATCAGGGAGGCGCTTCTCTAGGGTGCGCTCCAGGAGGTTGACGGGGATGTATATCTCCTCTCCGTCTACCAGAGAATAAATGGGGACCTTCTTGCGGGCCGGGGATGTCTCCCTGAATAGAATCTCCTGGGAGTTATCACGGAGTTCGGCAATCTGTCCCCGCAGGTCCCGGATGTCCTGGGCTCGCTCTGCGATGTTAGTTTCGGGCATGTATCTTCTCCTTAATATATTCACGGGGGGTGTCATTGCGTTGGACGGTAATAATAGGGCCGATAACGGTTCTGTTCAGGATCATCTCCCGTTGCTGTCCCAAGATCATCAAAGAATCCTTGATGAGGGTGCTTTCCGCTAGCATCTCCCTGCTTCTATTATACCAGTGAAGGTCCTGGCGGTTCTTGGCGGCGTGGTCCTGGAGTTGGCCCACCGTGTTCTCACCAAAGGACGGGATAATCAGTGGGGTTGTGCGCTCGAACAGGGTAGTTGGCCCGTAGTCCGTGGTGTATTCTGCGATGGCATCCCCCCGTATAACATAGACGGCCTGGACCCAGTGGCTGGCCGAGGAGCCGTCAAAGGAGTGGACCGTGCGGGGGCCCTCGAAGAGCCCCCAACATCCTTCGTCGGGATATACACGGTCGGTGACAATTTTCACGATGTTCGCTTACTGGCCAGATTGATTGCCCGCCACTCACCCGCGATGTGGACAAACAGCGGGACGGACTTGGGCTTACCACGCGGGCGCAGTTCATCCTTCTCGGAATACTCCGCCCGGATGTCCTCAATAGTACGTCCCTGCTGGCGAGCAAGCTGCCTGTACCAGATGGCTTTAGGCATCTCGGCTTCACCATTCCAGGCCATAGGTTCCGTAGTCCATGCCTTTGCGTTACCATCTAGATATGCCGGAGTAACGCGGACAAACTGTGGAAACATCTTGTACAGCTCTGCCCAGATACAACACATCCGGACCTCAAGAGTCTCGGCCAAGTAGGGATTGGTCCACATGCCGATGCGCTGGTAAGTGCAGTCACACAGGTCATCCTGGCAGTCCCAGAATGTGGTCGGGAACGTTCCCGTGAAGAGGGCCTCTAGGACATCAGTTTGGGCCTGTGAGTCCAGGACAGGATATGTCTCAATCTTTGTCTGCATTCTACGTCTCAACGTTGTTGATTGTACCGGCAGCAATGATCTTCTGGACGGTTGTGTCATTCGCGCCAATTCCACCTGCTGTAGTGATAGCTCCAGCGGGCTGAGTAGCAGACCTGCAAACAACCCATGCGGTTGGCTGGGTTGTGGCAAACGCTGATATAGTACCCAGGCGTACATTCCCGGCTGTTATATTGATGTCCCCAGTGGCCGCTGTAATAGTTGTCGTAGATACGGCCTGCGCGACAACCATGTCATTACCGTCGAAGTCAAAGATCTCCGTGCCATTATAGACAGCAACGATGCGCCCATTGATCTGGTCATGCCACCATCCTTTATGGCGGGGAAAGGCGGCTGTTCGATAAGGCATCTTATATCTCCTTAGCAGCTACGGCTGCACGTGATAAGGTGGGGGTGTTTAGAGGCACACCCCCTAAGCCTTATTCAATTATGTCGCCCAGTCGCGGTTCCCCTTGGCCCAGATGTAGTCGCACTCCAGCAGGGGGTCACCCGTGGAAGCAGCGAGGAGATAGAGGACGGGGTATACCAGGGCGGTCTGGTCGAAGGTGCCCGGCTTCATGTGGGCAACCTTGGTCAGCCCGCTCTGGTTCGCCATGCCGGGGCCACCGAAGTAGCCAATGCACCCGCCGCCTGCGTCAATCTCGACCCTGGCAACATACCAGGAGTCGGCGGTAATAGTGCATTGGGATCGAATACCTAGTGCGCCCAGCGTGGTTGCACCGCTGAGGGAAGAGTACAGCGGGGCAGTTGTGGACTCGGTGCCGTCCAGTGAGTAGTGGAACCTGAAGTCGTCGTCGGTGGCTCCCGTGTCGGTGTAGAAGCCGACCGCGTTACCAGCGTCGTTAGAGGTCAGGGTCGCACCGCTCAGGGTGAACGGGTTAACGGGCTCGGCCAAGGCGACCGTCTCGGCAAAGCCCACGAACACGCGCAGGTCAGTGGCCGATGCGCCCTTGAACCTCGCGCCCATCCGAATGGTGCCGTTGGTGGAAGGCTGCATCGGCAGGCCAACGATGGCAATGCCATCCCCGGCACCAGTAGCGCCGCTGAAGGAGCCAACACCACCGGACTCGTCTACCGTGTTAATGAAGTCAACAGCGCCACTCACCGCAATGAGAGTTACATCATTAAAGCGCGTACCTGCTGTCGCGTCTGCAATTGAGGCAGTGGCGTTGTAGCCACCGAAGTCCTCGAAAAACCCAATACGGCCAAATTCGTCCTGAATGGCCATTATATTTCCTTTCTACCCCGTCCTGGGGTAACTAGCTTGTCGGGGCAGTTGCGTCACTGAGAATCGTGAATGCCCAGTTTCCGGCGGACCGCTCCCCGAACCCGTACTCGTCGGTCATAAAGATTTCGTCCGCGCCGCCACCGAATGACGGGTCACGGCGCTGTTCGGTCTTGATACCCATGCCCAGGACGGCCACTACGGCATCCCCGGAGTGGACAGCGCCACGGGCGTCGGGGGTTGCGGTGACAGTGATATTTCCGTCCTCGAATATGTTAGCCCCCGCCACGGTCCCCATAAACCCCTTGCGGTAGACCTGCTCGGTCATGCCATCGGGGATTGTGTAGGTTCCAATACCGGCCAGCACTTCATCCTGAAGGTCCTTGATCTGGAAACCATGCAGGACTGCGTAGACCGGCGCACTGGAGGGCTCGGTAACGTTGGATGAGATTCTGTTCTTGGCCGCTGCGATATGGCCAAATGATAGGGGGTTGCCCGTGCCGGGGGACGCACCCGTGCCGAAGGTCGAGAACAGACTTAGGTAGTCCTCATCCTTCTTACGGGCCATTGCGTTCCCGGCCAGGGATCCCACCTTGGACTCCACCACCGAGGCAATCTTGCGATAGGTCATGTCCGTGATCTTGAGGGCGATCTGGGTCATGGACGGTGTGATAGTAAACAGGGTGTCGGCAAGCTGCTGGAAGTTCTGATTGATCGTGGTCTCAGTAATATCCTGGGCGCTAATCTGGGCGAGGGAAATCTCGTTCCAGCTAAGGCCCGTGCCCTTTGCCTGGTCCCGCACATCACACGTCCGCTTCCAAGTACCCTCGTACTCGCGGACGATACGCGCATCTGCAATGATGGTCGGTAGGGAGTCGGCTAGTGACCCAGTGGTCGTTTCACCAGACGCCATTGTAATTCTCCTGTATTATGCGCCCGCACGTTGGCGGGCCCTGATCTCAACTAGGGTTTGTATCGGCGTAGTAGGGTCGGCAAGGATCTCCCGGTCACTCCGGCCACCACGGGCTTTCTCGGTGAGGTCGGGCTTTTGGCCCTTCCGCGAGGCGGCACGGGTGTTTTCTACGTTGGCGGACTTCCCGGCCTTGAGGCCCCGCTCGTAGCCCCGCTTCTCAGCTTCCTGGAGTTTCTTCTCCACGAGTGGCTCAGCGATTCGCTCCATAAGGTCGGAGGCGAAGTCGGGGTCTGCGCGGTTATCTGTAGCCATCCTGTACAGGCGGCCCAGGTACTCATTGGCGAGGGAGTCATCCTCCATGATTTTGCCGATGGTGGACAGTATATAGTGACTGCCCTCCCACCACATCTGGCCGTTGAAGGCCTCCATTGCAGGCTTATACTGCTGGAACAACTCCTGCATGACATCGGTGTCCAGGGTTCCATCATTGGTGGCTTTCTGGACCTTACTGTACATTTGCCCCAGGGTTTCGCGGGTCTGGACGCTATGCTGAGACCAGCGGTCAATCGCGGGTTGGATAGAAGACTGGAACTTGCGGTACTGTTCCTTAGCAATGTCCTTGTCCCTTGCCCGCGTAGTGGACTCGTGGGCCTCCTTCAGTGCCGGGCTAGACTCTAGGTGTTCTAGCCAGGATTCATAGGTTTCCCCCTCCGTTTCGGGTGGTTGTTCACCCTCAACTGCGGGTTCAGACGGGGCGTCTGGTGCCGCCTCAACAGGAAGCTCTGGTGGAGCATCTGTCACGGCGGGCAGTGTTGGGGCCTGAGCGGGATCAACCAAGACTATATCCTCCTATATATTATATCATGCCTCATGGAATCTATCGCACGTATGGCAGTAATTGCACTTTCGGCAGGTTCCCAGTGGGGTCCAGTCATGTTCACCAGATGTACACTTAGGAGGCGAAGGCTTGGGGAGCGTTTCTACCATCTTGTGTCCCTATCTGAGCCAGGAGTTGCTCGTTACGATACATATCGGGATAGAATAGCTGGAGCAGGGATACATTCTTGAGCAGGAACTCCTGGCGGGCGGGGTTAGCGTAGAGTTGGCTCTCCTTGGTGCCCGAACGTAGGGCGAATGCCAACCCCACTAGGCGCGGGCCATACTGGCCGGTTTTGGCCACCAGGCCATAGACGGTATCCATGCCCACGTCAGTATAGCCCTGGCTGGCTAGTTGCCGGTTAGCAACCTGGGCGGCCTCCTGTATCTCCTGGATTTGGTCCTGGTCAGTGGTGGAGCCTACTTGGGGGACCCACTTAGGGAGATCGAAGTACTGGCGGCGCAGGGTACGGGCCTGCTTGAACTTAGTCTCGACCTGCTTGACTGTTGAGTCTTGCGAGCGGGTGCGGACCTCTATAGCATTGCGGTACTCCTCGGGCAGGCGGGCAAACGCGGCGTCCTTGATCCTGGAGTAGGTCTCCCAGTCTATCTCGAAGGTAGCAGGGTCACGGTATTGTTCGGGGGTGACCTTGCGCCAGGTATCAAAGTCCCGTGCCAGGGCCGTGTCGCCAACATCAAGTTCATCCTCGAAGAACTCATGGTATATTACATCAGCGATATTCTGCTGGTAACGCTCGAACTGTTCCACGAACTGGGAGCCAGCGGCGGGGTCGCCGGACAGGACGCCCTCGGCCAGCATGGGGAGGTTGAAGTCCTGTTCCTTTTGGGCGAACTCACGGGTGCGCTTCTCCTTGGCAATGGCACCCTCACCGCCCCGCTCTAGGCGGTACTTCTGAGACTCCTCGGCCAGGGCGGACAGTTCGGGGTCGGTCTCCACGAGGACATTATCTATCCCGGCCTGATATTCCCTGCCATACTTCTCCTGGAATCGGGCCTTAAGTTTGGCCTGGGGGGTTTCAGGATAGGTTTGAACGCTTACACCGAGGAATGAGCCAACACCAGCGCCTACACCGGCCAGGAACCCCTCGTTAACCAATGCGTCTCGGATGTCCTGTGTGACAAGGGGCGTAAGGTTATTCCATAGTTGCTCTTGGGCAGTTGCACCAGTCGCGGTGATTTCCCGGCCTTCAAAGGTCTCTCCGCTGATTATATCAGACCCCAATCCGGCTACGGGCGACATCTTACTTCTCAGGAATCGCATTACGGAGTCGGCACGTGGGGCGGGGATAATGTCGCCCGCCTCAGTCTTGCGCTGGCCAGTGGCAATCTGCGCCATGTAGCGATACACAGGGCCGAACCCACCCGTGAGGTCAACGCGCATGTTGCCCATCCTGGCCTTCATGAAGTTGGCGCTGCGGGGGTCCATCTCTACGGTGATACCAACAGCTGTAAGCATGGCGGCAAAGGCGGCAATGCTGCCAAATGTGCCCGCTAGATGCTTAAACACTATGCCGCGCATTTCAGGGCGAGCAAGATCAACGGCCCGGAACGGTAGCTTTAGACGGGAAATCAATAGGCGGGGCGAGAATAGGACAGAGTTCAGGAACGGGCCATACTTGTTGAGGGCCTTTAGGTCGCCACGCCCAGTCAGTTCATTGATAAAGCCGGTCAGCCGCCGGACCTTGCTGGGATCGGCCATCCACTCCTGGGACCAGTTTTTGATGGTGTCCTTGAAGAGCGTAGAACGAGCCAGGTTAACAGCATCGGTATAGGCCCGCTCGGTTGCCCGAATCCAGGGTATCTTCTCTAGGAATTGGTGGACTTTAGCGCCACGGGCGACCTGAAACGCTTCCTCGGCGGTGGCCCCAGTGCCTGCGGTCACAATGTCTAGCCCGTTCGCCATACCAAACTGAATATTGTGGTCAGCGAGTAGGGCGCGGTTGAACGCCGCGCTGGACTCAGGATCGACCATTGACTTGGCTTGACGGGCTATAATTTGCGGGAGAAGGCTGGGCTTTCCCGCCCAGGCCGGGAATAGCTGGCGGGCCGTGGCGGACATGTCAAGACTTGATACGAGTAGAACGCGGGGAACATTGGCTGCAGCGGCGATCTCCTCTCCTATATCGAGGGGTTTCGGTGGGGGCTCAAATCCGGCTCCTATAGGCGGCTGAGTCCCGCCAGGAGGCGGGCCACCACCGGGGCCAAGCTCGAAGCCTTCCCCGAATGTGCCGGGGCCTTCTATGGTTGGAGGCCGTGGGGGTTCACCCCCACCTTGCACCATCCCTAGGGCCTCGCGGTATTTCTCGGCAGCCCGGGCGTTACGGCCCTCGGCCATCAGCGCATCACCCTCAGCGATGAGGGCATCGGCATTGGTGAAGGCGGACTCATCCCCAGCCAGCTTAAATTCAGGCGGGAGTTCTGCTGCCCCACGATATGCCTTATTAAGCTTATGGAGTGCACTGGGTCCAAGAACCGCCTCTGATAAAGCGTCAAAACCGCCGCCGGGCTCATAAAAGCTTTCCGGAACCTTAATTTTCATCCTGTGAATTAGCTGGGCGATAGGAATAGACCCAGTAGACATAGCAATATCTGGATTGGCCGCAAGTCTGGATTGGGCTTCCTCTAGGGACTTAATGAAATCATTGTATCGAATGGTGGAAGATGCTGCTTTTCTGCCTATAAACTGATTAACAATATTACGTATTGATGTGGTGCTAGGCATGATTTCCGCCGCTGGCACCACTGCCATCTGACGCTGGAGTTCGCCCACTTGTTTGTTGGCATTATGGAACTCATCACGCAGGGCGGCCATATCGGGAGTCTCGCCGGGCTTACGCGGGGACCGAGGATCAAACCCCAGGGCCTTGGCGCGGGCGAGGGCGTCGTCGCGGAGGCCACGGGCCTTGAATAGCTCGGAGGAGGGTTGGTTGGTGAAGGCAGACTCGTCGATGGACTCAGAACTTAGCCTAGCGCCGGGCTCCAATTTGTCAAGTTGAGCACTGATCGCTTCATGTCTGCGCATCAGCGCCCTAAGCTTGGGGTCTCTAAGGGCATCATCTATTTCTTCGGCAGTGGGCGACAATGGAACGCCAAGCTCATCCATTCTTGCAGAGACAGCCCTTGCGGCTTTAGCCCACTGATCGTTTAGACTCCGAAGTTTTCGAGCGTTTCCCCGTACTGCGCCAGGCGCGACTGGAGCTTTTCCCGCTGGTATCCATTCTCTAAGAGCATCTGGAATAGCGCCCTTGCCGCCGAATCTCTGGAGGGCTGAAAGTTGCCTACTGATTGCTGCGTCGGCTCCTTCAGGGCCGCCTCTATATAGGTCGTTAAGGTTCTCTCCGGTAGGCGCGATATAACGCGCGTCAGCGATGTAGTCATTCCACTCCTCATCTGTTAGGGATCGCAGGGCCTTGTCGATACGCTTATGGGTACGGGGAACCTTATTCCATGTCTTGTTGATGGCCCACTCCCAGGCCGTTCTATAGGCAACATCGGCAGCTCCTCGCCCCGTGATAGAATGAGCGGCTAGCATATGGACGGGCTCGTGAATAACATCTTTAGCTATTAGGCTAGTAAGTTTTCCGATGACATCCCTGCGCAGAAACCCCGGTGATGCTCCTGCCGATATTGGGTAATGGCGAGCTTCAGCTAGCATATTCCACAACTCAAAGAACACTTGGTCATGGTTTCCCTGATTGGTCCACATGGCCATAGTATCACTCATGGTGGTCGGGAGTATGCCTACCTTGGTTGGACGGAAGGAGTAGTACTGAATCTCATCGCCTAGAACATCCATGACTTTCTTTACATAAGTCCTAGACGCAAGCAAGCCAGCATGTTCTTGCCTGACGCCTTGGGTCCTACTTAGCAGCGCCCTGGGTTCTCCATGGAGTGGTTCACGATATTTATACGGGAACTCTTTGGGAGGCATATCCTCTGGAAACCTGGCGCTTATCCACTCTGTGAATGTCTCCAGTGGAGATTTAACCAGTGTCCTTGGAAGTACAGACCGCCCAGCTATGCGTTGACTTGTCCACACACTGGGTCTGGTTTTGGGAAGATACTGCTGAGCAACCTCAGCAACAGGTTCTACCAATCCAGTGGGTGGTCGGCCAAATGCCTTTATCCCATAGGCCGCCCCGCCTACACCCCCGGCCAGTGACCCTACTAGACCCGCGCCGGGAATCCCCAACTCCCGCTCGGCCAGTTGCCCGGCCTGTTGCCCGCCATAGGCCCCAAGGAGGGAAGTCCCGGCCACACGCAGTTCGGGGGCAATGCGGGCTCCTATAGATGCGCTTCGGCCAGCAGCACCCATGACACCCAGGGGCGGGACAAGTATACCGGCTGCGATGAGGCCCGCGTTCAGGGGGTTGAACTGGCCAAGGGCAAACTGGGCGGGACCTTCTAGGGGCTTGGGGAGGGCCTTTTTGACGGCACCACGCACTCCGGGGATGTCAAGAGGAGAAACGTTTGCGACCTGCCATGCTTTCTTGAGGGCCTCGATGCGGCCAAGGCGCTCACCAAAGGTCTGGAACGAGCCCAGGTTAAAGGCCATTACCTCAGCCCGATGCCGGTCCCCTGGTCACGGCCAGTAATCAGGACATTGGTAAGGCTAGACAGGACGGACTGGCGGGTTAGGCCCGCGCTTTCATATGCCTGGAGGGCAAGCTCGAATAGGCCCGCATTCCTGGCGGCGAGCTGGGCCAGCTTGAAGGCGTTGGCCTGGGGAGCGGGCAGGATAGCCCCAGTCATGGGCTCTACCAGGGGTCGGCCTAGTTTCTGGGAGAATGACTCCGACCCGGTTCCAGGAGGGAAAAGAGTTGGCCGGTCGAGAACCGGACCCATCGGTAGCCCTGATATATCACCAGAACTCACTATATTACCCCAATCAAAGCCTGATTGGTTAAATACATCCGGCCCGGTAATACCCCTATACTGGTTTGTGGCGGGATCACGATAGTATACAGTTGGGTCTGATGTGCTCTTTAGTAGAGAGGGTTGTACCCCCAGGCGATTAAGCAGCGATAAACTAGGATTACTGTTTGCCATCGGGAACTGCGGCAGGCCCATTCCTGCATACAGGGGGTTGATGGCAGCGACTCCCGACATGGGGTCAAAGAGGGCTCCAGGCGGGCGCTGTGCAAACCCGCCATAGCCGGGCGAGAATATGGACGCCCCAGCAGCAGCCTGGCCCGTGAGGGGGATGATCTCTGTGGTGCCGGTGGCGGTGTCGGTGATGGCGACCTCGGTGCCGGGCTCGACCTGGAGATTGCCCTCCCCGATCAGGACGGCGGTTTTGGTGGTGCCGAACTGGGGAGCGCCGGGGGCTGCAGGTGGACCCATCTGCATCATCTCTTGGCCCGGCATCATCCCAGGGGGCTGTTCAGGCATCGGCTGTGGTGGCATCATTTCGGGAACCATTCCAGGTAGAGTCCCGCCCATAGCCATACCAAACCCGGATGCCGGTAGAGACGGAGGCTTAATCCCGCCGATGGCCGCGATGGCCGTTTCTATCTCCGAGATGGGGGCCTGGGCGGACACATTGGGGACGGGGCGGGAGGCGAACTCGGTCTGGGCCTGGGCGAATCCGGCCTGGGGCGTGGTGCCCAAGACGGGGAGGCCCTGGAGGGCAGAGGCCATCTTGAACTGGTCGGGGCCAAGACCGGCGACAAGGCGGGAAGCCTGGCCCTGTTCAGCGATGAATCTATCGACGATTCCCTGGAGAGCGGAGAACCGGGACTGACGAAGTTGTTCTAGCCGGTTACGTTCGGCCTCAGCGGCGGCAGCTTCACGGGCAAGACGGGCCTGGTCGGCCTCCCATGCCCGTTGTTCGACCATTCCCCGTTCAGTCTGAGCATAGGGAGTGGGGGCAAAGCCGGTGCCACCAGAAGGAGTCTGGTATTGGCTCTGTATTGTCCACGAGAGATTACCCAGGGCGTCTCGCATAGCAATGTAAGTGACGGACCCGCCGGGGACATTGGTGGTGTATTGCTGTCCTTCATAGCGGAGAGGCGGGAATCCTTGGCCCGCAGGGGCACTAGGTGTGGCCGAGGGGCCGGGCTTAAATCCGGTGGGGGTCGGTGGGCCATAGACCTGGGAAGTTGTAGTGGGAGTTGTAAGACGGGTGGGAGCGGGAACCCCCGTTACATACTTGCTCAGGTAGGGGAATATATTAGACTGGTCTTGAGTAATCGGCCCCTGGAGATTGAACGTGGTGAGGCCGCTGGGCTTCTGTGTAGTATATTGTCCCGTAGCGGCATTGAACCACGAGGGAGAGCTACGAGGGTCAAAGACCCATAGTTGGGAGCCCAGCTTATTGGTATAGAATTGCAAGTCGGGGCTGGTCGGCCCTACCTGATTAGCCAAGGAAGCAGCATAGATTGTATCAGCTAGACCCATCTTGTTTTCCCTTCACCCTCTTAGACATCTTGTGAGCATACCGAATCGCGCTGTCCACCGTGGCCTTCTGATCCACCAGGAACTGGTAGAACACTTCCGGGTTGGCCTGCATTAGCTTGAACTCCTCGAGTTGGTCGGCCTCGGATACGCGGGTGGAGCCCAGGGGCCGGACATTGGAGGTGGAGGCCCGGAGGTTGTCCCGGAACCGCTCGGCCTCACGTTCGATGACCTTTTCCAGTCTTTCGGTCAGGGTGGTGTCCATTATGAAGGCACTCCTGTCGGCGCATTACCCAACTGTGATGCTACGGTACTCGACAATCCCTGGCCCATCCCGGTCCTCGCGGTGTTAGCCATGCCCCGCGCCATGTTTGCGATTTCGGGCGGCAGAGGTTGGCCCTGGGCCTGTGAGTAGGATGCGATGGCCTGCTGGATACCGGGGTCAAGTTCCCCGAACATGCCGCCGAGTTCCCCGCTGGGCTGCTGGGCTAGTTGGAGGCCCTGTTCCTGGACGATCTGGATCAGGGCTGGCCATAGTGCCCGTCTTATTTGGGTTCCGAGAATCTTGTCCTCTTCCTCCTGGGCGTTCTCTATATGCAGTAGGCGGGCCGCCACAGTCTCGTAGGACAGCAGCGGGTTGGCCGGGTCGGTAAGCAGGCGGGCGTTGGTGAAGTCCGAGGACTCGTTGATGGGAATGGCCAGGTCTATGCGGGCCTGGAGGGTGCGATCCCAGCCAAGGGTGTCATTAGGAGTAATGGCGATTCTGCGGGTAATGCCATTGGCATGGGTAAACAGGATAGGGATGGCCTCGTCTTCGTCTGCGAACGACCGCAGGGCCGCAAAGAACTTACGCCCCACATCCACGGCGGCCTTCTCAAGCTGGATAATCGCGGGGCCAAATTGCTTCTGGGCGAATTGGGCGGCGGTATTGTAGAGGATGCCCGACTCTGAGCCGGACTGAAGGATGCCCATCAGGACAGCGCTGAACCCGACTTCCCGCGTCAGGCCCGTGAATATCTCGACCAGGCGGTAGGCGTCCACGTTGGTCCTTGCGGGCTCAAGCTCGTAGACCTTTTCGTCTATGTCCAGGACGATAGGCTCCAGGGGCTTGAATTTAATGACATCCGGCTTGCCGCGTTTCTCAGGGGTTACACCACGGGCGTCCAGGTTAAGCTGGAGTACAGGCTGGGAACGGGAGGCCCGCTTGACGTTGTAGCGGATATCAGTTAGAAGGCCGTCCAGCTCCGTTAGGACATTGCGGGAGTGATACAAGGCCCCCGTCCAGTGAATATTGGTGCCACGGGGAGCGCCGCGAGGGGCCTGCATCATCACATAGGGGCAGACCCCCATACCGTGCTCCCACTCCCGGACCTTTTCATCATCAATAATACAGCAAGTGTATTCCGAGTCAGCATAGTCGATGACCTTGATCATGGAGTCGGCTGCTTTGTCCTTGAGTTCCAGACTGTAATGCCGCCTAACATCACGGACCCGGAGCTGGGAGATTTCAACCACTTGGTCGAGTTCCCCCCGGATGTTGAATGTGGGCCATGTGTTTTCCACGGGCACGGACCGCCAGACAATCGGGAATGTGTCTTCCTTGAGCTGTTTGATGCGCTCCAGGAAGTCCTCATCCTTCTCGTCTTCATACTGGCCCTCGCCCCACAGGGCGGGAACGGGGTAGATTTTAGAGAAGCCCCGCCCAGCCCAACAGAAGTCATACACCATGTCCAGCCAGACGTTGGAAATGCCCTGCGACAGTTTCCATATGCCCAGAAGGGCGGTTTCGAGCTTCTCGGAGTGGCGTTCCTGGCCGGGCTTCAGGGGGTTCACGCGCAGGAAGGGCGGGGTGGTCAGGAACGAGTAGTCCTGCTCCACGATCAGGGCCGGATAGCCCGTAACGATACGGTCCATCGGGAGCTTGTCCTGGGTGTTCTGGGTGGTGATGAGGCCCTTGCGATGGAGGATTTGGCGGGTTTCGGCGTCTTCTTCACGCTGGGCCTGGAACTCCTTTTCGAGTTGTTCAGCCAGTTCTGTTATTTCATGGGCGCTAGGCATTACCCCACCCCTCATAAGAAACTTCCAGGCGATAATCGGCATTCAGGGTGCGGGCCGGGTAAATATATTCTAAGCCGAGTAAAGTTGCGCTTACTTGATCATCGTACTGGCCGCGTGGAAAGGCTTTCATCTCGGATAGGTATTCGTCCTTCCATGGCTCGAACGTGTCGGGCAGGATGATGTGGCCGGTCTCAAAGTATTTAGAGATCGCGGCGGCTCGGCCCACAAGGTCCTTCTGTTGGGAGCCACGCTCACTGTGGCGAGGCAGGTCCACCTTGCGGATGCGTCCGGGCAGGCCCTTGGAGAACATGTCAACTACGGGAGCGCCCGAAGCCTTGTTCTCGACCAGGACCATTACGTCGCTGCCCCAGTAATTCTCGGCCTGGGCATGCTTCAACATGACGGCATCCAGTAGGGCCGGGAACTCCATCTTGTCCCGGAACACGTCCGAGACGAAGACCCGGCCATTCTTAAGCTTGACCATCTCCACCATCGCTGAGTAGGAGGACCAGGACTTCTTGGTGTAGGCCGTGTCCCAGCACTGGTATACGCGGTCTATCTGGTCACGGACAGGCCGGGGCCCGAACGTCCACCACTTGAAGATGTCCCCGACCGAGGACGGGGGCAGCGCCATATACTGGGTCAGGAACGCCTCTTTGTCCATGCGGCGCAGTTCCATCAGGGATCTGGTAGAGAACCCCATGCCGGACTTTTCCGAGGGCCACATGGATTCCTCAAACTCGTCCAGGACTGGCGTGTGAATAACGTGCCAGTCTTTCTCCACGGACATCAGGCGGCCCGCCAGGTCATCCTCGGCCCAGCGGGTACAGATCAGGACGATGGGGGTGCCCTCATAGGCACGGGTCTTGATGGTGGTCTGCCAGATGCGCCACACCTCATCCTTTTGGTGGGTGGTTTTCATGTTTTTGGGGTCGTGGGGATCGTCGATGGTTATCAGGGTGGGGAACCTGTAGGACAGGATACCGCCCGTAATACCGGCGCTGCGGAAGGTGGGGTCCTTCTTGGACCAGTCCGACCGCCACAGGAACCACTCATGGCCCGCCCACCGCTTGTCCTTGTGGGGGATGGAGTAGGGGAAGACCAGGCGATAGTTCTCGCTGTATTCTATGGTGTCGCGGACGGCCACTGACCGGATCATCGCCACGTCGTCAGCATAGGCCACATAGCCTATTTGGGGAATCTCCCCGGCCAGGCAGGAGCGCCCGATTACCCAGGCGTTATACTCGCACATGGTGTCGGTCTTACCAGAGCCCGGAAAGGCCAGGATCATAAGTTTCCGCGTGGGGTTCCCCGACACGTCCTTGAGGGTGCCATCGGCTAGTTGCTGGAGGGCCTCCACCCATAGTTGTTGGTGGGGGCGGGGCTCCCAGTTGTGGACGAACTGCACGTAGTCCCGGAAGTACAGGGAGGACCGGGCAGCCCGCTCTATGATGTCCTTGCTAACCGGCTCCAACGAGTTCCCCCTCGACGGGACCCTCGATTTCAGGATTACCCTGCTGGTCGATGAGTTCCTGCCGCCGCACCTGGATCATGTTATAGATGTTGGTGGTGGACTGCTTGCTCTTGTTGATGTCCATGAACCTCATGCGCTTGTCGGCGGCGGTCCCGGCGATGCTGTTCAGTACCACCGTGGGCACCTTCTTGTCCCGGATGTCGCGCAGCAGGAGTTCCAGGGCGGCCAGCTCCACCTCGCCCCACACATCCTGCACGTCCAGGTTCAGGAGGTTCCGGAACTCGCCCTCCTTCTCGTACTGGAGCGCCCACCTCTTGATGGTGTCTTCGGGCGGGACCTGGTGTTCGGGATAACGTTCCTGGAGCCGCCTGTGAGTAGCCGCCCAGCGCCCCCCCAGGGAGATGGCCAGCTTAACCGTCTCCTCCTTGATTTCGCGCGGCCAGGTATCGTACTTGGACTTTTTCTGGCCCCGGAGGGGGAGTTTATCCAGTGTGGTTTCCCTGAGAGTGTACGGTGGTATCGTTAACCGTGATCGAGTTCGGGTAAGTGGTCCAGGTGGTGTACGGGTAGTGCCAGTTCGTATACTTCCCCCACTCCCGCGAACACCGAGAGCAGTACGCCACGTCACAGCTGGAACAGTAAAGCAGGACATGGGCGCAGTGATGGTCGTGCATAAAGCCTCCTCGATAGCGAGCGCCTACTACACTCTATTATAGCACAGCCGTAAACCCCCGCACCGCCCTTTTACGGCCCGCATATAATATTTCCGGGGCCTTTTTATACAGTAAGATACAGCCTCCGCGACACCCCTACCCCATCATTCCGGAAACGCAATTCCGGAAACCCGTGCCCGGAGTGGCGATTCTAGCACCCGGATTCTAGAGCGGCACTCGGATTCCGGCAATGGGGTTCCGGCATGGCGGGGATACATGAATCCCGATTCCGGAACAACACGATGGCGATTCCGGAATTGCACTCCCATGATGGCACAGGAATTCGGGAATCGGACCGTGACACACCGCTTCCGGTTTAGAATCCCATTTCCGGCTTCCCCGGCCCCGAATCGGGATTGTTGACCCCGGAGTCGGGAATGTCAACACTAGATATGCGATTCCGGAAATGGGCTGGAGGTGCAGATACACGCACTGTACTTCATGTATCCGGATTCATGAATGTGTACGCTATGTGCACTCTGCATCTAGGTGCGGGGGGTCGATAGGTGCAGACATGCGCGTTCCGGGATGCCGGAATGATTCTACCGGGGTTCTGGGCGAGATGGGCTTGACATACCCGGTCGCCCGTGCGATAATGGCCCTAGTAGCGGAGGTCATGCACACAGCACACACCACGCGCACCTAGTCGGGCCGCAACACGGCTAGACACGATCCCCGATCCTAATACCCCGTACTGGCAATGTTAGGGTAGTCGGGCAATAGAATAACACGGGAACTCCCTGAGGCTCCCCTGTCCCTCCAATCACGGAGGTGAACACATGAGGAGTATCAAGGAGATCAAGGAACAGCTTACCCAGGCTACGGCCCAGCTTGTTACGCTGGACACGCTCGCAACCAAGTTGGACGTGTTCGACAAGGCGGAGCGGGCGGTTGTGGAAGAGTCCCTGGCTGGGTCAAAGGCGGACGCTGAGCGCCTAGTCGCCAAACTCCAAGAGGAGATGGTGGATGGGCAGTCGGCGGCCCTGCTAGAGCCGCTAGGGATTGGCCTGACCGAGATCCTGAACAAGCTGACCACGGATTACCCCGCCCTGCGCGACTCGCACGGCATCCAGGCGGCGGCCTACTTCAAGACGCCCGAAGACACGGAGCCAACTATCGTATTGAGCTTCCGCAATCGGGTCAGCCGGGTGACGCGTGGTGGTGGCGGCGGTCGTGGACAGGCGCTCGAGACAGAGTGGGGAACGTTTAATCCCGGCCAGGGATGCGCTATTGACAGTGGCCCTGACCACGTGGGCGAGACGTTCAAGTCGATAGGTGCTGCCTACAGTGCCTGTCACGAGCCCAGGGGGAATGGCCTTCCTGCAACCGCAGGCATACCCAGCGCCATCGCCTGGTTCAAGAGCGCAGGCTACACGCTCAGGCCGAACGGCATCTAAACGTTAGGGCCAGGGGAGTCTCAGAGAGTTCCTGTTGGAGATGAGAAATTGCTATACGATGGCTTCCATGATGTTTGGCAAACCAGCATCCCCAACAGATATATCAAGCGCATAGAGACGCTTGCCTAACCAGTGAGCCCGGTTTCGAGCAGAAACTCCAGCCGGGCTCGCTCTATTTCCCGCTCGGTAAACTGCATGGCGATAATATGCCCGCACTGGAGGCACTTGGTCTCGTCCCAGTCCCGGACTAGCTGGCCGGAGCATCGAGGACAGGCCAGGATGAATCCTTGAGGATCATCTCCATGCCGTGCAAGTCCCCGATCATCACCGTGTCTTCCACTATCCATAGCCTCGCTCGGTTATCAATAAGGAGAGGGGATGGACTGTCACCCACCACTACCCAACCCTCTAAGAACTCCACAGTCTACCCCTCTCACCCACATTATACCACGGATAACACTAGAAATGGGATGCCGGTTTTGGGATTCCGGAACCCACAGGGGCTTGACAGGCATGGTACACTGAGATTGACCCCAAGGGGGTATATGAAACGGGATTCCGGAATTAGAATTCCGGTATAAAGGAGGGAACAGATGCACTCACTTCTCACATTCCTCGGTTATATCCTCGTCACCGGGCTCATGGTGTATATCATGGTGTCCATATGAAGAACCTCTGTAATAAAGAACGCAAGCGTGGCGACCCCTATGAGGTCTGGGCCACGCCCGACCGCTCGTGGCGATGGGAAGTGCTGAAGAAGTGGCAGGCGGACGACCTATCACTCAAAGGCAGTAGGGTCGTCGCCATAGATTGCGAGAGTGTCCTTAGCCCACCTAATCCGGTCGGATACTCTAGTGCCCGGTTGGTGACCCCCATGCCACAACTCGAGGTTGGCAATCGTGTTATCACTTCTAATGCCATTCTTGTGATGGACAGTCTCACCCGCAAGCAGCCTGCGTCCAAGTTTGTTCTCCATAACAACGCGATGCTCGGGTTTGTATTTCCAGTTGCCATTACTGAGTGGAACAAGGACGAGTACATAACCCTGTTTAGTTATGGTTCTTCCCCCTTTGTAATTCCAAGAATGAGCCGGTGTACCCAAGCGACACATCTTACAGAGAATACTTCGTCTATCCTTGAGAAGCCCACATTGGCAAATGTTCTTCCGCCTCTTGTAAGTGCAGGCTCCGCAGACATAATTACTCCACCAACAGAGGTTTATGTTGCAAGCTCGACATATAACCCCGACGGCTCTCTTTCCCATATAAATAGTATATCACACTACATAGCTACCCTTAAGCCTTATGCTCGCTGGTTCTGTGATGTATACAGCCCGTTCATGCCGGATGGCGAGATGGGTGATGTATATGTCAAGGAGATTCAGGAATACGCAGAGAAGATAGCATGATGGAAGCCCACTGGAAACGATACCAGCAGTTAGAGAGAGAGAACCATGACCTGCTGGCGGCGCTGGAAAGGCTCGTGACCCCAGATGGGGACTACGCTTTCAGTGACGAGGGCGACTATATGTGCGTCTACTGCAACCGTTTCCTTGAGGGACAAGACAAGCACTACTCCGATTGTCCTATTCTGCAAGCCCGCACCGCTATCGATGCCGCGAAGGGAGAAGCATGAACGATACCCCCGCTGACTTCATCCACGCAACACTCAAAGCCATCGGAAAGGCCAGGCGCAACATGAGTAACTATCCACCGGGAGTGACCGGCAATGAGTTCGCTATTGCAGGGCCGGACTACGAGAAGGAGTCTGATTTACCCTGTGGCACGTGTGGTGGCCCAACAATGGAGTTGGGTTATCGCCATGAGCGCTGGATAGCATGTCAGTGTGGTTGGACTACTGACGTGGAAGAGGATGAGCCAGACCCCGACCGTATGCATGATGAAGCAGTTGAACGCAGGTTATTCGGAGATTAATAGAACTCTATCATAACCCCGTCAAGGTGGGCTACAGGCAATCCCGCATGCACCCCCGCGAGATTTCCCTCCCCTGTAGCTCGCCTTCATGGGGTTATCAAGGAGGTAATAAATGCCACAAATCAAGGTAATGGCTTACCCTGGCCGCGTTCCTGGTGATAGGTTTTATGAGGGATTTGAAAAATGTGCACAGGATGCGGTAGAGGGATTTGAGGAGAACGGCGAGGCCCCCTTCTTCGTCGTCATCATCGGTGAGGAATCCACCGAGATCGTCCAGTGGTCTGATGGCGGCATCCCGTATAGCTTCATTGAACAGTACTTCGCGGGGAAGGCACGAGCCTATTACGCCTGTTTCGAGTCCTGGTACGTGGAGGCCAAAACCCCGGACATAGAATGTATGCCCAGTGAACATCCCAACAGGAAAGAGGGGTTGACCGTTATTGGGGAGTCCCGCGATGGCTGGCAAAAGATGGTAACATGGGAGATCGTTAGGAACGGGGCGGGAGTACACCTGGTTCGGGAGGCAGACCCAATAGGGGTGGCGCAATCTAGACTAGCGGAAGTACTATGGGAGGGAACCGATGCAACTTAGAGATTGTGAGCCCACAGACGAGGAACGGGCGGGCATTAAGGCCATCACAGGAGAATATCCAACTGCATCTAGGGTTCTTCAGATGGCCTTCAAGATAATAGACCTGATTTCAGACAATGACAATAAAACCCAGATGGAAATCATGTTAGGGTTTGAGTTGGGCCTGCGGGTGGCCCACGGGATTGATCCCGACATTACTCGTCAAATCACCGAGTTAATGGATAGGGGCCGCGCCAAGGTGGGCAACCAGGATACCGGGATTATAACTGGCATGATAGCAGAAATAGTGCAGTTATCATCGGTATTATGAATGACTCAAGGCGTCCCTGCACCTGCATCCATCCCGATCAAGACAAGAGGTACGGTAAGGGAATTCGAGTCCACGCTCGAACGAACCAAATAAAGCCACCGTCTGAACAAAGATGGCGCTGTACCGTCTGTGGGAAGGAGAAATAGCATGGAGATGTCGGACTATGACCGCGAGAACATCATTGATATCCTGGCTGGAGATGGAGACTGGTATACTGCCCATCTCATCCGGTTGATCGCCAAGGCCAACAGGAATAATCTGAGCAAGTTGGCCCGCGTCTACCCCAAGGAGGTCAAGGCAACGCTGGAACAACTAGGAGACCGGCGGGGTAAAGTATTTGCATCTCTTGAGTGGGATTGCTGCCATGATACCGCAGAATGTATAGAGACCGCCAGAGAACAAAGGCCATGACAAAAGGGTACTTTGGCATCGGAATATATCACGTTAAACGTGAGGTGAATGTAGGAACCCTATGGAGATCGGCATTTATATTCGGTGCTCACTTTATATTTACTATTGGGCAAAGGTATCATAAACAGAGTAGCGATACTCCAGTCAGTTGGCGACATATTCCGCTCTGGCACTTTGCAACTCTCGATCAACTTTATGAATCCGCGCCATATAACTGTGAGTTGATAGCTATCGAGCGTACCCCTGCGTCCAAGGACATCATTGGGTTTCAACACCCAGATCGCGCTATTTATTTACTTGGCCCCGAAGATGGCAGCCTCCCAGATACAGTTCCGGCACGCCATGTTATCCAAATCCCTGGCCCTTACTGCCTAAACGTGGCTACAGCCGGAGCCATAGTTATGTATGACCGCCTGATTAAAGCAAGATGAGAGTTCGTCTTAATGCCTCTACTCGCCAGACCATCGCCAAGCTCAAACGAACTC
>Ga0209641_10000749_pt1 | contig 29930 bp, 32 predicted proteins | sample RifCSP16_1_FD_184022 | JGI IMG/M metagenome (GOLD analysis project Ga0209641, IMG submission 184022) | Soil microbial communities from Rifle, Colorado - Rifle CSP2_sed 16_1 (SPAdes) (version 2) | ecosystem: Environmental > Terrestrial > Deep subsurface > Rock core/Sediment | place: Rifle... | reverse complement strand
AGTCTCCCAGGCGCAGACAACCGGTTACAGGGTGGCTTTCCATGCCATGGGCGACGGGGCAATAGAGCTGGCGATCAATGCCATTGAGTTCGCGTTGGATGGGCAACCCAACGACACGATCCGCCACCAGATCGAACACAATAGCCTGCTTCGCGATGATCTGCTGCAGAAATATGTGGACCTCGACATTCCCGCCTCCGTCCGCGGACACGTCGACATGTGCGACCCCAACCTGGGGGTAAAAGCCTGGGGTGCCGAACGCCATCAATGGTATGCCAACCGCTATGCCATGGCAATCATCAATGACCACTCCTACGTGGAGACCGATTTCGGCTGGCATGAAAGCCCGGATGTGCGCTACTCACAGCGCACGCTCGACCCGATCATGGCGCTCTACGGGCTTGTCACCCATCAGTATACCGGGGAGGGTGGGTTCGTCTGCAACCCTGCCGATTGGGTGGCTGTCCACCAGATCTCCGTTGAAAAGGCGTTGCAGATGCTGACCATTTCCCCTGCCTATGCCGTTTCGATGGAGAATCACACGGGCAGCCTGAAAGCGGGAAAATTTGCTGACCTGGTGCTTCTTTCCGGCGATCCTCTGACCGTCCAGCCTGTTGAACTTAAAGACCTGCGGGTGGGCATGACCATCATCGGTGGCAAACTGGAGTACTGTGCCCCTGGTTACGAGATGTACTGCCCCGGGCTTCAGCTTCCGGTAGACCTGCCCACCAGCGGCAACCTGGCATTGGGCAGGTCGGTGAATGCCTCACGCAGCGAAGGAGGCAATCCACCAGAGTGGGCAGTGGATGGAAACGAATCCACCGCCTGGAGTGCTGGAGATTTCCCACCCCAGTGGATCGAGATCGACCTGGGCGCACCGGCAGACATCAGTGCCATCCGCCTGCTGGTTACCCAATATCCGGAAGGAGCAACGAAACACCGGGTGCTTGCCTGGGGGAGCGGCAGCCAACCGGTTGAAGTGACCTTTTTTTCGCAGGTCACGACTAGCGGACAGTGGCTGGTTTACACACCCGCCCAGCTGCTGGAAGGCATCCGTTTCATCCGGGTTGAGACTCCGGTAAGCCCATCCTGGGTCGGCTGGGTGGAGATCGAAGTGCTGGGAACCCGCTGAGTTGGGTGAACTGCGTGCCTACACCGACCTGGCAGAAATGCTCCATAAGGAGGCCAGCGCCGAACATACCCGGACCGAGATCGATAACATGACAGCGGGTTTCGCCAGGGATTTTCCGGACTACAGGTACATGGTACTGTTCATCGAACCGCATGACCCCTCCCGAAATTACTTCTTCCTGATGCATGTCCCCTCGCCTGGGTTGAGATCTCTCGCCATGGCGGAGCGCATGGTCATGCAGAGTGGTTACCACCCGGTGGCATACTGGATGAGGCAGGATCAACCTGCCATCATCCGTCCAGGGAATATGGATTCTCGGACTGGGTGAGGGAGAGTCAGTCGACCACATCGTCCCCGTTCTTGTTTTAAGGGGGTCACCCGTACAGATGACATGGGTCATCCTGCTGGATGAGGCAGGATCAAGCCGACATTAGCATCAAGGTGCGGAATTGGGAGTCGACCATCACCGTCATCCCCACCAACAAGCTTATCCATGCGCTGCTCAAGTGGATTGAGAAATCAAAAAGACCCGGGCTGGCTTTGTTAAGCCAGGCAGGTCTTATGCTTTAATGATCCGGTTGTATCTATACCCGGTAGAAGAATATCAGGTTCACGGCCGTCAGGATGACCAGCACGATCGGGAAGGCGAATGCCAGCACGATCCCGCCGATAGCCCAGCCCCTGCCGCGTCCGCCCTTCAGTTTGATCTGGATCAATGCAATGCTGCCGCACACAAGCGCCGCCCCTGCGACCAGTATGTAAAGGACCATGTAGTTGCTGAAGACCAGCGCCAGGTCGAATATGCCGAAAATAAAGCTGGCAGCCGCCAGTTTGTTGGTGGCGATGTCCATGCTGTTTTCCACCATCGGTTCCTGCTCCCGCGGCCTGGTTGTTTTTCCCTCGCAAAGTGAGATGAGGACTGCCAGGCTGACAATGAATTCTATCATCAACCGCCGGACCGGTACGGGTTCCTGCTGCCAGGCTGGTCAGTTTATGAAAAAACCATCCAGCGTTCCGCCCCTCAACCGATCGCTTTCTTTACCAGCGCGATGATCTTTTCCTCTTCGGCGGCGGTCAGCTCCTTCAGCGCGAAGGAGGTCGGCCACATGGCGCCATCATCGAGGGCTGCCGTGTCGCTGAAACCCAGGGTCGAGTAGCGTGATTTGAACTTGGCTGCGCTCTGGAAGAAACACACCACCTTGTCATCCCTGGCATAGGCGGGCATGCTGTACCAGGTCTTGGGTGTCAGTTCCGGCGCGTTGGTGGTGATGATCTCGTGCAGGCGGGTCGCCATCCTGCGGTCCGCTTCGTCCATCTCGGCGATCTTCTCCAGCAGGGTTTTCAACCCGGCTTCCCTGTCGTTTTTAGCGCGCTGCTCCGCTTTCAGCTCCCTGGTGCGCTCCTTCATGGCTTGCTTTTCGAAGTCCGAGAACTCGGCGGTAACTTTAGGTTCCTTCTTGGGACTCATAGTCATCTCCTTGTCATGGTGGTCGTTAGTATCTCCCACCCTGGATGAGCGGGAAGGTTATTATAAAACAACTGTGTGTATTCCGGACAGGATTTATCCTATTAACGGGTCGGTGTGAGAACAGCGATAGCGCAGCATACTGTCATTGCGAGCCTCGGATGGTTTTACCGAGGCGTGGCAATCCCAGGTTTTTTGATCGATTTAATACACTTCAAGATTGCCCCTCTCCCCTAAAAGCACGGGGACGATGTCGCAAAGATACACTTTCATCATAGCCATACACTCCCAGCCCCCTCCGGCTGAGCCACCCCGCAGAATGAGGGCGGGGTTCTTCGCCACCCCGCAAGCGGGGGAGGAAAGGTGGGGGCAGGGATAACCCAGATGTAGGGGCGACTCATAGTTTTTTTTTCCCCCCCCCATATGCGGTAATGATTTAGGTGGGTTGGCAGTGGTGCGGCGTATCTAAATCAACCCCCTCTGACCAACTTCCGCTGAAAAAATGCGGAACCTGGTCTTCTCCCCCAAATAATTTTTTATTTGGGGGAGATTAAGAGAGGGGGAAAAAACCTCACCTCCCTGTCAGTCAAGTCCCCCGCTGTTATTGCGAGCGGGCAACGAGCGTGGCAATCCCAGGTTTTCTGATCGATTTAATACATTTCAAGATTGCCCCGCAACCCCCACAATGCTACAATAAACAGAAAACACCCACCGCCAACCAGGAGACCGACATGAAGAACAAATTCCTCATCCCGCTCTATATCCTCATCCTGCTGCTCGTGGCAGCCGGCTGCTACCTCTACGCCACCGCCATGATGGACTCGCTCACCTTCTACCGCTCCCCGCTGGCGGACACTCCCCCATCGCCAGGCGCATCACTCGGGCAGCCCCTGGCGGATCGGGTGGTTATCGTCCTGGTGGATGCCCTGCGTGAGGATACCTCCCTCGATGCGCAGGTCATGCCCACCTTGCAAACTCTGCGGACGCAAGGCGCCTGGGCAACCATGCACAGCATCCCGCCCACCTATTCCGCCCCCTCCTGGACCACACTTCTGACCGGTGCCTGGCCGGATATCAACGACGGACAATCCATCAACCCGCCCGACAATGACAGCGTGCGTATCTTCACCCAGGACAGCATCTTCGACGGCGCCCAGCGTGCCGGTCTGAACACCGCTGTCTCCGGGTATACCTGGTTCGAGGGTATGCTGGCAAAAGACGGATTGGATGCCGGCTTCTTCACCGAAGGCGAGGACGATGCCGCTGATCAGGACGTTATCGCTGCCGCCCTGCCCTGGCTGCAAAGCGGAGATTACCAGCTTGTGCTGGTGCACATCGACCAGGTCGACTGGGCTGGGCACCACGAAGGCGGTCCGATCGATCCCAGCTGGAATCTGGCTGCCAGCCGCGCCGATGCCATGATCACTGAATTGATCGCACAGCTTGACCTCTCCAAAGACACGCTCATCATCCTTGCCGACCACGGTCAGATCGACCGGGGTGGTCACGGCGGGCAGGATCCCATCACCATGCTTGAACCCTTCATCATGGTCGGTGCCGGCGTGGTGCCCGGTCACTACGACGACATACGCATGGTGGATGTGGCTGCCACCATCGCCGCCCTGCTCGGCCTGGATTCCCCCGGCTCCAACCAGGGTCGCGTGCTGGACGAGATGCTCACCCTCACACCCCAGCAAAGTGCCGATATTAAGGAGATCGTGGGGGCACAGCAGGCCAACCTGCTGACTGCCTACCAGGCATCCATCAGCGTACCCGCCAACCCATACCAAACCCTGGAGGAAGCACGCCAGGTGCGGCTGGATCGCGAACGCACCCCGCGTGCCTTTGTCGCCCTGCTTCTGGCGCTCATACCGGCTGTCATTTTGTATGCCCGGCGCGGCACAAGAGCTGCCTGGATCCTGGGCGGAGTACTGTTCTACCTGCTGCTCTTCAACATCATCTATTCCGTCATCGCCGGCAAGACCTACTCGCTCAGCTCGGTCACCAGTGCCAATGACCTGATCTTCGGCACAGCAAAATATGTGGCAGTCAGCCTGCTGATCGCCTGGTTGGTCGTCATGCTGGGACTGCGCGCCTTTACCGGCCAGCCCGTCACCGCCGTACGCATATCGCTGATCCTTGCGGTCACCACGCTCTACCTGCTGTCCCTGCCCCTGTTGTGGAGCTACTACCGCAATGGGCTACTGGTCAGCTGGACACTGCCGGAATTCGAGAGCATGTTCCTCGGCTTCCTCTCCGTTCTGCAGGGATTGTTCGTCAGCGCCATCGGTCTGCTGCTGGCGGGCGTCTCTGCCCTGGTAACGCGCTTTGCCAGGAAAGCATGACCACCATACCCATCCTGACCGTGATCGCCAAGTCCGGTTCCGGCAAGACCACCTTCCTGGAGAAGATGATCCGGGAGCTGACCGGGCGGGGCTACCTCCTGGCAACGGTCAAACACCACTCCCACTCCGGCTTCGAGATCGACCATCCCGGCAAGGACAGCTGGCGCCAGGCTCAGGCAGGCAGCCAGCATGTGATCATCGCCGCCCCGGACAAGATCGCCTCCTACCGCCTGCTCGACCACGAACTGACCCTGGATGAGGTCGTGGTGGATGTAACGGGAGTCGATCTCATCCTGGTGGAGGGATACAAACAGGCTGGCAAGGACAGCATCGAGATCATCCGCAGGGAAGTGGGTACCGAACTTATCTGTGACCCGCACAAGACCATCGCCATCGTCACCAACACCCCGCTGGATGTCCCCATCCCGCAGTTCGGGTTGGACGATATCCCCCAGGTGGCAGACCTGGTGGAGGAGTGGCTGGCAAGGCAGAAGGGTGGGTAGGATGGATATTCCTAGTTTAGAAAGGAGAAGGGAAATCATGACTAAAGATGGAGATTTGACTGGAAAGATTGGGAAGAAATTAGCAGGAAATAATGAATTGGATGATTACCTGGTCTATTATGACCACGGGGAATCTAATGATGAGAAAGTAGGAAACATCTATATCACCATTGACAAAGAAGTAAACAGGAAAACCCAGATTGGGCAACTCGATATCGCCATTGTGAGGAAGGAGGACAGCCACGCCGTTCTCCTGGTCGAGATCGAGGAATCAAGTGCCAATCCCAAAACAATTATTGGAGATATTTTTACATTCCTTCTTGGAAATTATGTCATTTTCAAGAAGAAAAACAAAGATTTCAAGGTTACAAACGAAACAACTTTCCTAGTTCTTATTAATGGTAATGAAAAACCGGAAAGGATTAAGAATATTATCAACCAAAAAGCAATGTTAGCAAAGAAAGCGATTAGGAATGACAATGCATTAGTAGGAAAGATTGAGATTGAATGGTATTCGAGTGAAAGTGAATTAATAAACATAATTAGATCAATCGTTAAGTAAATATCTTATTGAACGAATAATTCTTCCATTTTTTTACTCGTCTTCCAAAGTGTGGTAGACATGCCAGATATAAAAGGTTAACGGTATGGGAAAATTTCTCGAATCCTATCGAAATCCAACCTCAATGCGGAGCAATTTGACAGTTCAAAAAAATAGCGTTCAAACAGAAAACCTGACCTAAACAAAGTTGCTTGCCTGCATCATGATTGTTTAAGGGATCTCTTTATAATTCAAATAATGGGGGTTAAAGATTTTCAGAATTTAGATTGGATGCATATTGACTATCATGTGTAAAGGTTGTATTCTAACATCAGATTAAATTCAATGTATTTTTCCACGAGATAATAATTTAACCCGTTGGGAAAAATGATCACCCTCCCATAAGCACTTTCTTTGTCGTTCCCTCCAACAAGTGGACAGTACTTGGATACATGAAAGGAGTGACCCAATGCCAATTCCACCCATGCCTACACCTTTAGAAATAGCTCAAAGGAACTTGCAACAAGAAGCAAATGAGGAATTCTTGTACGCAGAAGAACAATTGGGGATTGGCAGTTTTGTAGCAGTTTCATCTCATCGGTTTATCGCTGTAGAATTTAAGAAGGGTAAATATGTTCCTTGGTTAACAATCAACTTATCTGATATATCTGCGATTGATTTTGATTGGAATAAAAGTGCATTTTATGACAGCCCAATAATCGTTTTTGATCTTCGTGACAATCAACGTAAAGGTTTTGATATTATAAATTTTGAGGATTTAGAAACGCGAGAAAAACTACCTAGAGCGATATCCCAAGCTGCCCATGTGCCATTTGCACCTCCTAGAGTATTGTCACCACAAATTCATAAAGTGAATCCAGCATTTTTTGTGCAATTTTATCCAAAATCTGATTTGCTTTGGCCGAGTAAATGTCCTGCGTGTTTACAACCCATTAATGAGCATAACTCGTCATTCCATCGCATAATTCCCAGACTAGGGGGTGATCGTTTTAAATTTCGTTTGGATAATCAGATGAATTGGAATTTACGCACTCATATCGAATTACACATTGGATACTGTTCTTCTTGTTATCAGACATTATTTAACCAGAAAAAAAGTTTCTTTTCAAAATCACCAAAAGCACCGGTTTTTGATAGCAGTTTCGATGGTATTAAAGTATTTATTTTTATCGATAAGTCTGATTATGCAAATGAATTTGCACAATTGAATAGTACTCCAAGTGTAAATTAGGAATAAAAGTTCTATTCGTTACTAGACCAAAGTAAAAAGACTATCTAATGTCCAATTAGGTTTGTTTAACATTGTGTTAATGGGACGGGGTTTCTACTTGAAGCCATGGCAGTCCGGCTCGTTTACATCCACTCCCGCTACTCCTGGTTACAGAAAGCATAAACTCCACTCTTTTTTCAGGGGGATTTACAGATGCATTTTATGATAAACTTGACATAATTTGTCCAATATATTATATTTTCAATACCCATACCTTCGTGCTGTTTTATCCACCTGTGAGAGTGTAAAATGACAAAAGTGCTGACAGCCAAAGAACAAAAAAAGAAAGCCATGATGGAAGAAGTCTTCCGCAGCGGAGACCAAACCATGTTCTCCCGCGGCAGGAAGTTGTATGGACTGCTGCCCAGCGACCCCCGCTGTGTGACCTGCATGGCTCCCTTTGAAGGTTTCGGTGGAAGCCTGGTGCGCTCCTTGATGCACATCAAACGATCCAGTCTGAATCCCCTCATGTGCGATCAATGTGATCAGGAACTTCGCAAGCTGGAATACGGTACGGAGACCGAAATGACCATGCTCTTCGCCGATATCCGCGGCTCCACCACCCTGGCCGAGAACATGACAGCCACCGAATTCAAGAACCTGATCGATCGTTTCTACAATGAAACTTCGCATATCCTGGTGCACAGTTACGCCATCATTGACAAACTGAGGGGGGACGAGATCAACGGCTACTACATGCCCGCCTTCACCGGCAGGGATTACACCCGCAAGGCGATCCAGGCTGCCCGCGACCTGCTTAAGGTGACCGGGCACAACGACCCCGAGGGTCCCTGGGCGCCGGTCGGAGTTGGACTGCACACAGGCACGGCTTATTACGGTGCGGTCACCTCCAGCGATGGTTTGGTCGAGCTGACCGCCCTTGGCGACGCGGTCAACACAGCTGCGCGGCTGGCTTCCAAAGCCGCCACCGGCGAGATCATCCTCAGTTGGGAAACAGTCAAACAAGCCGGTATCGACATCTCCAACCTGGAAAAGCGCACGCTGGAATTAAAAGGAAAGAGCGAACCCATGGATGCCTGGGTGATGCACATCCCCTGAACATCCCCCCGGGAACAGTTAATAAACTGAAGATCTCTCTGGTGGTCTGCCAGAGGAAAAAATGGCACCCTCGGGGTGATGATCTCTTCCGGCGGAGCCTCTGTCAGGCGTTCTCCTCGCTCAGCGCTCCGATCACCCTGTCCGCCGTCGTGACATAGGAAAATCCAAACGAGAGGTTGAGCAGACTTGCCAGGTGCATCTCTTCATTGATACTGCCGGTCCCGTCAGCCAGGAAGAACACCCGGTAATCCCTGTAATAGGCATCCCGTGCCGTCGATTCACAGCACATGTTGGTCATTATCCCGGTGATCACAAGGTCTTCGATCTTGAGAACGCGCAGAATGGTTTCCAGGTCGGTATTGTAGAACGAAGAATAGCGATGCTTGAGGATCACTTTTTCCGATGGCATTGGGGTCAGATCCTTATGGATCTCGCTTTCAGGACTGCCTTCTATGCACATGCCTTCCCACCACCCAGCCATGATGCCGCTGTCAAGGTGGTCGGGATGATGGACGTGCTTTGTGTAGATAACCGGACGGTTCTTCTCTCGGAACGCTGCTGCCACTTTTGCGATCGTCGGGATGATGGCAAGACCGCCGCAAGTGTACGAGGGGGATTGTGGATCAAGGAAGAAATCCTGCATGTCAATGATCAGCAATGCGCTCTTCTCCCCATTCAATGTCATGCCGTGCTGGTTGAAGGGATCGATCTCCTTAAGCCATCGGTCTGTCTTGCTGGCAAGGGTACTTGTGGTCACATACGGGTCCATTGTTTGCTCCTTGTCGTGAATGAGAACCTGACAAAAATATTGAAGCCCATGATATCAGAAATTGGCAGGTTCGCCAACAAGGGAATTGAATAAGGTATCACCCACCAGTCGGAAGACTTTCGCGTTGAGGATAGCGCTTTCATGTAGGTATAATTACCCAGGAGGAACGACCATGCCTGAACATCGAATTTTTGCGTATAAATTCGCAGATATCCATCCACTGTATGTCAAAAAAGCAGAACGCAAAGGTCGCACCAGGGAGGAAGTCGACCGGGTCATCTGCTGGTTGACCGGCTATGACCAGGCAGGTTTGCAACAGCAGATGGACCAGGGGAATGATCTTGCCACCTTCTTCAGCCAGGCACCCGCCATCAATCCCAACAGTTCGCTGATCAAGGGTGTGGTGTGTGGTGTGCGCGTGGAGGAGATCGAAGACCCGCTCATGCAGAAGATCCGTTATATGGATAAACTGATCGACGAGCTCGCCAAGGGCAGGGTGATGGAGAAGATCCTGCGATAGCAGCCCAACCGCAATATCTCAAGAACGGAAGATAAAGAAACCATCGTCCCGCCCGGTGGAACCAGCCTGGTACCAGGCATATCAAAAGAAATACTGGCGCTGCCAGTATTCCCGGTTTTACTCCATCAATCAAAAGTGTGCTTCATGTCTCGGCTTCGATCAATTTCTCCCTGATCCTGGCAACTTCCTCAAGCCGCTTCATGAGAAATCTGGTGTCCATTGATTCGTCCATGTCGGGAAGATCGATCACTGTTGTGACCCTGGTCTGATGATCGCCCAACGGCTCGAAAATTAACTCTCCGATCATCCTGTTCGGCCCTTCCTGGATGACGGTTGTCATTTTCCGGTTAGGTACATACTCGCTGACTTCCATTGTCCCTTCCACGGGAGTGCCGCTGCGTGAGTTGCGCCGATGAATGATCGTTCCCACTCCAATTAGCTCATCAGAATCCAGCCATAGCGCTATATCCGAGTCCCAGCGGGGATGGTTCTTTACATGCTCGACAGCCATGAAGTGGAAGACCTTGTCGACCGGTCGGTCGATCACACGTGGGTACTCTATTCTCAAAGGCATTATATTCTCCTTTCTCCTGCTTCAACCTGGCGGATAAAGCCGCCTGTGTAATTTGGATGAATCTCCATGGGTGTTCCTGGTCCTGCGATTTTCACCATTTTCTCCAGTGTGCCCGGGTTGAGTGATCCATAGATCTCGACCCTTATGGGTTCAATGAAAGTGAACGACTTCACTGATCGTTCATCAGCTCCGTGCAGGTGGCGGTCAAGAGCGTCCGCATTCGGAAATTGGCGAATCACTGTAAATTCTGTGGCTTCTTCATTTTCATAAGCGAGTTCAGCCAATGTACCGGCTTGGTTTCAAAGGTTCGCTGGATGCTTTCCCGGTAGTGCATTCGGAATTCTGCAGCTTTCCCTTCTTTGATCTTAAAGCGGATGATGAAAACTACAGGTTCAGACATGGCATCCTTCTATTTGGAAAAAAGGAGAGGTTTGTATCATAGTTCAGTTGGTCTGTAAAACTCGAGAGCTGATGTGTTTTGCCACATAAGCAGCATCTTCACCGACGCCGTAAAGGATCCCCGATTTGAATGAGTACAGGAAAGGAATCCCAACGAAATAAAGCCCCGGGTATTCTGTAACACCGCGCTTCTGTACAGGAAATCCAAATTCATCAAATATCGGCAGCTTCACAAGACTGAAATCGAAACTGAATCCTGTAGCCCAGACGATACTGCTGATACCAGCTTCTTGTAGGTCCAATTCCAAAATCTCTTCTGACTCATAACCATTCCGCAGTTCCGGGAGGGTCTCCAGGGGGACATCCAGGCCCTGCCTGTTGATGTAATCATCAATCTGCCTGACCATTTCAGCTTCAAATTGATCTCCCTTTGCCAAACAATCCTTCAGGTCAGGCACCAGCGTGATCCGATAACCCCGGGCGTTTTTTATGTGCCCCAGCAAAGTCACCCCATCTCTCGCAAATTGATGCAAATTGATCGTATGTCCGCCATCTTTTCCTGTAAGATGCGGACTCCCTGCGAACCTGGCTTTGGATGAGGGAAGCATGTCTGGCGTTTTATCAAAGAATCCAATTTTATCAAGCCAGCGCGTGGCTTCCATGCCGCGATAACGACGCGGGAATCTGCCTGCGTTTCCCAGGGCCATGTATACTTTGCGCCCATTTTGATATAGTTCTTCGGCGATCTGGCAGCCGGATTGGGCTGAACCGACAACAAGAACGGCACCTTCAGGCAGTGCTCCCGGGTTGCGGTACTCGCTGGAATGAAGTTGGACGATCTCCGCTGACAGGTCTTTACGAAAAGGCAAATCCTTGGGATGTTGGAATAACCCGGTCGCAACAACCACATTTGCTGCCATGTAATCTGTTTTGTCCGTTTCCACCAGGTACCCGTCAGCTGTTTTCATGATCGCTTTCACCTGGATCCCATATCGAACCGGCAGCTTGTTTCGTTTGATGTACTCCTCAAAATAACGAATGATCTCATCTCGAGCCAGGAAGCCATCCGGTTCATTGCCCTCGTATTCAACCCCCGGGAGTTGGGTCATCCAGTTTGGGGTGTTGAATGTAAAGGAATCCCATCGTTCGCGCCAGGCTTTGGCAGCCTGCAGTGTTTGTTCCAGAATGATGTGTTCTCTTCCCTGCTGGCTTAAGAAGTAGCTGGTTGAAAGCCCCCCCTGTCCCCCTCCCACAATTACCGTATCAATTTTCTCTGTCATGCCTATCAATTCTCCATTCTGGCTGTTCAATTTAGATTATTAATCCATGTTGATGTTTTTTCTCCAGCATTTGGGGGACGATGCCATGCATATTAGTTACCATTCGTTGTTGTGCGAAGGAAGTGTAAGGGAGTTGGCTGGAATTGCCGAATTTTAATTACCCGGGTTATCGTTTGGCAGATTATATCGGATATATTTGGATAAGTATAGTCCAATTTATCAAATTAAATGTTTTTTTGTGTTTGTCCGGGTTTCTAATCTGCACAGGATTGACTTGGATTTTGCGTTAACGATGGAGGACTTTCTCCATAGAGCTGGGGACAGTGCCCCTGATAATACTGGGGATGGTATCCCCGATAAAGCTGGGGACTGTGTCGCAATGACAGTATGGTCATGACATTCGCGCAAGTTGATCGCACTCTTGCATTTTTGATAATCGTGTGATTTTGGGAACCTGGTGGTTCTCTACCTGGTTAAAGCAGCATTTGGCAGCGGGAATTCCATTTCCCTGAAGTTATCCAGCGTCTTTTATTAATTCACGTTTCATGGGTAAAGCTTTGACTTCAGATCCCGGTCGCAGCGGCTGGGCAGCCCCTGCCGGCACAAAGCCTGCCCGGGTATACAGACGCATGGCTGGTCCCTCCCGCAGGGTGACTCCCAGGTGCAGCTCAACTGCCCCCTGTTCCCTTGCCCAAAGGATGACAGCGTCCAGCAGCATCTTTCCCAAACCCTGCTGCCGAACATTTGGTGCCACCCACATCTGGTACAGTTCAGCCCGGCTGGGTGCATCTTTCTCAATGTGGCCCCATACCAATCCGGCTGGTTGACCGTTCACTTCCGCCAGCATAGGCAGGTTCCAGCGCCTGTCCTGTCCCTCTTCCAGGCGGGATGCCCACTGGCTGTCGCTGCGTTCCTGCGCCTGCTCAAGTGTGCTGCTGAATGCATCCGGCGCATCCGCCAGGGCAGCCAGGCGCAAATCCCGGTAGGTTTGCCATTCCATGGTTTCAAAAGGTCTGACTTTGATTTTTATGTTCATAAGGTCATCCTGTTTGAGAGGTCATCCTTCTCATTACCAGCCCTTACCCGAACAGGGATGCAAAGGCATCCATGTGCAGTCCGCTCAATTCAACGAAACGCCGGTAGACATTCCGGTGCGGTTCCATGTCCGCCCGCATGGCTTCAGCTGATGCAGCATTCATGCCCAGCAGCTTCGGATCACGGGTCAGCGAGATGGTCAGGTCGAACAGGCGCCGGGCGCATGCCAGGACCTCGAAGACTTCTATATTCTCGACAGGTTTTCCAAGTGCCTGCTGGTAGCCCTGTAATATCTGCTCTCGTAGCTCCATCCCGCCGTAGGCATTACCCAGCACCAGTGTCCATGCCAGGTCAATACGGGCATCCGAGACCGTGAAATTTGTCCAGTCGATCACGACCATCCCACCGTCCGGTTTCACGATCACGTTGGCGGGATGAAAATCCTGGTGTATGGGGGCTGGGTGCAGGCAGGCGAACAGATCGCGCCTTTCCGACGCCCAATCGAACAGGGACGAAGCATCCATCCCGGAGAATTGTCTTAAAGCTGCCTTTGCCCCTTCCAGCCAGCGGTCGATCAGGAAAAATGGCTCATCCTTCGGGATGCTCTCATCGAACAGGCGCCAATCCAGCTGGTGCAGCTGAACGAACAACTGGCTGAAGCGCTCGAACAGCACCCGGCTCTCCGTTTGGTTGGAATGCTTCAGCATGGGCCAGAGCACCTGCCCGGGGATGTAATCCATGATGATGAATGGTCTTCCCAGGGGAGGGTCTTCCACCGCCAGCAGGTGAACCTGCGGCACCGGGTAGCCGGCAGCCTTTAGTTTGCGCATGCTCTCGAACTCAACAGCAGCCTTGTGCGCATCACCGGAGCCTGTGTACACCCGCCAGACCCACTGCGCCTGCTGTCCCTCTCCATAGATGACCTCCAGCAGGTGGTTGTCGCTTTCCCATCCGTCAGCCAGCTTCTCCAGGCGGGTGATTCTCAACCCGTGTCGTTCAGGGAATTGGTTCCGCAGCCAGGGAAGGATCTTGCGGGATAGTTTACGGTTTTTGGGTAGGCTTTTCTTGAATATCCTCATCGCTCTCCGTTGATGAGCTATTATACAAAAGAAGTCAATTATTGGGTCACCATCCCAAAGTGGAAATCGAGAAGAATCTCGCTTCAAGCCTGCAAGCCCACCTTGCGTTAGTAATTCTATTTTCATGCTATGGGTGTGAGTCTGATCTGGGAGAACGCCAGGATTGCTGCACTTCAAGTGACACTCACACAATAGTCATCTCTTAATAAAAAAACCACCTCATTTGTATAATGGGGTGGTGGTCAAATCAATGGGTAATATCTGCCAAGGTCAATCTGCACCGGTCGTATGATCGACCTCGCCAGCCAGGAAGCCCTCCGGATCAGAATGAAATGCCTTTACACAGTTCTGGTCGCAGAAATAGATACGCTCATTCTTGTAGAGTACACTAGGGTAGTCGTCCGGGTTCTCGATAAGACCTCCGCAGGAAGTCCGGGTGATTTTCGCAGAATTGTTTTCAGATTGGGTCATATTCACCTCCTCCATATTGATACATCACTCCTGCTGCCAGGCTTGTAAAAGGTCTGACAGAATTTCAGCAATGGGTGATCATTTTACCAGAATGTCCGATTTATCCTGGCTCACTTTCCGTATGCATTCCGCCTGGCGATCTCTTTGCGCACCACCGGCGCCACCTTCGTGCCGAACAGCTCGATGGCGTGCAGCATCTTCTTGTGGGCAAGGGCATTGTTGCCCAGGTACATCAAAAAGCGCTGGTGCTTGAAGATGTCATGCTGGAAGAGGATCTTCTCGATGATCTCATCCGCCGTGCCGACAAAATCCGAGCCGTGCAGCAGGCGCTGCTGTTGGAGCTGTGCCTGCGAGGCGGGCTGCCAGCCGCGCTCACGCCCGATCTTGTTCATGGTGGCTGTGGCGATCGGGTAGTACTCATCCACCGCCTCCTGCGCATCGTCAGCAATATATCCATGCGAATTGATACTGAGCGGGATCGTCTCCGGGTCGAAACCATGTTCACGGGAAGCCCGCCGGTACATCTCGAAGAAGGGGGCGAAGCGCTCGGGCTGTCCCCCGATGATGGCCAGCGCCATCGGCAGGCCGAGTGAGGCTGCCCGCACGGTCGAGGCTGGCGTCCCACCCACCGCCACCCAGACCGGGATCCTCTCCTGCAATGGACGGGGGTACACACCCAGGTCATCCAGCGACGCCCGGAATTTGCCCGACCAGGTGATCCGTTCCCTCTCCTGCAGCTTGACCAGCAGCCTTAATTTCTCGTCGAACAGCTCGTTATAGTCATCCAGGTCGTAGCCGAAAAGCGGGAACGATTCGATAAACGAACCCCGCCCGGCCATGATCTCTGCCCTTCCGTCCGAAAGCAGGTCGAGCGTGGCAAAGCTCTCGAAAACCCGCACCGGGTCGTCCGAGCTCAACACGGTCACCGCCGTAGACAGGCGGATGTTCTTCGTGCGGGCAGCTGCCGCCCCCAGGATGACGACCGGTGCTGAGGACAAATACTCCGGTCGGTGGTGCTCGCCGACTGCGTACACATCCAGCCCGACCTGGTCAGCCAGCGCTATGCTTTCCATCAGGTTCTGCATGGTCTCAGCCGGGCTTTTGGTCGCTCCGGTCAGCGGGTGCGTGCCGGTGTCCACGAAGTTGTAGATTCCGATCTCGAACGGTTTATCATTATTTTTGGTTGCGGTCATTTTCTTTTCCAAAACATGTGAGTTGAATAGTCAGGATTACAGTCTGCAAATCCTGCCATACTTCTTTGGATTCCAGATTTGCAGGGTTGGCAGCTTCAACCAGCTGGTTTCCGGCAGGTCTGCCATCCAGCTTAACATCAAACAAGTTTACACGATAATTCAGGTAAAATAAGTCTGTTTTTAGATGAGAGTTGAACAAACCGGCAGGGCTTAACCAACTCCCTGCAGGCAGGAAATCATCCCCCGCAGACCAACTATTTCATAGCCGCGATCTGTACCCGCAGCCCGGTCAGACGTTCTCGCAGCCCCTTGGCGATCTCGGTCATCAGGCGGTAGCCCAGGGCTGCATCCTTTTCGCACAGACCGATCAGCGCCGTACCATCTACGGAGAGCAGCTCGCCATCCTTGCTGCCAACCGCGCTGGCTGTCAGCTTGTACGGTGCCAGAACGGCAGACCAGCTGATCACATCCCCCTTGATGGCATACTCAGCCACCACCTGGCGGTCGTCGCCCAGTTGGTAGATGATCTCCACTTCCCCAGATTTGATGATCATCAGGTTGCGGGCCTGATCCCCTTCTTCAAGCAATCTCTCCCCGGTTTTGAATGTCTTCAGCATGCTTGCATCGGCAAGCGCTTTCAGCACATCCATTGGAGCGGTGGCAAAGTACTTATAATTGCGGATTTCATCAGGCGAGATCATTCATACCTCCTTTGGCGAATGAGTTTAAATGGCATCGGACCTGGTTCCCGTCCGGGTTCCGGCTGACTGATGGGCTTTGATTTATGGGGTTGGTGCGATGGTGGATGGAAAAAGCGCAGTGCGATGGTGATGTTGTTCTGGCGATGGCAGTCACGTGACCCGGTTGGGTCTGCTACCAGTATAGTGGATTCGAACCGTTAAGACAAGAACCTTCTGCCAATCAGGTTCAATCCAGGGGAGGAATCCGGGTTGAAGATCCTTTTTTCTGCCTGCGCCTCAACTGCACAAGCAGAACACCGGCGCCGGCCAGCAGCATGCCGAAAGCCTCCTTCCAGGTAATCCCCTCACCCAGGAAGATCCACACCAGCAGTGCGATCTGGATCAGCATGGTGTTGTTAATGATGCTCGATTCAACTGCGGTCAATACCTGTTGTGTCCTGTTCCACAGCGGGAAGGTGAAAGCAGTGTTGACCACCGCCAGCCAGGCGATGGCAGCCCAATTTAAAAAGCTCAGATGCGGTAATCCCTGTGTAACCAGACCGGTTCCCAATAACAACAACGCCCCGATGCCCATGCTGACAGTGGTCACCTGCAGCGGAGATATGTTTCCCATGCGGTTTACCCGCCTCCCGAGGATGGAGGAACACACCTTGGCGGTTACCCCCACCAGGGCGACCATGATGCCGAAAACCTGCCCGGATGGAAAGTCAGCCGGGTAGAAGTAGATCAGGATGCCGGTTAGATTCAGGAAAATGCCGCCCCACTGCAGCAGACTTGGGTACTCCGCCAGCAGCACGATCCCGGACAGTGCCACCAGGCTGGTGGTCAGGTTGAGCAGCAGGGAAACCGATACCGCCGGCAGGGTTGCCAGCGCCAGGAACTGGGAACCCTGCGTGATGGCGATGTACAGCACACCCAGCAGCCCCAGGCGCAGCCAATCCCCTTTTGTGAGACCCTTCCACTCAGTTTTTGAAGTGCGCGCCAACGTGAACGGCAGCAGGCACAGGAATGCCAGCATGTAGCGCAGTCCGGCGAAGGTCAGGGCAGGGATGTCTTCCAGACCAACCTTGATCAGCACCCACGAAGTCGACCACAGGAAGGTGACGAACAGCGCCTGCAGCACAGCGGTTGTGTGTGCGGATCGTTTCATCGTTTTGGAACCGGATCGATCTGCCATAGTATCACCACGTCATTTTATCCCACCCCGACCATTCCCGTGAATAAAAATCGGGCTGGCTTCTTATCCGCCAGCCCGATAGGATACTCCTCTATAAGTATTATTGCCTTGTTAACGAGAAGTACATTCCTCCACGCCCATTACGATCAGCACCAAGCACTATTAACGGATTATTCTCATCTTCATTGACCATTGATGCAATCCAACCAGTAAACTCCCCGCCTGGATTTAATTTTGCTTCAAATTCGATATATCCCGCAGAATTGAGACAACAAGGAGAATATGATAAATGGTCAATAACCTGACCTTTAGAAACTATAGAAAAATCATATTCATCAAGAGATAAGAAACCTGAATTTGATATATTTTTAACGTATATCTGAACCATGATTGCCTCCATTCCATTTGGAGGAGCATCATTAAACATATTAGCTTGATAAATTGCGGACCATGCTTCTTGACCGCGTATCATTTTTTTGATTCTAATAATAAATTCAACCTTATCTCCTGACACTGTCAACACAAGTGGAACAGGCGAATCAAAATTAAAAGGAGTATTAAATTGGCCTAATATCACTGGAGTTTTAGTGGGGAAAAGAGTTGGGCGCTTGGTACTTGTTGTTGTAATTGTTGGCATAGGTATTGGTGTTTCTGTTGGCGGTAAAGTAAGAGTAGGAGCAGATGTTAAAGTTTCTGCAATAGCGGTTTGAAGGACAGCTTCGGATGGGGAACATGAACTTACGATTATCGCTAAAAGCAATAAATACCTTTTCATAAATTGCCCTCTATTTAAGAAGCCATTATTGAATATTAGTATAAAATATTTTATGCCTTAAAACAAGAATGTTATTATTTCTTTACAAAGGAAAAAACAGTATGTTAAAGAAGAGGGCTGGCTCCCTCCCCGCCAGCCCAATCAGGCACGATCCATTGCGGCTTACTTCACATCCCACACCAGGATCGTGCTGCTGAAGATCACCGGTGTGTAGTAGATGCGGGCGGTATTGGTCGTCAGCCCCTTCCAGCAGATATTGCCGCGCAGCTTATCGCCTGCCAGGATCCTGCTCTGCAGATTGCCAGCCGGGCAGTCGAAGATCTCCAGTTCCAGCTTCGTGCCATCGGCATCACGGGCTTCGAAATTGATGACCGGACCAATGTCAATGCTGCTCGCTCCCCGGTTTTCGACGGTGAAGTTCGCCACCAGGTTGCCGCCCACGATCTCGGCGCTGTTGAGCGTGACGGTCTGGTCGCTGGTCTGGATCACATCCCCAATGTTGTGGGTTGTGACCTCGGCGGATGGCGCCTGGGTGTCACCGCCGGCCGTGCTGACCACCTCCCCGCCCGAAGTGCTGGTGCCGCAAGCCAGGGCTGCCAATGCCAGCACGATCACAACTGCCATGATACGAATCCGGTTGTCTTTCATTGGGATGCTCCTTTTGGATGAACCTGTTATTCGCATGAAAATTCTTAATATAATTATAGTGCAGGTCGTATCATCAAACATTAATACTGAGACTGCTTCCCGGATGGATCACCCGGGATGCTTCGCAATCGCTTCGCTCGTGATGACAATAATTTTACTGTCATTGCGAGCGGAACGCAGTGGAGCGTGGCAATCTGGTTTTTCACGGAAAGCTTGAGATTGCTTCGTCGGATTACATCCTCCTCGCAATGACAAAATTTCTGTATTTGGTTACAATCTTTTACAATTCATCACTTAATTAAACTAAGAAGTTATATCAAATGACAGACAAAACCTACTGTGTCTACATCCTGACTAATACCAATCATACTGTCCTTTATACAGGAGTGACTAATAATTTGCACCGTAGGATTCTGGAGCACAAAAACAAAACCGGGAGTTCATTTACCAGGAAATACAATGTTGATCAGCTTGTTTACTACGAATGTGGATGTGATATAGGTATCGCGATTCTCCGTGAGAAACAGATCAAAGCCGGTTCCCGTAAAAAGAAAATCGACCTTATAAATTCAGTCAATCCTGAATGGAGAGATCTGTTTGAAGAATTGGAATAACTAAAAGAATATTGTCATTACGACTCTGTCCCCAGCTTTATCGGGGAGTCGCGGAGCGACGTGGCAATCTCATGAAAGGGGAAGAAACCAAGATTGCTTCGCTTCGCTCGCAATGACAATATTTTTACTGTCATTGCGATACCATCCCCAGTATTATCGGGGGCACTGTCCCCAGCTATATCGGGGATACCATCCCGAACTTAACCGGGGGTACTGCCAAAACATTATTGAGGAATCCTGTGAAAATTGACATAGTAACACCTCTTATGTCATTGCGAGCGGAACGAAGTGGAGCGTGGCAATCTTCCCCTGTCATTGCGATACCATCCCCAGTATTATCGGGGGCACTGTCCCCAGCTTTATCGGGGAGTCGCAAAGCGACGTGGTAATCTGGATTTCCACGAAAAGTATGAGATTGCTTCATCCCGGTGGAAATCGTCCGGGATTCGCAATGACAAATAAAAAATTACAGCTATTAAATAATCCTTCTGCGCTGGATTAATAAACGATCTATCGCCTTGGTCTTCTTTCCCTCTGCAGATCCAGGATCACCACCGTCTCACCATCCACCACATCTCCGTTCCTACGGAAACCTAACGAATGGTACAACCCGTCCGCCACCGTGTTGTCCGGGTCAAAGGACGTCTGGATGCGCCGGCAGCCGGGTGTGTTCTTCAGGCGCTCGACCACGATCTCCATCGCCGCCCGACCGTAGCCTTTGCCCTGCTGCCCGTCTGCCACCATCAGGCGGTCTATATAGCCGCTGCCGCTTTCCCTGTCCATGCAGTACATGATGAACCCGACCATTGTATCCCCGGCGTAGATCGCCAGCGGATTCGAAATGCCGTTTGCCTTCGCCTCCGCCAGTGAATACATGTTGGACGCCACGAAACCGCGCTGGTCTTCCGCCACTTCCAGTTTGATGCATTCACGGAAGTTCTCCATCGTGATCTCACGCAGTTCCACCTGCGGAGACGGTTCTTCTTTTAAGATCCCTTCTTCCTTACCCATGCTATCCCTCCCAACATCCGCATCTTTCCACTCTGACTAGCCGCCCTGCTTGCCCTCGACCGTTGCCAGCAGGATGCCGGCTGCGATCCCGATGCGCCGGTCGAACCTTTCCCCGCTGTCCATACTGAAATCCAAGATCAACTGGTAGGAGAAGGGGTTGAAGTTCTGGCGCAGGTCAGCCACCCGCTCACCACCCATGGTCACATCGTAGTTCTGCGGCAGCAGGGAGCCCAGCAGCAGGCGGCGCAGCAGTGCCAGCCCGGGGTTATCCTCGAACAAACTGCCGACCACCATGTCCTGCTCATCCAGCACCTCCCACTCATCTCGCAGCATGGATCGTAGCCCCTTGCGGCGCAGTGCCCCCACCTTCTGCCCATAAGGCGCATCGATCACGTCATAAGCAGTTGAAAAATCGATGATGCTGCGCGCCTTGATCAGCAGCAGCTCCTGGCTCTTGCTTTCATCACTGTACACACGGATATCCTCGCGCAGTTTGAACATGCGCTGCTCGCTGAACAGCAGCAGCTGGTTTTGCGGACCATAGATGCGGAATTTGCCGGTCAGGGCAAATACCTGCCGTTTGAGGAAGTAGCTCTTGAATTGGAATGCGGGGTTCATCAACACCTCTCTTTCGGTTTAAAAATTATGCCAGTATTTATGGGAAAAGGCAACACCTGGCAGGTGGAGGAAGGCTGCCAAGTTCCCAACCTGGTGGTTATTCGGAAGGAAGAAATCCGCCGCTCAATCGGGAAATCAGCCAGATGACCGTACCTTTAATAATATGACAATTATGGTATATTTTATCTATAAATATGGCTGAGATCAAACAACGCAGGTAGTGTGGGGCTGACGAAAACAAAGATTACATCAGTAGGATCGATCCAGCCTGGCTACCTACCTGCAGAAAAATGGGATCATAAAAAATGAAACGCGGAAAACTTGTGAAACACAAAGTAAAAACCAAGAGTGCCATCCTCCAGGACCGGACTGAACCTGTCCAGGCAGACTACCTGGTCGTCGGTGCAGGTGCTGCAGGCATGGCTTTCGTGGATTCCCTCATCCACAATGCCGACGTCCACGTGGTCATGCTGGACCGCTGCCACAGCGCCGGCGGTCACTGGTTGGACGCCTATCCATTCGTCAGGCTGCACCAGGCATCCGAGTTCTATGGTGTCGTCTCGACCCCTCTGGGCAAAGGCGAACTCCAGGTCGACGGCCCGGAGGCGGGTTTGCACCAACGGGCTGCTGCACCGGAAATCGTTGCCTATTACGCCCGCGTACTGGAGAGTATGGTCGCCAGCGGCAGGGTCACCTTTCACTCCAACAGTGAATACCTCGGAAATCGGCGCTGGATTTCCCTACTGACAGGACGACATTTCGTTGTACCGGATAACTGCCGCGTCGTCAACGCCCACTACCTGGCACCGGACATTCCGGCCCAAACCCCCGCGCCTTTCGGAGTTGCAGAAAACGTACGCGTGATCCCTGTCAACGACCTGGTCAGGCTGCCCGAAATACCCGCTCAGTTCGTGATCGTGGGTTCCGGCAAGACAGCCACCGACGCCATCGTCTGGCTGCTCGACAACGGCGTAGACCCGGGTGCGATCTGTTGGCTGCTGCCGCGCGATCCCTGGATGTTCAACCGCGCGGTTGTGCAGCCCGATCCAATCATCAACTTGGGCATGACAGCCGATATCCTGGAAGCGGCTTCCGAGGCGGCATCGCCGGACGATCTTTTCCTGCGCATGGAGGCGGCAGGTGTAATGCTGCGTATCGATCCGCGGGTAATACCCACCATGGCAAAAACCCCGACATTGGCTCACTGGGAGCTTGACCGCCTGAGGACCATTGAGAATGTGGTGCGGTTGGGTCATATCCATCACGTGGAACCTGGTCGGGTTGTTTGCACGGATGGCGAGGCAGCCATCGACCGGGATGCACTGGTGGTGCATTGCGCCGCCTCGGGCTTGCAGTATCCTCCCCTTGTGCCGGTCTGGGGATCTGAGGGGATCACGCTTCAGTGCGTTGCAACTGGACCGATCTTTGGCGCAGCGCTCACAGGTTATGTCGAGGCAACCCGGAAAGACGATGCCGAGAAAAACCGGCTGTGCCCGCCGCACCCCCTCTCGAACACACCGGCGGACTGGCCGCGGTTGGTCATCCAGGGTGCCCGGGGATCACAGGCACTGGCTTCGGAACCGGATGTCAAGCGTTGGTCGCATGCAACCAGTCTGTACCGTTCGCGCATCCCGTCCGGGCGGGCCGGCGATCCCGATGTTGCTGACGCCATCGCACGTGTGGATGCTGTCAGGGAAATCGGCATGGCACGACTTGCCGAACTGGGCGGGAATGGAATCACCTCTGGAGATTTCATATTTGGTAGATAAAAAGATAATCTGTCATCCTGAACGAAGTGAAGGATCTCACTCCATTGATATCTATTTTTCCAGAGCAAACTGTAAATTTATGATTGGAGGGACTTCATCGACGTGATCCTGGCTCTCTCGTGCGTTACCGCTTCCGCACCTTCCCCGAACTCCCGCAGGGCTTCATCCACCCGGGCATAGAGATATTTTTCCCGTATCGTTTGCGGATCATCCTGGGGTGTGCTGTCAAATGCTTCCAGTTCTTCCCAGTACGCACTCAACTCGCCCGCCGACGAGGCATAGGTGAAGAAGTCGAACCTGGCGCGCTTCTCGACCACGAAAAGACCCCGGTCAACGACCTGCGCCAGCGCCTTCTCCGCCTGGATCACCGCTTCGCTGCAGGTCTCCCTTGTTATCCCTGAGAATAGGACGCTTTCTCCCCGCCGGGCTTCTGTCAAAGACCCTTCCGGGATGGGGTGTATATCCACCAGGATGCCGCCCGGCTTTAGCAGGCGTCTGATCTCCTCCAGGGCATGAACCATGCCCTCGATCTTCATTCATCAAAGCGACCAGGGCAGTATCGCAACATCAAAGGATGCCTGCTCGCACGTCCTTGCAAAGTCTTCGAACGGGGTGTGCAGGAACGATACGCGTTCCCTCAATGTTTCCGGAAGGTTCTTGTCTGCCTTTTCTATCGCTGACTTGAAGGGATCGATGGCAGTCACCTGTGTTGCTGCATCCGCATAGCGAAAGGTCATGCGCCCGTCGCCGCAGCCGATCTCCAGGACATTCTTCCCTTTCAGATCGACTGCATCAAATAAAGCCCGGGGCTCATTCTTTTCAGGGTCACTTCGAATCGTCATTCGTTTCTTTCATTTTTGCGTTCCATGATCTTTCCAATATCGACCAGGCTATATTACCATGACCTGAAGCTGTTTTTGCCCCACAACTCCCATGCCTTTATAGGGACGGAAAGAATGGATGCCTGGCATGATCAGCCCCCTTGCTGATCTCACGCAGCTCCGCCTGCGAACCCTGGTCAGCTTCTGATTCTGAAATCCTGTCCTTCTTTTCCGACTTTATTGCTATGGCAACTTATTATCTTGATTTTCCCTCATCCTCTTTTGTGTCAACAGAACCAGCCTGTACAGGGCAAATAGTATCACCATGATCAACAGGATGCCTGCCATCAAACCATATAAAACAGAAAGCAAGATCGCTTTCACGGGAACTTCCATGTTCGTAAGTATTTTGATATACCCCATCCCCTGCTCGGAAGCACCGAATGCAAATCGGGCTGTGTTGAAGAATGTCTCTATTTCAGATATGGAATTCGAGGAAAGAAATTCCAGCAATCCCTTTCCGTTATTTGAAAAATAATTGATGTATTCAAGCGCAACAGCTCCGTAATCTCCCAAATTGAAGATGCCGAGTGGTGGTAAATTGTTCGAGCGTTCAACGATGGTAAGCAGGTCCTGGATATTCGGCAGCGTCGAGAGTTCAGGAATTTCGGGAAGATCCAATTGGTTGATCGTTTCAAATATTGCCGAAACATTTGTCAACAGGGATGCAGTGCGAGGATAAGCGGCAAGGAATTGATTGGTTATCCAGCTGCTGCCCGGTTCAGACCGGCAGTTGACGAATATGAAATCCGTGTTTTCAGCCTGGTTGTCCAAACAGGTGAAATAACCCTCCGTTTCTATTTTTTCCATCACCGGATCGGAATAACTCTTCTCAAATTCTGAAAATGCACCCAGGAGCATCCCTCCCAGTGCAAAAGCAACGATAATGAGGATGACCAGGAAGGCGAGTAGAAATTTACCGGCGAACGAACTGATTCTGTATAACATTTGATTCATACATATATTCTATTCGATTTATTCAACAAAAACAGGATGATTCCAGTTTTTACAGGGGCAGGCAACATCAAGCCCGTACTTCGCCTTCCTCCTTCCTTTCCGGTGCGTGCAGCTTGAACCAGGCGATAGGCAGGATGATCGCAGTGGTAACAACCGTCACCAAGAAGGGTGTCTGGGGGGTGAAGTGTTCCCACAGCTGACCGCCGATCCACGGCATGGGCAGCGACAATAAGCCAAGCGAGGTGCCGAAAAAGCCGAACGCCAGCCCGCGTTTCTCCTCCGCCACCACCTTCGAGATGAGCGAATCATAGGCTGGCATCAACAACCCGACCCCCATCCCGCTCACCAGGCGGGATACCAGGAAACCACCAAGAGAACGGGTCAGCATCATGGCTGCCAGCCCCAGCGTCAGCAGCGTAAAACCAGCGGTCAGGATATCCCGCTCCGAGCGCCGGTCGATCAGCCAGCCGCCCAATGATGAGCCCACGATGCTGGCCACCCCCCAGGCGGCGCCCAGGTAGCCGATCATCTCCACCGTCAGCCCGCCGACCTTCGATAAGTAGAGCGGGAACAGCTCTCCGATCATGGTAAAGGAGATGTCGCTGAGCGAATCGCTGATCCAGATCCAGGTCAGCACACCACCTGAGACCATCAGTCCGAGCATGGCAACCAGCTGGGTCTTGAAATCTGCCAGGCTGGGTAACTTACTCACACCCTTCTTGACGAACTTGCGTGAAAGCGCCATCCAGATGCGCAACAGGGTAGCCAGCAGGTAAATCACGAAGGAGACCGCCAGCATCAGGCGGAAATCGAAATTTCCTGATAACCAGCCCCCCAGCGCCGGACCAGCCACGCTCACCACCATGAAGATGCTGCGCGTGATGCCGTACACCCGCCCGCGCGTGGCTTCATCGGATTGCTCGGCAATGTATGAACTGAAGCTGGGTCCCACGAAGGCAGCCGAGATGTATTCGACCGCCAGCCCGGCCATCACCCACTGCCAGGTCGGGGAGGCGAAGAACATCAGGTAGCCGAACACCGAGATGGTGCTGCCGATGGCGATCGCCCGCAGGCGACCGATGTTGTCCGAAATCCATCCGCCCGCCAGCTGCAGCAGCATGGGAGCCAGGGATGCTACCGTGTAGACCATCCCGACCTGCCCGATGCTGGCTCCCAGGTCCACCAAGTAGAGCGAGAGCATGCTGTATGCCATCTGGGCAGCCGTGTTGGCCAGGACCATACCGAACATGAACCAGCGCAGGTCGCTGTTGATCAGGGGTTTGCGGACGGTGTTCATGGGTTAATTATAGAAGATATTTCCTGCTGCAAGAACCTAAAGGTTGCATTTTCTATTGACCCTAAAGGTTTGGTTTATAACCTTTAGGGTCTTGCCAGGAAATCAAGGGTATTCCACCAGGCAAAGCAAGATTAGTTAGTTTCAATGACCCTAAAGGTTTGGTTTAAAACCTTTAGGGTCTGGTTGATATATCAAAGATGTTCAATCAGCATCAATTTCCCCGGAAGGCCATTTGATCATCGCATCGGAAACCCACTGTTCATGCAGCTCCAGGTATCCTTCCATTCCACCAAACCACTCCAATACAGACCCTCGGTTCAAATACAAGGATTTGCCTGACAGAATGCCTGAATACGATGACCATTTCCAATCCCTGAAATCATTAACGAACAGGTGCTTCTGTGGATTCTGATGGATATAAGCGATCTCGTTCCAGAAATGACGATCGTCTAACACTGTTTTCCGCTTAAAGGGGTGCTGGAACAAACTGCCAGTCCGGTTGTATGCCTTGTTAAAGGTTTTTACATAAGCATTGAAAAAATTTGAAAACCTTCTGGATGGTGAAGTGGATGCAGGTAGCTCCTCCTGCCCCCGGATGCGAATCAGCAGATGAAAATGATTGCGCATCAGGCACCATGCAAAAGTCTCTGCGACATCGGGTATGTACTTTCCGTATAGTTGGAGAAAGTATTCATAATTTCGTTCCTCAACAAAAATATCCTCCCTGTTCGTTCCACGATTAAAAATATGATAGTTCGTATCAGGGATTAAAGCATTGGGACAGGTCATGGGTTAATTATAGAGCCATTCTTCAGCTCAACATTCAAACCCTAAAGGTACACAACCAGACCTTTAGGGTTTCCACCTATCTTTTTTTAATCATTCACGATCCTAAAGGATTGTCTTAAAACCTTTAGGATCTGTTCTTTGGGATTTTTTTTTTAAAAATTATTCACAGCTCCACTACCAGCCCATCATTGGCGGTTTCATATTCGTCTCTGGGAGTAAAAACCTCCAATTCCATGTGGGGAGAATTGCTCCAAGGATTACCCCCTCCCTACCTCCCCCAGATGGGCAATAATTTTCAATCGACATTCTCCATCTGGGGGAGGTGCCGATTACGAAGTATCCCGATTGGTTTTGTCGGGAAGGCGGAGGGGGTGAAGAGGACAATCATATAGACTTGAAGGTCAAACATGATATTCAAACCTCCACCACCAACCCGTCATAAGCGGCTTCGTATCCACCCTGTTTAGCCAGCTCCACCAGCTGCGGGTGGGCAGGGTTGTGTTCATGCTCAAAGTGCGTGGCAAAGGCACGACCACCTTTTTTCAATATTCCCTCATGCCGCATGCGCTGGACATGCGCGCTGACCTGGCTGGCGGTCAAGTGACCCCCCTTGCCGTGCTCCGGCCGGTTGGTATGGTCGAGGATCACCAGGTCGAACTGCAGCGCGTGTCGCCGGAAGGCTTCCCATGTACCCTCGAACAGCGCAGCCGTGTCCGTGCCGTAGAAGATAGCCCGTCCATTCGATTCAAGCGCGTACAGCAGGGCACCCATTTCAGGGGCATGGTTGGCGGGGTAGGCGATCACGCGGTAGTCCCCGGCCATGAAGGACTGCTGCGGCTCCACCGGGTGGATCTCCAGCCTGAGCAGGCGGCGTGTCTCCGCTGAGAAAAGGCTGGATCCCGGCAGGGCATCCTGCATGGCTTCCGAAGCGATCTGCAGGGACTCGGCAGAGGCGTACAGGTGGAGAACATCAGATCCTATTGTTCCGGCATCTCTTTTCCGACTCAGCAGGTGCACCACATCCAGGTGATCGCCGTGGGCATGGGTCACCAGGCAGAAGCGCACCGCCGCCAGGGGAACACCATACTGCTGGGACGCTGCCATCACATCCGGACCGGGGTCGATCAGCAGGTCATCGTTCACCAGCAAAGATGGCCGTTTTCGTATATTGGCTCCTCCCAGCTGGCGGGCTTGCCGGCAGTTGCTGCACTCGCACAGTGGATCGGGGATTGGGTGGGCGGCGGATGTACCCAAAAAGGTGACGATCATGATCTGCATTATAGAGGAAAACACTGGATTATGCTGTTGGATCAACAAACATTCCCAACCTGCCTCGCGTTGCTTTGTAATCCTTTCGTAAAAAACATACCTTTTTTATATCATTTTGTGCAATAATGTGTATAAGTCTTTCTAAAACCGCATCGCCAGAGAATACTATCGGTTGTTTTCGCAACCACCCAAAGGAGAAACTCATGTTAACGAATAAACACAAGTTGCCTGTGATCGTCATTGTGCTGTCTTTTGTGCTTACATCCTGTTCGTTTGGTCCACCCGCATCCTGTGGTGACAATATCGGAGGCACCGCAGATACAACCAAGTTCGACCAGTATTTCACCACTATGGCTCTTGTCAACCAGGATGGTGAAACGGGATCTTCAGGTGATAACGGCATGGAATTTACAGCCGCAGATATTCTTGAACTTCGGGCAGATACTTTATCCGATGTGGATGTTCGCGCCTGTGTGCAGAATTTTAATGGACAACCGATCGCATTCGATCAGACCAGTCAATTCACCTCTGGAGCGAGTGGTGTTTCCCTCGGTTCGTTCGAACAGGGTAGCTACGTGATTCGGGTAATTGTTGATGATACCCTGGTGAAAAACTTCCCATTCTCCATCAAGTAAGAATATAAGGCGAAGGCACTCGCACAGAGGATCAGGAAATGGGTGGCTGGCGGAAGTTCCCAGGAAGGTGACGATCATACCCCGAGTATAGAAGATAACCCCTTTTTATGTCATCCTCCGGTTTACCCCCACCTGGCAGATAAAGAGCAGGGCAGGCACCACAGATTGAAAATGGGGTGCTCATATCTCCTCCCCCGCTGGCGGGGGAGGTCGGGTGAGGGTGGAGGGGGCAGTGTGAGCGACATCCTCAATCTTTTCGGGGAGTCTCGCGGACAGTTGTCGGGACAAGGCACCGCTGACTGAAAGTAGGATGTTGCAACCTCCTCCCCTGCTTGCGGGGGAGGTCGGGTGAGGGTGGATTGTGAAGAAAGATCATTCCTTCTGTTAATAAAGATCCTCATTATCGCTTCATAGCGACACAAGCCCATCCCGATAGGGAAACCTCGAATCGGCATGACGATCTTGGTTTGCCCCCACCCAGCCTCCCCCATGAATGGGGGAGGAGGCGCAGCGTCCTGGATGCTTTTTCCAGGAAGGATCTCAGCCCACACCAGGTTGCATCCAAGATAGGGATACTAAAGCAGCACTCGAGCGGGATCCTTATTCTTGTCATCCTGATCGACCAAAGGGAGAGAAGGATCTCAGCCCACACCAGGTTGCATCCATGGCAAGGCAACCGAATCAGCACTCGAGCGAGATCCTTATTACTTGTCATCCTGAGCGACCAAAGGGAGACTGCGCAGCGTCCTGGATGCTTTTTCCAGGAAGGATCTCAGCCCACACCAGGTTGCATCCATGGCAGGGCAACCGAATCAGCACTCGAGCGGGATCCTTCAGTCACTGATAACATGTTCCTTCACACCGTCCCGGCGTTCCTGCGGGAGGATGACAAAACCAGGATGACATGGATGGGGGTTTTGCAATCCCAATCCTCACGCCAGGAACTCTGCATACCCATCAGTCAAATATCTGTGCCTGTCAAGCACAACCGGTTTAATTGGCTTCTTAAGCACCTTCCTCCCGCGCTGCGACTCCCGTCCCTCCACACCCCACCTATCGAGGATAGCCTGCACATACCTGGGACTGCTGGCATTGTACCTCTTCGCCTCCCGGATGGCATCCGCCACCCACTG
>Ga0209641_10000748_pt1 | contig 29976 bp, 27 predicted proteins | sample RifCSP16_1_FD_184022 | JGI IMG/M metagenome (GOLD analysis project Ga0209641, IMG submission 184022) | Soil microbial communities from Rifle, Colorado - Rifle CSP2_sed 16_1 (SPAdes) (version 2) | ecosystem: Environmental > Terrestrial > Deep subsurface > Rock core/Sediment | place: Rifle... | reverse complement strand
AAACTTTCTACGCATTAATGCAAGGATACGATGCAGTTGCAATGAAGACTGACATTCAAGTCGGTGGAACCGATCAACTATTTAACATAATTGTTGCTGGGAGAAAACTACAGGAAGCTATGGGACAGGAACCGTTAGTAGGGATAATTTGCGGAATATTACCAGGAACAGATGGCATACTAAGAATGTCGAAAACTACAGGAAATGTAATCCCAATTAACACTGATTCAATCGACATGTACGGAAAGGTAATGAGTATTCCGGATTCAGTCATGATGAAGTACTTTAGACTTGCCACACGACTAGGACCGGCTGAGATTGATGAAATCGAAAGGGATTTAAATAGCGGGAAAATGCACCCCCGCGATGTAAAAATGAAACTGGCGTTTGAAATAGCTTCAATATTTTATGGAAATGTGATGGCTCGAGAAGGTGAGTTATCCTTCGTAGAATTGTTCCAAAATGGAAAACAACCTGAAGAAATGGAGGAGATAAAATTACTTCCCGGAGAATCAATACTAGATGTTATTGCCCGTATGAAGTTCGTATCAAGTAAAAGTGAGGGAAGAAGAATAATTGATCAAAATGGAGTGCGTTTCGAAGGGAATATAATAACTGATAATAAGTTCATGCCTGGTAATGGCATCCTTCAAGTTGGTAAGAGGAAATTCATTAAATTAGTTAAATAATATAGTATTATTTATTTCAGGGTAGCAAAGACGATTGTAATAGTTCTGAACCAATCTTTTTGGCAAGAATGATATTTGATTCCTCAAGTAGGACAGTGACGGTAAGAGGTGTTCCACTCCAATCAAAAAGAGTACCGGCTATAAACCAGGTTAATGATTTTTCGGGATTTCTATCTGTAATGATCGTAGAATATTCCCAGTAGGGTTGTTGTGGTGATTGATATTTATCACTGATAATTTTTGTTTTCCCAGATTCATAAACTCTGATTGGTAAGCCTAATGGAGGTAATATGACCCAGCCACTATTGGGATTGTTTACGCCAATTGCAAGTCTTGGTGAAGGGAGAATTCCATCATTAGATAATGCTGCTGATGCAAGAGCTAAATTAAGTGGACTGAAAAAAATTGTATTTGAATTATTAATTGGTAACGTTGTTGGTAATCTGATCTCTGGGTTCGAATAAAACCCGAGGTCATTAAATAGAGTATTAATCTTAATTTCATCAGAAGATTCTATCAAACCGTTGGGTTCTAGGAAGATATTTAAGATTTCCCCAGCGGGATAAATCCCTTGTGCAGCACGATTTAGAAGTGGGTTGCCCTGTTCTGTGGTCAACGATGAACCAATGGTGTCAAGTTCATTGGAATCAAAATTAGGATGAGAAGCCATGACCAATATCTCACCAGTCTCGGCGTTTAATAAAATTACAGCCCCTTTATGTCCACTAAGAAGGTTATCAGCGATAGATTGCTGTGATAAATTTATACTGGTACGAATATCTAATCCCGGTGGTGGTTGACCGTATAAAATATTATCCGTAATAATCATTGCAGAGTTCTGACCACTTAATCCTCTTAAATAATTATCAAGGCTTGCTTCCAAACCTGCCTGTCCATAAATAATATTTGTGTAACCAACTACAGGAGACAATTCCGGGATTAAATATTCTCTCTTAAATTCCCCAGAATTTCCGACTGTTATATTTATGGGCTCATCATTTCTGGATAAAATTGACCCCCTTTTTACATAAAGATCAGATATGGATCGCCTGGCATTATCCGATCGTAACAATAACTCAGGACCACGCCAAATAGCCCAATACCCATTGACCAGTGAAATGGAAACCAATCCAACCATTAATACATTTCCCATAAAGATATAAGGCTTTGGTTTTGTGGGGAAATTGGCTTCTTCATTTGATTGAATGCTTACTATCATTAAAATAAAAATTGCCACATAGGAAGTCAATAGAGAAGAGCCCCCATAAGACAAGAATGGAAGAGTAACTCCCGTCAATGGCAACAATCTCAGATTTCCCCCAATTATTAATATGCTTTGTGATATTAAATATGCTGTAACCCCAAATGCAAGAAATTGTTGGAACCTATCAACTGCTTGTAAAGAGATCCGTATGCCCAGGTAAATGAAGATCCCCAAAGCTAAAATAATTGCGATGGAACCAATCAGCCCGAATTCCTCAGCAATGGATGTATAAATAAAATCAGATATGGCTACTGGAACTAGATTTGGATAACCACCTCCTGGTCCTCTTCCGATTAAACCCCCATTTGAAATTGACATTAACGATTGGACGATTTGATATGAACGACCAGAAGGGTCTATCCAGGGGTTAAGCCAGGAATCGATTCTAATTCGAACAACATCAAATAGATAATATCCGATCATTGAACTAATTGTTGAAATAAATACAAATAGCAGCAAAACGATTTTTCTTCCTGTTGCAATAAAAAGAAGAGTCGTATATATAAAGATGAAAATCAAAGCAGTACCAAGGTCTTGTTGTACTATCAAGATCAATAAAGCTATTGCAGTGATGATCATAGAAGGAATGATTAAAGGAATGAAACTGACTTTTAAAGGCAAGCGATCGGCAAAATAGGCTGAGAGGTAAATAATAAATAGCAATTTAAGTGGTTCAGAAGGTTGAAAATATAATCCACAACAACCCAGCCATAGGCGAGGGCCTCCACCCATAGGGTTAACACCGAGCAAAATAGTTAACGCTGTTATTACCAATCCAGTTGACAACCAAATATATTTATACTTCTTCAAAAGGTTGAGATTAATTGGTCTCCTGCTTATGTAAATAAAAATCGAACCAATTAATAAGTACCAGATTGATTGTCTGAATCCAAATGCTGGAACCAGGCGCCAGATCGTAAGAATACCCATCCCTGTTAATAATGAAGTGAGGGGGAATAAGAATAAATCACTGTCGGAAAAAGATTCTTTAATCTGGTGATTCACAAAGAAAGTGATTACTGCCCACGTTATGAATCCAAACCAATGATGCCATAATATTGGGGTTTCTAAGCTTCTGTTTCTTACAATTGGTGATATTGACAGGGTAATTGAATATAAGAACAGAAAAATCATAATTATTCTTACAAGGAGATCCCTAATCTGGTTCTTGGACCAGCGGTAATTAATGAATGTATTTACCAATGATTGCGTCCAAATTCATAATTGATTCTTCAGAGATAAATTCCTTTTTTGTGATAATTGCGGATTCTAAAGCAGATGCACAAGAACAATCAGGCTCATCGTTCAATTTGGGTATGAGTCTAATAATTGCCTCAGATGCAACTTTGGTATTATTTTTAAGTACTTGTAAAACCATATCCACAGATACAGGGGATTCAATTGAATGCCAGACGTCGTAGTCAGTTACATGCGCCATTATTGAATAACACATCTCAGCTTCCCTGGCTAAAAATGCCTCAGGAGATGCTGTCATTCCTATCAAGGACATACCCCACGATCTGTAAATATTAGATTCAGCCTTGGTCGAGAAACGGGGACCTTCAATAGTCAATAATTTCCCACCTTGATGAACCTTCTTTGCGCCTGAATCCGCCAATGCTTGAAAAATATCCAAATTTAGACGATGACAGAAAGGATCTCCAACTCCAACGTGTGCAACGATCCCATTTTCAAAGAATGAACGAACTCTATTGTTGGTATTATCAAATAATTGGTCAGGTACAACAATATCTCCTGGGGCAAACTCTTCTTGTAATGATCCGCAAGCACTTACGCTGATAATGTTTTGAACTCCCAACAATTTTAAAGCATATATATTCGAGCGATAATTGACTTCGGTTGGAGAAATTTGATGACCTATCCCATGTCTAGCCAAAAAGGCAATTCTCCTTTGACCCAAAGAGCCTATTAAGATTTGGGAACTGGGTTTTCCGAAAGGTGTATTGACTTCTATTGTCCATTTATCTTGAAGTCCAGGAAAATCATAGAGACCTGATCCGCCAATTACAGCAAGAGCGATCTTCTCATTCATCGAGTTCTCCAATTGTGGAAATTGATTCATTAATGTCCCCCGATTCACCTACATAAGAAATCGATAATTCGAATAAGTTATTTCCTATTGTAATAATATCTCCGGAAGTCAGAACTGTTGGTGTGAGAACCTTAATTCCATTAATATAAGTACCGTTTTTTGAATTAAGATCTTCTATCCACCATTGCATATGGTGATATCTGAAGCGGGAATGGAAATTTGAAACAATTTCCTCGGTTAGTTGCCATTCACAGTTTGGAGACCGCCCTACTGTGATCTCTTCTGAATAAAAAACCCTTGTTTTAGAGTTATTATCCTTTGTTATTAAACTCAAGGTTATTGGGGGAATTCTTCTCCGGATTATTGAATTTCCAATATTTCTATTTTCCTTCCAAAGAAAATAAAATAACATGAAAAGAATAAGATATAAAAAAAATCCTAACAAAATTCGTAAAATTAAAAATACTGTAGCAGTCATAGTATGAACCGTCTTTCTAATTAAATCGGTTTGTGTTTGAATCCTTTCATGTTTTTGTAGGTATTGTATCGTCCCCTGGTGATTCATCTTCCAATACTTCTTGGAAAAAAATCATGGAACACCCAGCTAGGGATATTACATCACCTGTATTTAAGAAGCATTGAGCGATTTGTCGATCATTAACGAAAGTGCCAGCTTTTGAATTTAAATCAAATATCTTGAATTTTCCTTTTATCTCCCTTATCTGAGCATGATCTCTGGATACCCTGGGATCTTCAAGTACGATATGATTCTCAGGCCGCCGGCCCATATTGATAACTTGGTGATCCAGAGGGATCGTATTTTTTCCTTCCAGAATTAAATACGATGAAACATGTTCCTGTTTTTCACCAGGTCTTTTTTCAGATTTTAATTGGATACCCCGAGTTTCATCTTCCTTATCTTGAAAATTAGATGCGATCACCTTTACAGTATTTTTTTTAAAGGTTTTATCTTCATGAGTGGAGATGACAATTTTCGATAGGTAAGTAAACCCAGCTTCATGACCGATTATATCAAGCCCTTTTGCAATATCTTCAAGGAAACTTTTGTTGTCTCTTATTTCCTTTCCAATATTGGGTGATGTGATTAAAAGGAAAAAATTGGGTGCTTGAATTGTTCCTTGTTCCAAGGTTTGAACTTGATCGTACATTGCTGAAGCCAGTTTTCTTGATATTAGATCCTCATGTTTAGAGTGAGTAAATATATTAACAATTCTGTCTTCAACCAGATTCTTAAATTTTCTTTCAAGATTATAAATATCGTTCATTATTATTTGTTTTCAAAATGGGTTATTTTGGCTTGATGAAAGCTAACAAATATGTATTTTATATCACGATAAAGGAAAAACTTTGTTGGCAAACCTTGATCTCATGATTGAGCAATTTGTTAATTCGCTATTTTGTTGCCTGGAATATTGATACTTCTGTTGACTCGTATACAGATTTGAATAATTTGGAATTCTGAATGCTTGATACTATCCCTGCTTTACTAATTTCAGGTCTGTATGACTGCTCATCAGATTTGCTAACATATATATAATCGAATGAAAATCCACTTTCAGAAGACCAATAAACCAGACAGTTAATATCTTGAAAATAACAATCCTGTACATTTTTTGAACTATCCAAGAACTCATAGAAATTTACAGAATCATCCCATTCATGACCTTGCACTGTATTAATGCTTATTCTGTATGTCAGGGCAGGAAACCATTCTGCGACTGGATCGGTAAATGGTTGCTCGCCTGTTAATATTATAAATCGGCTTCCGGGGAGTGTATTTTTCGAAACCCATAATAATGCATTAATATCATCTTTTTGGATTGTTGTGGATGAAATTTCGATACTTGCCACGGAATAAGCAGATATGATCCACTGAGTCAGTAGAATTCCGATTGTGATTTTTGAAAACAATTTTAATTCAATTTTCTTGATATTTATCTGATCTTGGATTTCATTCTTCGAATTTGTTGGAGGTGTGAAAAAAGATAAAACCTCTACGAATGCAAGAGAAGCACAAATGGCTAGCACTGGAACAAGGAAAAGGGCAGCGCTCCTTGGTTCGGAAAAAAAAATGACAATTATCCAAATCGGAAGAAATAGCTGCCTTCGTGAGACCAGGATAAGTGATCCAATCAATGCAAGAAAACTGATTGAAGTTATCCCAATCTCATGTGTAAAATTAAATATTATTAAATCAAAGAAAGGAAGAATTCCATAGTTTCCGGTACTTCCTGCAGAAAGGAAGGGTGTCAACCCATGAGACTTTAAAATATCCAACAACCAAGGCCCAGTGAATATCAATATTAATAAGCAAATAAATAGTGATTTAATTATTCCTTTGCTGTTTTTTTCGAGAAAAATAAAGAATACAAACCCACTAAAAGCAGTATGTAATGCTATCTCTGGATGAGAGAGAATAGTTAATGAAGCGAAGAAGCTCGTCAAGAAGACATTAATAATTCTTTTACTAGTAAATGTCTTATATAAATAATAAAGTGTAAATAATGAGAAAAGGAACCCGGTTGATCGAGTAATTCCTCCTCCCATGATCAGCCAGTCGAATGATGCAGGGATCAACGAAAAAATTAATATTGCCAATGATAATTGAAGATCATTCTTTATAAATTCTCCAGCAAGAAGATAAAAGATGGGAATGGTAATTGTGCTTAAAACTGCTGGAAGAATGCGGAATATATCAATTAAAGGCCATCCAAATATCAGTTGAATAAATCCCGCCAAGTAGAACCCTAATGGTGGATAAGCATATGGGATATTCAGACCATTATAGGAAGTAATCTCAGGAAGTCTAAAATGATTCACCTGCAGCTCACGAGTCATGGTGTAGAACATCCCGCCATCGTTTATCGGAAATTCTGATGTTAAGACAGGTGACAAACGAATATATCCACCAATAAGAATAGCGAGAAACAAAAAAAGCCAGGATAATCTTATTTGACTATTTTTCATAATCATTTTTCAGTCAATTATCCTATAGAACAAGTTATATGGTGATTGAATTGCTTGCATCTTCCAATGCAGATATTGCATCCCTTGGTAAACTCCAACCAATCGAATCGATATTCTGTTTTAATTGATTTAAATTTTTTGCGCCAGGTATTGGCAAGGTATTTTTACATACAAGCCAATTTAAAGCAACCTGACTTGGTGATTTATTTCCCAGGGATACACCAATATCTTTCATTGTTTGGATCAAGGGTTGGAGATTTTTTAATTGGTTTGAATACCGTCGACTTCGGAATCCAGGTGGAGGAGATTCCACAGAATACTTTCCAGATAATAATCCTTGGGCAAGAGGGCTGTAAGAGATTATACGAATTCCATTTTCCAAACAGTAATCCAATAAACCGTCTTTTTCAATACGGCGGTTTAGAAGGTGATATTCAACTTGATTGGAAATTAGGTGAACACCTTTCTCCTTTAACGATTGATGAGCGAGCTTGGTTTGGGTAAGATTAAAATTTGAAACCCCCACACCGACAGTCTTCCCAGATTCAACGAGATGACTTAATGCCTTCATCATTTTTTCAATTGAGATTAATGACCGGGGCCAATGGATTTGATATAAAAAAATTTTTTCAAGTTGGAGCCGGTCAAGACTTCTATCAAGTGCTTTTTTGATCGAGTTTTCACTGAATCTCCATGGAAAAGGAAAGAATTTCGTTGCGATTTTAACTTGTGTTTTAGAATCTTTGATCAATTCACCTAAAATTTGTTCAGACTTTCCTTGTCCGTAAACTTCAGCTGTATCAAAAAAAGTTATTCCGGATTCGATAGAGAAAGAAAACATACTTTTAACTGTTTCTTTGTTGTAGGTACCACCATAATTCCAATAATATCTGTCACCCCATGCCCATGCTCCTATACCAAGTTTGATTTCATTTAAAATACTCGAATTAGGTGTTGTGTTTAAAACCATGATTCCTCTTTATTAATCCGGGATTTTTTTATTTTATCATGCCAATATTTAGTGGGGTATACATATCCTTCTATAACGGTTAGAATCTAGAATAATTGGATCGATAATCTTTTCGAAAAATTTGTTAAAAAGTGCGACAAGGTGTTGGGAGGATAAGTGAGTGACGAAAAAGAAAGGAGATCTGAACAATCCTTTAACGAATTCGTTAAGGGATTATCAATCCCATTTACTGATATTAAATTATTGACCCGTGCTTTAACCCACCGTTCTTACGTAAATGAACATAATGAAACCTTAGCAGATAATGAAAGACTTGAATTTCTTGGAGATGCAGTTCTTGATTTTGTTGTCGGCGCGTGGTTGTACAATAATTTTCCTGAAGAAAAAGAGGGGGAATTAACCAGGATCCGATCATCTCTGGTAAGAACCGAGCAGTTAGCGAAGTTTGCAAGAGAAATTAAGCTGGGGGAATTTCTCAAATTAGGACGGGGTGAGCTAATCGCGGGAGGAAGAGATCGCGATATTTTGCTTTGTTCTGCATTTGAAGCACTAGTTGGTGCGATTTTTCTTGAAAATGATATTATTGTTGTGCAGGAATTTATGGAGAAATTTCTTCAAAAAAATGTAGACGAGTTTCTCTTGCAATCAGATGAACTTGATCCGAAAAGTAATTTGCAGGAATGGTCGCAAGCAAACAAACTGGGTGTGCCAGTTTACACAACTGTGTCTATTAAAGGGCCTGAGCATGAAAGAACATTTGAGGTTCATGTGGAACTCGATGGAGAAGTTATAGGTGTTGGTTTTGGACACAACAAACAAATAGCTTCAAAAGATGCCGCATTAAAAGCATTATCAAAAATTATTAAAAGATAGGTCTAATTTAATTATGCCATTAAGGTTAAAGTCACTCGAGTTACACGGTTACAAAACTTTTGCAAGCCGAATGAAGTTTGAATTCTCTGAAAGAATTACAGGAATTGTTGGTCCCAATGGATCTGGAAAATCAAACATTGCTGATGCTTTAAGATGGGCTTTAGGTGAACAATCCTATTCAATATTAAGGGGAAAAAAAACTGAGGATATGATCTTTGCAGGATCTGACAATCGATCTCGTGCAGGAATGGCTTCAGTTGTTCTTTCATTCGATAATTCTTCAAATTGGCTCCCAATTGATTTTTCAGAAGTTGATCTATCGAGAAGAGCTTTTCGAGATGGCAGAAACGATTATTTAATAAACAATCAACAAGTTAGATTAAAAGATTTGAACGAGCTTTTAGCCCAATCTGGATTGAGTGAAAGAACCTATACGATTCTTGGGCAGGGACTTGTCGATGCCTCTCTTGCATTAAAAGCTGATGAGCGAAGAAAATTGTTTGAGGAAGCAGCAGGCATAGGTTTATACCGATCCAGGCGAGCTGAAGCATTAAAGAGACTTGATATAACAAATAGAAATTTGGATAGAGTCTTAGATATTCTTGCGGAATTACAACCAAGACTTAAAAGCCTAGAAAAACAAGCACGGAAAGCTTCTGAATATCAACAAGTACAAAACCAACTTAAATCATCTTTGTTGGAATGGTATGGATTTCATTGGAAGAATTCTCAAAAAGAAATGAACGAAGCTCAAAAATTATTTATTAACCAGAGATCATTGGTCGATGCTGCAAGAACAGATTACCAAGAAATCCGGAGTGAATACCTTAGTTATCGAGATAATCTCCACAGTCTAAGATCAAGATTGAATACCTGGCACAGAGAATCTTCTCTTATCCATTCGACAAGAGAAAACCTAAGCCTTGAAATGGCAGTTTTGGAAGAGAGAAGAGAAAGATTGGAGGAGTATCGCAAAGATCTGGAACTCCAATCAGGTCGATCAGATGCGGAAATTAATATTTTAAACGAGCGTTTCCTGGACAAGAATAAAGAATTGGAAAAATTACAGGTTGAATTCCAGGATGCCAAGAAACAACTGGTTAATGCACAAGAATTACTAGCATCAAGGAAAAATGAAAAAGATACTCTGGAAGAAAAATTAGAAAATATCAAGAGAGAACACAGTCTCCTCGTGAATAAATTGGAGAATATTCATGTTCGGGATAAGGAATTACAAAATCAATTGGTTTCAAATCAGACAGACCTGGAAGAAATTTCTGTAGCAATTATTAGCATAGAGGAAATTGAGAAATCTTTATTCCAGGAGAGATCCTCAAATGATCACCATTTGGAAAAACTGGAATCTGAATTGGAAAAGTCATTGAACCAACAAGAATCAATAATTAATGAATTGGGGAAATTAAAAGAAGAGAAGATCTCAATTTCACAGAAAATGAACGAAATCGATGCAGAAAATGCTGGTTTTAAAAGCCAGCTTGAATTTTTCTTACATTCAGAGGAATCTTTTACTGGTTATGCTGAGGGAACTAAGTTAATTCTGGAATCTTCCAAGAAGAATAGACTTACCTCAAAGATATTTGCGATCAGTTCTCTCATTGAAATACCGCCAGAATTCGAAGCATCTATTTCAGCTGCTCTTGGTGATTTTGTGGATTCAGTTGTATTTGAAAATAGCCAAGACATAGAAGAGGCTATCAATATTTTGGAATCCCAAGAAGAAGGTAGAGCAACCATTTTACCTATTAATAAGTTGATTTACTCACGTAATACTGATCTCCCAAATGACGTTGAGATCATCGGGTTCGCAAATGACTTGGTATCGATCAATTCCGAACACCGACCAGCAATCGATTTTCTTCTTAATAATTTCATTATTGTTGAAAATAGAAAAAGCGCGATAAAGATTCTCAGTAAGCTGCCAATTGATATGAAGGTGGTAACGATGAGCGGGGATATTTATTATGCAAATGGTCCCATAAGAACTGGTAAGCTTCCCATCTCAGGACTCCTTTCAAGAAAAAGATCAATTAAAGATATAAAGGAAAAATTAATAACCAACGAAAAAGAAAAGCACGGTCTTGTGTCTAAGAAGGAAACTCTGGATAACGCCATTGAGAATCTCGAAAAAGAGGTGGTTGTTAATCTCGCCCTGGTATCCGATAAGGAAAATGAATTGGTTGAGGTAAAAAATAATAGATCAAAAATTTCCTTGAAAATTGAATCAATTCGACAAAACAAAGAAATTCTTATTGAACAGAAGTCAAAATACCAATCAGAATCATTAAATATTAATAATAAGATCGAGTCAAATAAGAGTAATTCAGCAGAGTTAAAAAAGAATATTCAGGAAAAAGAAGAATCAATTATTGATCAGAACAGGGAAATATCAGAATACTTCATTGACGGATTACTGGAACAGGTTACATACTGGACTTCGCAAGTTGCCGTAGCTGAACATTCTCTCAACGCTATGACTATCAGAAGGGATGAGTATTCTACCCAGTTGGAAAAATTGGAAAATTTGAAAAATGGGTTGGATTTGAAGCATAAAGAATATGACCAAACCATCGCAGATATTGATTTGAAGAAAACAGAATTGCGGACGCAGGAATTAGAAATTAGTCAGAAATTAGAAAATTTACAGTCCTTGATAGAACCTGCTGAATCTGAGCTTGAAAATGCGATTAAACAAGAGGAATTTCTTCAGAAAAGAGAGACCGAGAGTCAATCATCCTTGACTAAAGTGGAACGGTATAACAATCAAATTCAAATGGATTTTGAAAGAAAGCAGGAAGCAGTTGATCTCTTGCGGCAGAAGATCGAAGACGATTTTGGATTAGTGGAATTCGAATATGAAGCCAATGTGGATGGTCCTGTTCCATTACCATTCGAGGGATTAATTGAGCAGTTGACATCAATTGATATTCTTCCTCCTGACCTGGAAGAGACACTAACTCATCAAAGATTATTATTACGAAGGCTCGGTCCCGTGAACCCAGAAGCACAAAAGGAGTATGAATCAGTATCAGAAAGATACGCATTCCTTAATTCTCAACTGGAAGACCTTAAAAAAGCGGTTATCGATACACAGCAGGTTATTGCAGAACTTGATGAAATAACTCGCCAGGAATTTTTAAAAACATTCACAGCCGTTGCTGAAGAGTTTAAATCAATCTTTCATCGGTTGTTTGGAGGTGGATCAGCAAGGCTTCTTTTAACAGATCCGGATAATCTTACCGATACAGGAATTGATATTGAAGCCAGGCTTCCTGGAAGAAGAGAACAGGGTTTGGCTCTTTTGTCAGGTGGTGAAAGAAGCCTTACAGCGATTGCATTGATCTTTTCTTTATTAAGAGTATCTCCTACCCCAGTTTGTGTTATGGATGAAGTGGATGCTATGCTTGATGAGGCTAATGTTGGCCGATTTAGAAATTTACTGGAAGAGTTAAGCCAGGATACTCAATTCATTGTTATCACGCATAATAGAAACACAGTTCAAGCAGCTGATATTATATATGGAGTAACAATGGGAATGGATTCTGTATCCCAGGTAATAAGTTTGAAACTTGATCAGGTTAGTGATGAATACCTGATCGGAAAATAAGTATTAAGTACCAGAATAAAAAATGTCGATGGATTTAAAACCCATCGACATTTTCTTTTACGAAATCATGTATTATTGCCCTAAAGCATCTTGGAGTGTTGGATTAACAGGTATACGATCTTTATAATAATCGTGGATCGTTATTTCTGTCGTGTCACGTAGGCTAGCCACCCAATCAGAAAAAACCTGGTCTGTCTTGGTTTTGTATTCATCTGCGGTTAATGGGCGGTCTTCATGACCTAATACTTGTATGATGTGGAAACCATACGTAGTTTCAATTGGTTGACTTATTTCACCAATTTCAAGATTGAATGCCGCGTTTTCAAACTCTGTGACCATAGCTCCTCGTTGAAACCAACCAAGATCACCTCCCTTGGAACTGGAACCTGTATCAGTGGAATACTCCAAGGCTAATGAATCCCAATTTCCATTTCTAAGCAATCCATCTCTTATCTTAATTGCTGTGGCTTCATCAGATACTAGTATATGTCTTGCCCATACCATTTCAGATGTTCGGGGAACATCAGCAGTGATAATTGGATAGACTTTGTCTTTGTACAAACTATCTTCAAAAAGCGAGCGAACATCGGTCTCAGTCATTCCAAACGATTCATAGCTGGTCAACATTTCCTGGTATTGATTCTGATAACCTTCGAATGTATATGGTGTTTCAGTCGGCGAATTTGTTGGAACAGAAGTTATTGTCGCAGGAGTATCAGGATTTGAAGTAGGTATCATCGTTGAAGTGGACGACGGAGTTGAAGATGAAGCTGTTGTAGGTGTCGCACTTGGCGGAAACAACACCAGCTGAGTAGGGTTTAATGTTGGATAAATTATTCCAGTCGGTGTGATTGTGGGCGTTGATTTACCATCTGGAGTATAACCGAGTGCCTCTTTGATGTTACTTTCAATCTCATCTGAGGTAACAGTAATATCCATCCTGTTTGCTTCCTGCTTGATCAAAATATTATCGATCATTTGATTTAGAACACCTTCGCCAAGCGTTGCGGTATCATCCAATTGGGATTGTATTTGTTGTAATGCATTGGCAACCGTCGGGTTGGTTGCTGGATCCATTCCAAACAATTGCGCAAATTGCAGATATTGAAGGTATTGATTAATCATTTGTTGCCGTAGTAAACGGACATGAGCCTCAAAAGATTTCGTGGAGATACTTACTCCACCAACTTCTGCGACTGGTTGCTTTGAACGAAGAATAGTCTGACCAAAAACACCGAACAGTACTAAAACTATAACTGCAGCAACCACGATGATTGTTGTATATGTGATGGTTCGGATTTGTTTCTTTTCTCTCTGCAACCTTGCCTGGTGCTTTTTATTTACAATCTTTGACGGTTTTCTATTTGCCATATTGCTCTCGATTCAGAACTTGAATATGTTAAGGAATTAGATTCTTGCCCTTGCTACCTGGATTAATTTATCGATCTTCCTCGGTGTGTTCACCTGAGAATGGTAGCAGAGCGATATTACGAGCTCGTTTAATTGCACCAGCCAATTCTCTTTGGTGAAGAGCGCAGGTACCTGTTTGTCGTCTTGGTCTAATTTTACCTTCTTCAGTGATCATTCTTTTTAATAAATCGACTTGTTTGTAGTCAATCTTTATCGATTTATCAGCACAGAATTGGCAAAATTTTGGCCGAGAATAATAGCGTCGTTCCCCTCGCTGTTGACGATCGCTTCCATTGAATTGTTCCATTAGTTTACTCCAGTTATAATAAATCGAATTGTGATTCGATCGTGTTCTCAAAGTACTTACTTAAAATGAGAATTCCTTATTTAGCAACCGTGATCATATATCTCATTATCGGTTCAAGAAATCTCAGATTCTGTTCCAGTCTAACAATATTGGTAGGTGGAATGGATGCAGTGATAAGGACATATTGTCCTTCTCTTTGCTTCTGTATTGGATAAGCCAACCTTCGACGACCCCAGATATCTGTTGTTTTGATTTCACCATCAACATCAGTGATCCAGCCGTTAATCTTTTCTATTGATTCATTAAAAGCTGTTTCATCCAGATCTGGATGGATTATACAAACCAATTCATATTTATTCATTTGGAACCTCCTTTCTTCGGGATTGCCCTTGGCCATTTCGTTGAAATGCCAAGAACAGAAAGTCACCTCAGGGTAAAACCTGGGTGAAAACTGTGTTTAGTTTACTATATTATTTGAATAATGCGAAGGGTAGTTGTTCAAACCATTTGTACATAAATCGGATTACTGAATATCCACCCCCTGCGTTTTTGATGGTACCTCCGGTAGACTTCAACCCTATAAACACCTGGTTCAGAGGTCTGGTAGATCACTCTGGTACCAGAATTACTCAGAATCACAGATCCATTGCGTAATAATTTAATTTCACCTTGATCTGGTAATATGATTTCAAAGGTGACATTTTCCTTACTGATATTAATTTCATCGCCCATTCCAGCAAAACAATTATTCGAACGAGCAGTGAATCGAAATCCCCTTGTATTTCGGTGAAGATCATAACCAACGAATGCGTTTCCTTTTCGAAGTGCTGAATAAATAATATTGCTGTCAACGGTAGGATCACCAGTAAGTCTTTTAGGTGTGATGAGGTGAGTATTAATGGCAGAAAAATGATACTTGTAAGGAAAAATAGTTTTCTTAAATAAACCCATTTTCAACGGAAGAGCGTGAGAATCTGAGCCACCGACAGCAACAATTTTTTTTCCTTCAAACAATAATTTATCCCATCGATCCATTGTTTCAGGCAGTGGGTTGTGTGCGATTAATTCCGGGAAGAATCCAAACTTAATGGCATCGAATTTATTACGGATAACTGTTTTTAATTCACTCAAACCATTCCAAATTTCCATTCCATCGAAACCATCAATTGACCAATCAACCCAGGATATATTGGTTTCATTGAAGAGAGGAAGTTCCAGATCGATTGGATGTGCTATGAAGGTTAAACCACCCGCACTTTTAGCATGGTTTATTAATTCTTGCGGATTTTCAGCAAATGTGGAGACTTCAGAATCAGCACCGAGTACCAATAAATGATTCTTCTGAGGGTCTCTGCGTTGATCATGGACTTCTTCGCCAGTAAGAAGTAATACTTTCTTTCCTTTATATTCATGATAACGATTTATACCTTGAACCAGGACATTGTGGTCTGTTGTGATAATTGTATCCAAATCACAATCAATTGCTGCCTTACAGATATCAGAATGGTTTCCATGTCCATCTGAATACCTCGTATGAATATGAAGATTGATGACTATCTCATGCATAATAACGGAAATCTAAAGTGGGATGATTGGTCATTGTTGATCAGGAAATAATAACAAAGCAAATCAATTTCAATTGGTGAAACGCCATGTGTCGACTATTATACTCATTGAAAACGAAATTTTATTGAATCCATCTCCTTGTCAATCAATAAATCACGGTGTAATATATATTTATGATTTCAGCAGAACAACCATTTAAAAAATACATATATTTAATTGGGGTGTTTTTACTCATTGTAATTGTGATTCGGTTCCAACAAAGGGTATCAGAAATGCACCAACTTGAAGATCAGCTTTCCCTGGTTCAAGCTCAGGGAACTGCAGTTGTGCAAACCCAATCGAACCTTCTCACCCAAGTCGCATATGCAAATTCAGATCAAGCTGTGAAGGAGTGGGCATATAGAGAAGGACGCTGGTATCTTCCATATGAAACACCAATTATTATTGTTGCTGATGAAAGCAACACACCTTCTACAAATCCGGTTGTGGGTGAACAAACTGTCCCAATCCAGAATTGGCAGGTATGGTGGGAATTATTCTTTGGAAATATAAATTGATAAATGCCAAAATGGGGGAAGTATTAATGAATGGTCTATATTCATAAAAAAAATTCTGGTAACTATATGAAAAAATTCTTGTATTTTACAGTTTTTGTCTCTGGGATGACCACCCTGGCTGTTGAAATCTCAGCATCCAGGTTAATTGGAAGTGTCTTCGGAACGAGTAATCTTGTTTGGGCTTCCATTATTGGATTGATTTTGATTTACCTTACATTTGGTTATTATCTGGGTGGAAAGGTGGCAGATAAATCTCCAAATTTTAAAACTTTATATAAAATATTGGCATGGGGGTCATTTTTTATTGGTGTTGTTCCTTATATAGCCAAGCCACTTTTAAGGTTTGCAGCAGATGCATTTGATGGATTACAAATTGGCATTTTAGCCGGATCATTTATTACAGTTTTAGTCTTATTCAGTATTCCAGTAACACTTTTGGGTATGATCTCACCATTTGCTATTCGAATGAGTATCGACGATCCAAAGAATGCAGGAAATGTATCAGGGAAAATCTATGCGGTATCAACCCTTGGATCATTTCTTGGAACATTTCTTCCAGTTCTTTTCTTTATTCCTTTGATTGGAACAACGAATACATTTCTTGTTTTCAGCCTATTTCTATTATTTATCTCAATTGTTGGACTGATCCGTTCAATAGGCATAAAGTCAACTTTACCTTATTTTTCTTTGATTTTAATTATTTTGTTTCTTTCTGCCTTTATTGGAAGTTCATCTATCAAAAATTCATCTGGTCAGATATTTGAAAAAGAATCTGCCTATAACTACATCCAGGTTTTGGAGAAAGACGGGTATTATCTATTAAGACTGAATGAAGGACAAGGTGTTCATTCGATTTATAAAGCGGGTGAATATGATTTTGGAGGACCATGGCAACAATTTCTTGTTGCACCTTTTTTTTATGAGGATGTAGTCCCAAATAATATCAAGCATATGGCAATTATTGGGTTGGCAGCAGGAACAACAGCTCGTCAAGGCATTAAAGTTTTTCCAAATGTAATTATTGATGGATATGAAATTGATCCTTCAATAGTCTCTGTTGGAAAAGAATTTTTTGGATTGAACATGACCAATCTGGTTATCCATATAGAAGATGGGCGAACCGGTATAAGAAGGAGCAAAATTCAATATGAATTGATCGCAGTGGATGCCTATAGACCTCCTTACATACCTTGGCATATGACAACGATTGAATTCTTCCAGATAATCTATGATCATTTGACTGAAAATGGGGCATTGGCAATTAATGTTGGTAGGGCACCCAATGATAGGCGATTAATTGATGGATTATTCTCAACAATATCGACAATATTTCCTTCTGTATATGTGATGGATATACCTGGTACATTTAATTCAATGATCTATGCAACCAGGAATAAAACCATACAGGAAAATTTGAATTCCAATATGGTATTTTTTTCAACTTCAAATGAAATAGATCCTTTATTAACAACATCAATGTTTAAAGCTTGGAGTAATCTGCAATCTGATCCAATAAACGTACAAATTTACACAGATGATAATGCGCCGATCGAATGGATAACAAATAACATGGTTCTTAAATATGTCTTTCTAAATGATCAGGGAATTATTCAATGAGATTATTAAAATTAATGATAAAGATATTGCTTGCTTGTTTAGTTCCTGTGGTTCTAGTTTTTTTAGGCCTCAGAGTACTCTTGACTTCCGGATTTCTATCTGTTGAATATCGTATGCCAGGATTTCCTCGTGATCAATATGGGTTTTCACAAAGCGACCGGTTGGAATATTCCAACATCGCTTTGAATTACTTGCTGAATGATGCCGATATAAACTTTCTTGCAAACCAGCATTTTACCGATGGAACCCCTTTATTCAATTCAAGGGAATTAAGTCATATGGTGGATGTTAAAAATGTGGTTAAACCATCATTAACAATTGGATATTTAGCATGCGGATTATTTGTTCTAATTGGAATAGTTTTATATTTATCAAAATCGATACCCTTATTAATCAAGGGAATTCGATTAGGCGCTTGGGTCTTGTTGGGATTAATTGCTTCAATTGGAATTTTTTTGCAGCTTTTCACAGCCTATTCTTTCAAGGTGAAAGCTGGATTTTTTCTTATTCAGATACATTAATTCGCTTATTTCCATTACGATTTTGGCAGGATGCATTTATTTTAGAGGGTATCATCGTGGTTGGTTTGAGTACATTGATTTTGGTTTTGACAAGACCTAAACAAAAAGAACCAGCATAGGATAATTGGAGGAAGTCTACCTCTCTGAGGTATAATCCTCTAAATTGGAGCAAAAAAATACCATGAAATTATCGCTTGATGGTAAATCAGCATTAATAACTGGCGCTTCCCGAGGTATCGGACGAGCGATTGCAATCAAGATGGCGGAATGTGGAGCATCAGTCATTGTAAATTATCTCTCTTCAACTGACGATGCAAACACGGTTGTAAGGATTATTAATGAAAGTGGGGGGAAGGCATTTGCCATCAAGGCTGATGTATCAGATTTTTCAGAAGCTCAACATCTTGTAGATTCCTCGATTGAAGCGCTAGGAAAGTTGGATATTCTAGTTAACAACTCGGGAATAACAAGAGATAAATTGATCATGATGATGTCTGAAACTGATTGGGACCAGGTAATAAATACAAACCTAAAGGGAACCTTTAATTGTTCCAAGGCAGTCGTCAAACATATGATGAGAAATAGAGCTGGAAGAATTATTAATTTAACTTCAGTTTCCGGTCAAATGGGTAATGCTGGGCAAACAAACTATTCTGCATCAAAGGCTGGTCAGATAGGATTCACGAAATCTTTGGCACGCGAGATTGCTTCAAGAAATATAACCGTAAATGCCATTGCCGCCGGTTATATTGAAACGGATATATGGAAGAATGTTCCTGAGGATATGCGTGATTCAGTTATCAAACTTATCCCACTGGGAAGAAAAGGTGCTCCGGAAGAGATCGCAAATTTAGCCGTTTTTCTTGCTTCAGAATTGGCATCCTATATTACAGGTCAAATAATCGGTGTTGATGGTGGTATGGCAATGATGTAATCCAAAGGAGATCGATATGAATAAAGCTGAAACAACGGGAAAAACAACATTAACTCCGAATGTGGTTCTAACCATTGCCAGGATGGCTGCACTGCAGGTTGATGGTGTCATGGGAATGGCATCGATAAAACCCGGATTACCAAAATTAAAAAGTAAAAGCAAAGAAGGTGTAAACCTTGTTCTGGAAGATGATATTGTCTTTCTAGACTTATACCTGATTATTGATGGTGATTTCAATATCAGGGATGTAAGCCGAAATGTTCAGCAACAAGTCGCTCGTTCGATTTCCGAGATGACAGGGCTTGAAGTTGGTTTGATTAATGTACATATTGAAGACATACAATATGAAAATTCTAATGATTAACAATTTATGAAAGCAAGAACAAAGGCGCGCGGTGTAGCCTTACAGGCTCTTTACGAGATTGAAATTTCTAATCATCAACCCGGTTCAGTTCTAAAAAACAGATTCGAGGAGGAGGAATTAAGCTGCGAGTTACAGGATTTTTGCCAAAACATTGTAACAGGCATACTCCCCATAAGTGCAGAACTTGACACAATAATTGCAAAGTATGCACCGGATTGGCCATTCGACCAGGTTGCTAATATAGATCGAAATATATTACGAATCGCAGTATGGGAATTAGCGGTATCTGAAGACGCCCCTTTGAAGGTCATCATCAACGAAGCAGTGGAACTCGCAAAATTATTTGGTTCTGATTCTGCTCCAAGGTTCATCAATGGAGTCCTGGGGAGTCTGGCAGAACATCAAAATGAAGTGATGCAGGCCATAATTTCCAGTCAGAAGGAATAGGAAGAATGGATATTTTGGGTGTTGGACCGATGGAATTATTTTTTGTATTAATTATTGCTTTAATTATCATGGGTCCAAAGGACATGCAAAAAGCAGGTAGAACGCTTGGAAAATGGATGAATAATTTTGTCAGATCGGATAGCTGGAAAATTGTTAAACAAGCATCCAATAAAATAAAATACTTGCCTAATGAACTAATGAGGGAAGCCGGAATTGAAGAATTAAATAAAATTAAAAGAGAAATAAATACAGATTTAAAAAAAGAAATTCCAGTTGAAATTGAAGACCCATTTAAATCCTGGAAACAGCAAACATCAGATACTAAGACGATCCTTCCACCTGAAAGTGATCAATTGAAAGGCAAGTTGTCGGAACCGAAGAAAAATGAAAATTCACTGGGGGAGAAGGACTAAATGACCGGTTTCCTCAACAAATCCTGGAATGTAATACGGTACCCTTTTCAACTGTTGATCAAAATTCTTCTGTTTCCAGCAAAGCTGATCAAAAGATTCTGGTTATTTCTGAATGAAGATCTCGAGGATAGATCGTTACCTGATGCGTTTGCAGCATCTATTCAGGCGCCATCTGCTATTCTTGAACATGTGGAAGCATTAAGAAAACACTTGTTGCGCATAGTTATAGGATTGGTGGTCGCAATAGGGATTTGTTTCTATTTCACACCCAGATTGATTGAATTGCTTTCAGATCCTATTGGAGGTATTTCAACTTTAAAAGCTATCGACGTAACGGAATCGATAGGAGTTTATATGCGAATAGCTTTATTCGCCGGAATCGTTCTAGCTTCCCCTTATATAGCTTTTGAATTATGGCTATTTGCAGCTCCTGGGTTAAAACCCGGTGGTCGAAAACTTGGATTGATCGGTATCCCCCTGGCTTCAATACTTTTAATTACCGGGATGCTTTTTGCCTACTATTTCCTGATTCCCTCTGCTTTGCCATTCTTGTTGAATTTCATGGGGATTGAAACAATTCCAAGACCATCTTCATACATAAATTTTGTGTCTGGTTTGATGTTTTGGATAGGGGTTGCATTTGAATTCCCATTGGTTATATTCATTCTTTCTTTGATGGGAATTGTGAAACCTGTCGTTCTCTGGAATCAATGGCGAATTGCAGTAGTAATAATTGCATTAGCCTCGGCTGTAATTACACCAACCATCGATCCAGTGAATATGGCTCTTGTAATGGGGCCAATGATTGTTCTCTATTTTTTAAGTATTGGATTGAGTTTTTTGGCTTCAGGCAGTCGGAAACGATCTATTTCAATGCAAAACCAATAATGGATTGTATTAATGGTTCAGAATAATAAAAGAGCGATGATATGAAACATAAGAAGAAGCGTTATTTTGAAATTATCTCGATCTTCATGATCCTAATAATATTGCTAACAAGTTGCCAATTAAATCCTTTTAATGAAAGTCAAAAACAGACTCCAGAGGCATCTCAACAATCTTACCCTGTTGCAGAAATATTCTTTGCTGTAACAATACCCGAACCACTTGTTAATGGTGATAACCTGTATTTAAGTGTAGTGGATGAGGTAACCGGAATCCCATATAATTTTGAGAATTTCTTGATGCATAAAGGTGATGAATTACATTATTATGCTGCAATTCCATTTACTCTCGGGAGCATTATTAAATATCGATATTTACAGCAAAGTAATATAACCAATATAGAAGATGATTTTCGAGATCAACCTGTACGGTATCGAATGTATTATGTGGGTGGTCCGGGAGAAGTTATGGATACTGTATTTGGATGGGTAGATTCTGGATCAACTATTCAAACAGGTCGAATTACCGGAAAGGTTAGTGATTCATCCACACGTGCAGGTATCCCCGATATTCTTATTACTGCCGGAGGTCGGCAAACCATCAGCGATTCAAATGGGGAATTTATCCTGGAAGGAATGCCTGAAGGTAATAATAATATCGTCGCATATTCAATAGATGGGAGATATAAACCATTTCAGCAAGGAGCAATAGTTGCAAAAGGAAAAAGAACCCCAGTTTCTATTAATCTTGATCCTTCAAGTTTCGTTAACGTGGTTTTTACCGTTACCTTACCTTCCAATTCAGTCCCTAGTGCTCCGGTACGTATAGCTGGCAACCTTTTTCAATTGGGAAATTCATTTGGTGATCTCAAAGGTGGGGTCAGTAATCAATATTCTCAATTACCAGTACTTTCTCCCCTTCCGGATGGCAGGTTTACATATTCTATTATGTTACCCTCAGGTATGGATATTCGTTATAAATATACAATGGGAGATGGTTTTTGGAATGCGGAGCATTCTCAAGGTGGGGAATTCAAAACACGACAACTGATCGTTCCTGAATCCGATATTATTGTTCAGGATATTGTTGAGTCGTGGCAGTCCGATTCGAATGCACCGATTATATTTGATGTCACTGTCCCTGAAAATACACCAGCGGGTGATAGAATTTCGATCCAATTCAACCCTTTTGAAAAGACTGAACCAATTGAGATGTGGGCTCTCGGAAACAACAGATGGGTTTATCAATTATTTGGACCTTTTGACTACTTTGATACATTGAATTATACATATTGCAGAAACGATCAATGCAACCTTGTTTTAGATCCATCTGGAACCGGAGAGCCTTGGTCGGGAACGGTGTCCAGGTCTGAGACTCCTCAGAACAAACAAGATGCAATATATGCCTGGAACTGGACTACAAATTACCAAATAACTGCCAGCCAGGAACCATCATCCATCCCAAGGGTGTCGTCATTCTGGAAAGGGATTGAATTCCTACCGATCAATAATCAATCCTGGAAGGATTATGTACCCGCAGCTGTACAAGCAGTCAAAGACATTGAATCTAATACCCTTGTGATTTCTCCCACCTGGTCATTAACAGCAAACAACCCGATGGAATTTTCACTTAAACCCGGCGTTGATCTTTTCGGGACAGATTTGAATTCTTTGTTTAAATTGGTCCTTGATAATGAAATTAGAATAGTTTTGTTTCCTTCAATAAATATAGAATCATCTTTATCTGATTGGTGGTCTTCCTCCGAGTTGACCACAGACTGGTGGGACAATTGGTTCTCTCGTTATAGATCTTATATACTCTACTATGCAGATCTATCTGCTCAAAATAGTGTGGATACCTTGATAATTGGCGGAGATTGGTTATTACCATCCTTACCTGGCGGAACCCTTCCAGATGGAAGTAATTCAAATCCACCTGCCGATTCAGCTTCAAGATGGAGTAGTTTGACCGCTGAGATCAGGCAACATTTTTCAGGAAAAATTTTCTGGGCAGTTAATTATCCAGGTGGTTTGGCAGATGCTCCAGTACTGATCAATGAATTGGACGGGATCTATCTACTATGGAGTGCCCCAATAGCAGATAATCAGCAAACCTCGGTTAATGATATGAAAGTTCAGGCAGGTATTCTTCTGGATAATGAAATTGCAACATTTAAATCCACATTCCAGAAACCAATTGTTATTGCTCTGGCTTACCCCTCCATTTCAGGAACCGGGATGGGGTGTTACCAGAATAGCCAGGGTTATTGTAAGGATTGGATGGCGTTAAACCAACCTGATCCATTTATTGGAAATATTGAAGTAAATTTGGAGGCACAGCAGGATGTTTACCGGGCTATGTTCTTGGCAATAAATGAAAGAACCTGGGTGGATGGTATCATAAGCAGAGGTTTTTATATCCCATTATCACTCCAGGATGCGTCGGCTTCGATTTTTGGAAAACCTACGAGCAATTTAATCTATCATTGGTTCTACTCAATGAATAATAATTAGGATGAACCTATTGAGAAATTAGAAAGGAATTGTTGGGAGATTGCGATGAAAATTGGAGTTACAGAATTATTGATCTTGCTCGTCATCGTTGTTTTACTTTTCGGGCCGGGCAGAATCGGCAACATTGCTGGTGAGATTGGGAGTGGTATACGGTCATTTAGGGAAGGTTTAAAAGGTGGTGAAAAAAAAGAAAATTCTGATGATATTCAAGACGAGCAGGAAAATAAGTAGTTAATTCAGATAATAAAGCAATACGCGTGGAAAAAGAATTAGAAGATGAAACCAAAAAAGGTTTGATCTTCTATTCAAATTAATGAATGATCACAAACAATAAAATGAATAATAATGCTTAGTTGAAATTAATGATCTAATAAGGAAAGTGGTATAAAATTTAACGGTTATTAATCAAAACTTCACAAAAAATGAAATTTAATAGCAAAAAACCTAATCCCATTTCACGCAGAGACTTCCTAAAATTATCAAGTATAGGATTAATTTCACTTCCTTTGATAAACAAGAATTCTTTCAATCCTGCTCAAGAATTTCCGGATTACGAAACATTGGGAAGGAATTGTACCGGTGGAATCGCTTTGGTCAGGTCAAGACCTGATGTAAATTCGCCCGTAATTAAAGAGGTTTACGAGGACACAGTTTTTCCATGGATAAGGGAGATTAGTGCTGAAAATCCTGATCTGAACCATTTTATCCAAAGATGGGTTGAAACTCCAGAGGGATATGTCTATTCGCCAACCCTGCAACCAGTTAAAAATTTACCGAATTCGGTAATTAATTCAATTCCGGAAGGAAAAGCTGGATTTTGGGCAGAAGTAACTATACCTTATGTAGATCTCTATTTGGACAATCCGCCTGCTAGATCACCTGCAATAAAACATTTAGCGGAAAACGGATTCCCAATCCGTCTTTATTATAGCCAGGTCATGTGGATCGATCAAATTCGAGTTGGTAGTTCTGGTAACGTTGTTTATAGAGTCAATGAGAATGAGAAGCATGGTTATGGGTATGGTGATGTTTTTTGGGCTGCAGGAGAAGCATTCAGGCCAATCCTTGATGAAGAGATAACTCCGATCAGTCCCGAGCTGGACCCAGCTGAGAAAACGATCAGGATTAGCCTTACTTATCAGACACTCTCCTGCTTTGAAGGAGATAAGGAGGTATATTTTTGTCGAGTTACCACTGGTGGAGGAGAATTTGCAACTCCAACAGGAGAATTCGTTACCTGGAGAAAGTCGATCTCCATACATATGGCTGCTGGAACAGTCGATGCAGGTTATGACACTCCCGGGGTGTCCTGGTCAACTTTTTTCGTTGGGACAGGAGTGGCGATCCATTCAACTTTTTGGCACAATCAATTTGGCGAGAAAAGATCTCATGGATGTGTAAATTGTAAACCTGATGATGCAAGATGGATCTTTCGATGGACAAATCCTTCGGTGTCTTTGGTTGAAAGTGATGTTACTTGGTCAGGGATGCAGGGAAGTACCCGCGTGATCGTAGAAGAGAGATTGTATTAACTAACAGAGTTATGAGTATTTTTTAAAGAGGAACCGTATTTTATGAATATATTCAATGTGACAATGGGATTGGCTTTTTTGGCAGGATTGGCTTCATTCTTATCCCCTTGTGTTTTATCGCTTGTCCCTGCGTATGTTGGTTACCTTGGAGGAAGAGCCTCCGGCGAAAATGCAGAATCTAGGAACCGTTGGATTACATTCTCTCATGGGCTAGCATTTGTAATTGGATTTACATTGGTATTCCTTGTATTCAATATCATTGCTTCTGCTCTTGGAGGATTGCTTTATGACATACGAACATGGCTGGCAAGATTAGGGGGACTTATAGTTATCATATTCGGTTTGCATATGATTGGATTATTTCGTATTCCTTTTCTGGAATATGATGGTCGTATTCACTCACAAGTTAACCAGAAATTAGGCTATTTTTCTTCAGTTTTGATGGGAATTGTTTTTTCTGCAGGCTGGTCACCGTGTGTGGGTCCTGTATTAGGTTCAATTCTAACATTATCAGCTAATGGCGGAAACATTCTTTTGGGAACGAAATTGGGTCTTTCCTATTCGGCAGGATTGGCAGTACCTTTCCTTATAGCAGCGCTTGGAATAGGTTGGGTAACCACTATTTTGCGAAAATATGGCAAGATTATGCGATATGTCGAGATCGTTATGGGCATAGTCTTAATCCTCATCGGATTATTACTTATTACTGGCCAATTTGCATTATTAGCTCCAAACAATATTGGTGTTGATTTTGGTCTTTAGGTTTTATTAATGATCAATGTAACTGTTTATATTCGCAATGATTGCCATCTTTGCGATCAAGTGATCAAGGATCTGCAAGAATTACAAAATAAAATTCCTCACAATGTAATTTTGATGGATATTGAAAATGACTCCTCGCTGAAGGAACTTTTCGATATGGACATTCCTGTTGTCGAAACAGGACCATATCGCTTGAAATACTCATTTTCGAAAAAAGAATTAGAGATGACGCTTTCAGCATCAATGGATAGGCAAACCCATTTGGAGAAAATTGGATCCGATGATTATGAACGGATAAAGACCAGAAGCGAAAAAATAAACAGCACAGATCGAATTTCATATTGGATAAGCAGGCATTATTTACTGCTTCTGAATCTAATAGTCTTTTTATATATTGGATTTCCTTTCCTTGCACCTGCATTAAAGCAAATTGGTGCTGATTCTGCTGCTGAAGTAATATATCGAGTTTACAAACCGCTCTGTCATCAATGGAGTTTCAGATCGTTTTTCCTGTTTGGTGATCAGGTCTATTATCCTCATGAAGAAGCAAATGTTTCTGGGATACTGACATTCGAAGATGTAACCGGTATTTCAGATCTTAATGATCCAAATCGATTGTTTGCACGTAATTTCGAGGGGAATGAAACGCTTGGTTATAAAGTTGCTATTTGTGAGAGAGATGTGGGTATTTGGGGGTCGATCCTAATATTTGGAATATTATTCGGATTATCTAAAAGGAAAATTAAGGGATTAAATTGGGTTTTATGGATCATATTGGGAATACTACCAATCGGTCTTGATGGTTTTTCGCAGGTCATCAGCCAAATGAATATTCCATTTCTCCATAATATTTTACCTTACAGAGAAAGCACTCCGTTTCTGAGAACATTTACAGGATTTCTCTTTGGATTTACTACCGCTTGGTTTGGTTATCCATCCATTGAAGAAGCGATGAGTGACAGTCGCAGAATTCTGGCGAAAAAATTTGCAGCAATCAATAGCAAATCCTGATCAAGAAAATTATCATGCCAATCCAGGAATACAAGAGCCTTAAGTTTTATAAATTTCCCAATTTCAATGCTGACTTAAGGCATGGAATATTTTCTCGAAAAGGTGGAGTAAGCCCCAAACCTTGGGATTCTTTAAATATTGGCGGAACTGTTGGTGATGAGATAGAGAGGGTATTTAATAATCGAAATAGAATAATGGACGCATTAGACCTGAAAGAATCAAGCATTTATGATTGCTGGCAAGTCCATGGAAACCGAGTAATAAAAGTGGATCTTCCTCGAGACCAGGCAAACCCATATGAAAAAGGTGATGCTTTGATTACAAATAATCCCGATGTGACACTTCTAATGAGATTTGCTGACTGCACGCCGATTATATTGCATGATCCTGTGTGCAATGTCATTGGATTGGTCCACTCAGGTTGGGTCGGGACAATAAAAAAAATCATAAAATATGCGATCGAGGATATGAAGAAATATTATGATTGTTTACCAGAAAATATTACTGCTGGGATTGGCCCGTCAATTGGACCTGACCATTACGAAGTTGGTGCTGATGTTGTTAAAAAAGTGCACGGGGTGTTTAAAGAAAACGCGAAGTATCTAATAAAAGTTACTAACGGGAAGTACTTCTTCGATTTATGGGAAGCAAATAAAAAATTATTAATTGATTGTGGCGTTGATAATATTGAGGTCTCGGGTATTTGCACGGCTTGTCATGTTGAAGATTGGTACTCCCATAGGGCTGAAAATGGAAAAACAGGCAGGTTTGGGGCGGTAATCTCCTTAAAAGGATAAATATGCTTCGAACAGTTGAAGAAATCAAGCAAAACCTTGTTTTGGTAATCAATAAAATGAAGGCAGCAGCTGAACGAGTTGAGCGAAATTATGAAGAAATCAAGTTGGTTGTAGTAACAAAATCGCAATCTATTGATACGACTCGAAATGCCATCGCAGCAGGAGCTAGAATTATCGGGGAAAATTATGTCGAGGAGGGAGTAACCAAGAAGAATTTATTGGAACAATTCCATGGAACCGAATGGCACATGATCGGTCATATCCAGAGTCGAAAAGCCCAAGCTGTTACACTCAATTTTGATATGGTACATTCGCTTGATAGTCTTAAATTAGCAATGAAGTTGGATCATCAAAGTATGTTGCAAGGAAGAAAGCTGCCAGTTTTGCTTGAATTCAATATTGGAGGGGAAGATAATAAATATGGTTGGAAAGTATCTAATGAAAACGATTGGGTCGATTTAATACCGACCATAAGGGAAATCTGCAATTTAAAATATTTGAAAATATCTGGTCTCATGGCGATGCCACCATATGCGAAGGAACCAGAACATTCAAGGATGTATTGTAAAAAATTAGTTAAGTTACAAAACTTTCTTAAAGATCAGATTCCTATTGTTGAATGGTCTGAATTATCCATTGGCACAAGTTATGATTTTGAAGTCGCTATTGAAGAAGGTGCGACAATGGTAAGGATAGGTGATGCAATTTTAGGTAGGAGAGAATAGAAAGGAAAAAGAATGATAAGCCTTCTCAATTCGTCAATATATATCCTTTCCCAGGTTTTAATCTGGATTGTGATCCTTTCTGCAATATTATCGTTTATGATGGATCCATATCACCCGATCAGAAGAACAATCGACCAAATAGTGGAACCATTATTGAGACCAATCAGGAAATTCGTTCCATATTTGGGAAATATCGATATAAGTCCTATTATTTTGATCATTTTGATCCAGGTGATTTCTTATTTATTACGATCTTTGCTGTCAGTTTTTTGATCTAAGATTAATATGGATCAATTTAGAAAAATGTAATATTAATTTTTATAAAGTGTTTTATAAACTTGGAAAATCTCGTATATATTTTCTATATAATTCCTTGTTTCCGGATATCGAATTACCTCGAGAAACAAATCCGGATCAGAACCTGCTAATTCTCTCCAAATACTAACATTTCCTGGTCCTGCGTTATAGGCAGCGAGGGTTGATATTATTTCCCCATCGAAATAGCTTCTATTCATCGAAAGATATGCCGACCCTAACCTTATGTTGACAAAGGGACGGGATAAATCTGTTTCCTTGTATTCTATTGGCCAATTTATGCTGTTAGAAATGGTCTCTCCTGTAGATGGAATGATTTGCATGAGACCTATAGCACCAGCTGAGGACTGAATATAACCATCAAATCCACTTTCCTGGAGTATTATGCTCATGATCAATGCTGGGTCCATATCATAAATCTGAGCGTTGGGATTTATTAGATCAACGAAATACGGCCCATAATTCATATGCAGGAAAAATTCTGGAGCATTTAGCATTTGCGTATAGGTTTCCATCCCCGCTGAAACAAGAACTTGACGATATGCATTAATGGCAAGTCGATAAAACCCCAGTTCTTGTATGTAATTGGCAATTCGATAACAATCAACAGGGCGATCCTTAAGGAGAATAATAAGATTATTGAATTCATTCGTCGCTTCATCGAAAAGCCCAAGTTTCCAAAATTCTGTGCCTCTGACAATGTTTTCTTGAAGAGCTAAATCTCCCAACCCTGATAAAATTGTTGATTGATCTAAATTAAATGTTATTCGAAGCCAGGTTTCTGCTTCGATCCTTTCCTGGAAAATATCGATAGAAAAATCATAGCCATCAGAAGATG
>Ga0209641_10000747_pt1 | contig 29977 bp, 24 predicted proteins | sample RifCSP16_1_FD_184022 | JGI IMG/M metagenome (GOLD analysis project Ga0209641, IMG submission 184022) | Soil microbial communities from Rifle, Colorado - Rifle CSP2_sed 16_1 (SPAdes) (version 2) | ecosystem: Environmental > Terrestrial > Deep subsurface > Rock core/Sediment | place: Rifle... | reverse complement strand
AAGTGGCACGAATCTTTAAAGAACTTACACGAGCTTTGGATATTCCGGTTACCGCCAAGATCCGTCTTGGATGGGAAGACTGCCGCAACCACCTCCTGATCACAAAGATCATAGAGGATAATGGCGGAGCGCTGATCGCTGTTCACGCACGCACCAGGCAGCAGGGGCTGACAGGGCAAATCGACCTGGATGCCATTGCAGAAATTTGTAATTATGTAAAAATACCGGTGATCGGGAATGGTAACATCCGCCTGACTGCTGATGTTACACATATGAAACAAGCAACCGGATGCCAGGCTGTCATGGTTGGCAGGGGAGCCATCGACAACCCGTGGATCTTTGCAGGATTGGACCGCGACCAGGTCCCCTACGAAGAGATCCGCCGCGTCGTTCGCAGACACCTGGAGCGCAATATTGAATTCTACGGTGAAGAGGACGGCCAGCGCCTGTTTCGCAAGCATGCTGTCCAATACTTGCTGAGAAGAGGATATGACCGTCAGCGAAGAAAGGAGATCCTCAGCCGCAAACCGCCTGAAGAATTCTTGAAACTGCTTGACCAGATCAATTCCTATGCGCAATAGGTGGAGCTGATTTCCTCATTAACGCAAACAAGGTTACCAAATAAATTCAAAAAATTGGCAGATCAGAGAAACAGAAGCACCAGGTATTTGGATCTAAACGTCCAACCAAGTTTCTGAATGTATAATTGATCCATGGCAAAAAAACAAAGTCGTTATGTCTGTCAGCAATGCGGACGGATATCTGCCGCATACATGGGACGCTGTCCGCAATGTGGTGAATACAACAGCATGGTCGAGGAATTGGTAGCACCGGAATCCAGTCTTAGGAAAGGAACAAGGCACTCCCAATCCACTACAAGCCAGGCCAGACGTTTGAAAGATATAAGCGGGGATGCTGAAGACCGCATCCCGGTCCCCATCGAAGAATTTTCACGGGTACTGGGTGGAGGCATCGTTCCTGGATCAATCGTCTTGGTGGGGGGAGATCCAGGTATTGGAAAATCGACCTTATTGCTGCAAATCGCAATGGGTATGGCTTCCAAACTAAGAGTCCTCTATGTATCCGGAGAGGAATCTGAAAGGCAGATCAAGATGCGTGCCACTCGCCTGGCATCAACAGAGAAGGGACCATCGGCGGATGACCTATTCCTGGTGACGGAAACCAACCTGGACTCAATATTCGATCATATAGAGAATACAAAACCACAAATTCTTATCATCGACTCCATCCAGACCGTTTACCTGCCTGAGCTGGAATCCGCGGCAGGTTCTGTTTCCCAGGTGCGTGAGAGCGCTTCCCGCTTGAGGGAATTTGCCAAATCTACGGGTATATCAGTTTTCATCATTGGACATGTCACCAAGGAAGGGGTCATTGCAGGACCACGAATACTGGAACATATCGTCGATACCGTGCTTTATCTGGAAGGTGATCGCTTCCAGGCGTACCGGCTCCTGCGTTCGGTTAAAAACCGATTTGGCGCCACAGCTGAAGTGGGTGTCTTTGAAATGCATGAGCATGGACTGGTGGAGGTCACCAACCCTTCGGAAGCATTCCTTTCTGAACGCATGGTCAACGCAGCCGGTTCAGCCATAGCGGTCACGATCGAAGGAACCCGACCTCTCTTGGTGGAGATCCAGGGCTTGACCAGTCCGACCCAATTTGGCAATGCCCGCAGGACTCCCAACGGTGTGGATATCAGCCGCGTCCTGATGATCGCAGCCGTGCTGACCAGGAGGATGAACCTGCGCCTTTCCGAACAAGATATTTTTGTGAACGTGGTGAGCGGATTAAAGGTGGAAGAGCCGGCAGCAGACCTGGCTATTGCTGCTGCAGTGACATCCTCCATCAAGGATATTCCTGTCAAAGCTGACACTGTGCTGATAGGGGAAATTGGACTGGCCGGAGAACTGCGCATGCCGGGACAGATGCCCGTCCGCCTGAGGGAAGCTGCCAAGCTGGGATTCAAGACCGCCATTGTCCCCAAGCGCCTCCGCAAGAGTGATCCATGGCCGAAAGGGATCGAGATCGTGGAAGCACGCTCCCTGTACCAGGCTCTGGATGCTGCCTTGCTGAAAGACAAAGCCCTTCCAAAAAGGCGCAAAGTCGCCTGAACATTTCCCAATACCTTCATTATTCGACCCCCACTTGTTCCCGTCAGTGGGGGTATTAATTATCATATTCCTCTAATCCAATTCTATTAAAATTCTACATAAATCTACATTGACGGTTCATTCTTGTGTGATAAATTTCAACTTGCGCCAAAATGGGATCACTTCCAATTGCAAGCTGCATGATTTTGAAGAATTAAACCAAGGTCGTTAATTATAAAACTAATGGGTGATCAAATGAGAACAAGAGAAAATCCTGAATGGCTTACACTCAGCCAGGTGGCAGGGATACTGGGTGTTCATCCGAGCACCATACGAGCCTGGTCCGATAAAGGCCAGATCCCCGTCCAACGAACCCAGGGAAGGCACCGCCGCTTCCTGCGGCAAGAGGTTGAACTGTGGGCAAGTACAGCCCGTGAAGCAGAGGAACTTCACCCTGCAAGGATAATCCAGCATGCAGTTGGGAATATGAGAATCCGCATACAGGAAAACCGCCTGGAGAATGAATCCTGGTACCAGAAGTTGAACGAAAGTGCCAGAAACCAGTACCGGATGAGTGGTCGGGTTCTCGTACAGGGTTTGGTTGCCTATCTCTCCTCTGATGTTGATGAAGCCATGGCAGAAGCACATGCCATTGGTTATGAATATGCTTCACGGGGAAGGAGCAGCAATCTTGATAGCATCGATGCTGTTCGTGCATTCATTTTTTTCCGAAACGTGTTGGTCCAATCGGTCATGGAAGTCTATGAGAAAACCCGCATCTCTACCAGCCATGCCTGGAGTGAGATGCTGGAAAAAACACACGCCTACACAGACCAGATCCTGATCTCGTTATTGGAGACATACCAGGCTTACGAGCGGTGACATATTAACAAATTCCCGAAGGTTGAGAACTTACGCAACTCTTCAGAGCAACCAATCTTTTTTTCTGGAGGAACCACCCAAATGCATATCATTCCTTTCTTTTCCACGATCGTAACTTTCATCTTCATGATCTCTGTTTTTCTCAGATACCAGAAGAAACACGGAGTGCACCTGCTGCTTTGGACGATCGGTCTTTTATGGTATGGGATCGGAACCATTTCCGAAGTTATTTTAGGGTTAACCTACAACGGTCTGATCCTCAAGTTTTGGTACCTGGCTGGAGCAATGATGACAGCAGCATGGTTGGGCCAGGGAACGATCCATTTACTTATTCGCAAACGCGGTGTTGCCAGGAATATGACCATAATCCTTGGCATTGTTTCAGTATTGGCAGCCATATTAATCTTTTCTGCCCCCTTTGCAGCGAATGCGCCAACCTATCAAATCAGCCAGGCCATATCTTCACAGTACAAAGAAATCCTGACCCGTAACGGTTTGATCATCGCTCTGACCATTGTGCTTAATATTTATGGTACTTTAGCCCTGGTAGGTGGAGCTGCATACAGTGCATTTATTTTCTGGCGAAAACGCGTACTTTTCAACCGCATGATCGGTAATGTCATGATCGCAACCGGAGCATTGATGCCAGCCATGGCAGGTTCCTTCGTCAATCTTGGCATGGCCGATGTGCTTTACCTCTCAGAACTGGTGGGAGTGATCCTGATGTACAGCGGATTCATCAAAGCAACCAGCCCTGCCGTGAGCGTACCTGCCTCAGTTGCAGCAGATTAAAAATATAATTTACTGAAATTCTTAGCCTCCTCCTGGAAAATGAGGAGGTTTTTTCTTTTACGGGTATAATCCCTGCTAGGTAACCCAACAATCATGAATATTCTCGAACTCACCACCATATCCCGTATTCGCCGCAATCATGGGCTTGAACATGCCACCCTGACCATTCTCTCCAGGATGAGACCATCAATATCCCTGGCAGGGTATTCCTACCCGGGAGGTTTCCTGATCGTGGGGGATGTGGAAACTGCCGATCTCCAGGCAGCAGTACAGGATGCATTAAACCGCTTGAACAAGGGGGAACATCACCTGGCTGTGCACCCCAATTGCGGAACAAATTTCATAACTTCCGGATTACTGGCCGGAATCATGGCGTGGCTTGGCATGGCAGGGGGAAAAGATAAAAAGGAAAGACGAAGCCGTTTACCCCTGGTCATTTCCCTGGTGACCATTTCCCTGATCTACTCGCGTCCCCTTGGTCCGATCATCCAGGAAAAGATCACCACCAGCGGCAAACCGGATGGATTGCAGATCGTGAAGATAGTTCCTTTCAGCATGGGGAATTTGAACCTTCATCGGGTTATCACTTCTGGTTGAAAGACCAACCATGAATAAACCAAGGGTTATCATCCTGTACGGCAGCGATAAACTTGCGATCCAGCTTCATATCGATAACCTGGTCGAGAAAATGGACGACAAATCCAATGCCTCGATGAATATCACCCGCCTGGACGGAAAATCGCTCGATTTCAACGAATTGAACACATCTGTCAATACGATGTCCTTCCTGTCTGATGGCAGATTGGTGATCCTTTCCAACACCTACAATGCCTTTTCATCTGATAAGGAGAAGTTGCTCACACTGATCGAATCCATGCCGGCTTCCACCACCCTTGTCCTGGTTGAGAGCCTGGATGATCTATCCCCGGACAGCAGAAGGATCAATGGCTGGATGGAGAAATTAGGAGCCGCCATTTCATCCAGTGCAGAAGTTGAGCAAAAAAAGTACTCTTCGCCCAATGACAAATCCATGACTGGATGGATCATTAATGAATCCAGAAGACAATCCGAGTTGTTGAAGAAACAGACCCAGATCACACAAGACGCTGCCGGCATATTGGCAGAAATGACAGGGACGGATACGCGCATTGCTTCGCAAGAGATCGGGAAGCTGCTGGAATATGTTAATTATGAACGTGGCATCAGCGAAGAAGATGTATTGAAGGTCAGCGCTGTCAGTGACCAGGCCAGGGTGTTCGACCTGGTGGATGCCATGGGCAAAGGACAAGGAAAACAAGCCCAGATCCTTTTAAGCAGACTGATCGAGAACCAGGATCCCCGCTACCTCTGGTCAATGATCATCCGTCAGTTCCGATTAATTCTCCAGGCACGAGAAGTGTTGGATGCTGGAGGAGGAAGGATGGGAATCGAGAAGGAGCTGGGAGTACATTCGTATGTAGCCGGGAAATTAAATGAACAGGCATCACAATTCAAACTGCCTGCCCTTGAAAGGATATACCAACACTTGTTGGAACTGGAAGATGATGTGCGCTTGTTCAAAATGGATCTACCTTTAGCCATGGAGATCCTGATAGCCGAGTTATCGAATTAGAATCCATTAAAGGTCGATGCATTATAATAACCACCTGATGCAAACAGCCCCTGAAACCATCAAATCATATATTTCCATTGACGTGGAGACTTCCGGACCCAACCCCGGACAGTACAGCATGCTGTCCATTGGTGCCTGCACATTAACGGAACCGCGGCAGACATTTTATATCGAGTTGAAACCGGACAAGGCAGGTTTCAGGCAAGATGCTCTGGCAATCAGCGGATTATCAATGGAAACCCTTGCAAACGACGGAACACCCCCCAAGGAAAGTATGCAAAAACTGGCTGACTGGTTGAAAGAAGTCATCCCTGAAGAGGAAAGACCCCTTTTTGTTGCATTTAATGCGCCATTCGATTGGATGTTCATCAATGATTACTTCATGCGCTACCTGGGATTCAACCCTTTCGGTCATGCAGCGCTGGACATCAAGTCATACTTCATGGGGCAGGAGAAGGTCAAGTGGTCTCAAACCTCGATGCGCTACATTTCTGATCACCTGGATGGGAATGGACCACTCAGCCATAATGCGCTGCAGGATGCCATCGACCAGGCAAAGCTCTTCGAGAAGATGCTTGCAAATGCTTCCAACGACAAGGATCTTGAATAACGACTACAAGTGGTCGGCTGTACCCGGAATCTTATGTTTATGAATGTTGAAACCACAAATGGAAGAAGCTATACTTGATATAAAGCAGAATTCAATCAACCTTTTTCACATAAAAAAGGAGTGACTAATGAGCAAACCTGTTGAACCAGGAAAAGACCTGGATCGAATTCTTAAATCAGCCAAACGCCTGGGGGTTGAACTGGACGAAGAGGAAGCCCTCCAGTGGCTGGCAGCCATGGCAGCCGATGAACCCAGGGAAGGATTCGTTCGCGATGAACGCACTGGAGTTTTTGGACACCGGGTCAGCATGATCGATTTCAGCCAGGAAGATCTTGAACATTTCCGTGAGCTGGGTAGGCTGGTCGAATTCCCGGATGAACCTGGTAGAGTCGAGACCGCCCTGGCACTGTCCGGTTCTGCTGCTCAATCCAAGGTGCAAACCTACCCCGGGGATGCTGATTATTTTGAAAGGGTCAATATCCTTGCACCCACGCGTGAAGAAGCCTGTGCAATCCTGGCCGAGATCATGCACAACAAAGTCATCGAGTCGTTCAAAGGTCCAACCTACCAACTTATAGAAGTGAAACTTGGATCACTCCCTGAAGATATTGTTGTTGAAGGAGAACTTCGCCATAAGGACAGCCCAATAAGCTGGAACGCCCAGCAAGCCAAAGATAAGAAAATCGAAGGGTTTTCACCGGACGGGAAAGCGATCACCATTCTTTGGGATGAAGCTGCCAAAGACCCCGGTTGGTGCAAACTGGATTGGGTTGTAGCCGACCCGATCAGAGGCACACTGGCAAATGCCAGCAACATGCTGGACGTCACCTGGGAAGCACCGGACGGCAGCATCACCCCCCTGGATGGATACCTGGATCCCTATTTCCAGGAAGTGTACCTGGAAGCCGAGTCTGTGCCGATCTTTTCCAAGCTGGCACAGCATGTTTCTGCCAATGCACTGGATGATTATGTGGGTCAATTGGAAGGAGAGGTCAACAAGTACCTGACCAAGACCGTCAATTATGGGAAGGCTGCCAAGCGCATGTACAACATCTTCCGCTTGACCGGCAAGTATGGTGAAGCGACCTTCATCCGGGAATTGTTCGATGAACCAGCCTCCATGCTCTACCAGGTCTACTCGCTTATCCGCACCATTGAAGACTGCAGCAATCCCAACTCCCCCATCACCAGTGAGCAGATGCTCGCCCAGGCAGACCAGCTGACCCTTTCCGTGATCTCCGCCCTTGAAGGTGACCAGGAAACCGAGATCGTCCGCCACCTCCTGAAGATGCGCGATGCACTCAGCAACCAGAAAACCAACCAGGAACTTTCGATCCAAGCAACCGCTGCACGGGATGCTTTGATCAATATTGTCAACAATTTCTTTTACGAGAAACTGACAGCGGTACCTGAGATCAAGTCGTACATGGATGGATTCATACATTAAGAGCGGGTGAAACTGAGCTGTTGGAACCAGGCGGGGTTCCGGCTTGACCGACAGCCTACCTCAAGGTAAAATATGTGCTCGTCAGCGCGGGTATAGCTCAATGGTAGAGCACCTGCCTTCCAAGCAGGCTACACGGGTTCGATTCCCGTTACCCGCTCCTGCACAACATCATCCAGTGAATAACATGGATGATGTTTTTTATTAAGATGGTTGCCGGGAATTTACAGGCTCAGGTGACTCATTAACGAAAAATCGTGAGACAATAAGAGTGGAAATGGTGATCCTTTCATTGTTTACCATGGATCCTGAAAATTAAGGAGGACAGCATGAACAACACATTCATTCTCAGCCCATCCGAATTAACCTTCCTGTGGGATGAGTGTCGATTCTGTTTTTACATGAAGGTAAAACATAATATTGCCTACAAGGGTCCATTTCCAGCCATCTTTGGAAGCATGGGAGACCTGACCAGCGGTTTCTATCATTACAAACCGACAACTGTCCTTTCAGAGACACTACCCTCCGGTGTGCTTAAGTTCAGGGAGGGTTGGGTCAAATCCGCTCCGATCGAATTTGACGGCATCTCCTCCCAATGCGTGATACGAGGGAGGTTCGATGCGGTGGCTGCTTTTGATGACGGTTCTTTTGGACTGATAGATTACAAGACCTCCAATGCAGCCCATGAAAAAGCGGCATTCTATAGCCGCCAGCTTTCGGCTTATGCCTGGTCATTGGAGCACCCTGCCCGTGGAGCACTGGCACTCTCACCGGTCACCCGCATGGGATTATTCATCATCTCACCGAGCCGGTTTGAACCTGCGAGTGATGGAGATATGGCATTCATCAGCAGGACCACCTGGCTGGATGTCCCCCGGGATGATGCCGGTTTCATGGATTTCCTGGGCGGTGTGATGGCTGTCCTGGATGCTGATGAACCGCCGCAATCATCGGAAACCTGCCCGCTCTGCATTTACCGAAACGCCATGAATGAGCGCTGAAATTTGGAATACTGGAGAAATAAAGGGTTAACCATAAATTTTGTCTGAAATAATGTTACTATATAGATAATCAGTGAGGTACCATGACCATTGAATTTGACGATAAAGGGAAATTTTTTACCGATGTGATCTTAAAAACTGCTGTTCCTTCCATTATTCAGACAACCAAACAGCGCATCCACGGCAGCGTTCATATCCGTCGGGATGAACGGTTTAAAGACGAGATGGACAGGGATGAAAAATTCCTGGCTGTCACGGATGCCACCGTCTTTTCCAAGGATGGCCAGGTTCTTTACCAGTGTGAATTCCTCAGCATCCAACGATCCCATATCATCTGGGCTATCCCGGAAAGCGACCTGATCAAACCAAACCCGGAACCAGGTGCGAAATGACAACTGGTGATATCCACGACGGCACCACATTAAATGCACATGATTACAAAAAGGTCAGGTCCTACCTGATCGCCCAGGTTCAACCCGAACTGGAGTCGATATCAAAGCTGCCGCCAAACCAGCACCAGGCGACCTTATTAAAATACATTGTCGAAACCTACGAACATGCCAAACTGAAGCTGTCTGACGAAACCAGGGAAAGAATCTTCAAGGATATCCAGGATGAGATCCTCGGATTTGGACCGATCCAGCCTCTGCTGGATGATCCTGAAATCACTGAAGTCATGGTTAATGGTCCCAGAAGTGTTTACATCGAAAAGAAAGGTAATCTCTCCCTGACGGACGTAACCTTCGACGATGACGCCCATATCATGCGTATGATCGAAAAGATCATCTCACCGCTCGGCCGGCATGTGGAAGAGGACAGCCCGATGGTGGATGCCCGTCTCCCGGACGGATCGCGGGTCAATGCCATCATCCCACCGGTGGCGATTGATGGTCCATCCATCACGATCCGCAAATTCAGCAAGGATAAGCTGCCCATGAAGCAGTTGATTGAATACGGCTCAATTACTGAAGATATGGCGGAATTCCTGCGAGCCTGTGTGATCAGCCGCTTGAACATACTGATCTCCGGCGGAACAGGTTCTGGCAAGACCACCCTGCTGAATGTCCTCAGCAGCTACATCCCGGAGAAAGAGCGCATTGTCACGATAGAGGATGCGGCAGAGCTGCGGCTCCAGCAGGACCACATTGTGCGTTTGGAAACTAAAGCTGCCAACGTGGAAGCCCGCGGCCAGGTTACGATCCGCGACCTGGTACGCAACTCGCTGCGTATGCGCCCGGACCGCATCGTGGTTGGCGAAGTGCGCGGAGGGGAAGCGCTGGACATGCTGCAGGCAATGAACACCGGGCATGATGGATCTCTGACCACCATCCATGCCAATTCCCCACGCGATGCCATGTCCCGCTTGGAAACACTGGTGCTGATGGCAGGCATGGACCTGCCAATCAAGATCGTCCGCCAGCAGATATCCTCTGCCATCGATGTGATCATTCAGCAATCCCGCATGCGGGATGGCTCGCGCAAGGTCATAGCGATCAGCGAAGTGGCTGGCATGGAAGGTGATGTGGTCGTTCTGACAGACATCTTTAAATACGAGCAGACCGGCCAGGATGTTGATGGCAAAGTGATGGGGGAGATGAAACCGACCGGCTTGCGGCCGTTCTTTACGCAGCGGCTGGAGGAGTCTGGTTTTAAACTGGCAGCCTCCATCTTTGGCGCTTCGATGAGTGAAATCCTGATGTCAAACCAGCGTCGTCATCGTTGAGAGGGTACGCAGGGAAATAATGCTATAATAGCCGTGTTTTAGGGCCCGTGGCGCAGTGGTTAGCGCAGGCGACTCATAATCGCTTGGTCGCTGGTTCGACTCCAGCCGGGCCCACTTAAACTATCCATTATTCCCTAGTTGCTGGTTTTCACCTTGCGGGTGGAGATACCTTGAACGTACATCTCCGGTAAAGTGGCGGCAAGGGCTCTTTCCCTCCTCATCATCTCAGGGATCGCATCCAATCCCTTTTCAGCAACCTCTTTTGTGAAGGTAAAATCATCCTGGTGAGTCATTATAAGTTTCCTTTCTAGATAATGCTGCCTTTAAGGACACTTCAGACTCACCTCTTTTGTTAAGGTTCATGAAAAAACAGAAAGAATGTTGCACAAACTTTAATCAATAAATAAACTATAAGCAAAATGACCTATCAATATCAGGCATAACTGCTTATATAAGTATACGAAACTTGCGAATAAAATCTCTTCTTAAGATATCATTTTATCTTTTCAATATGCCCAAGAAAATCGAGGCGGCTGGAAACAACCCTCCAGTTTATTGAAATGATACCAATTCAATCCATATTCAAGGAGTCCAAATGTTCATAGATTATCTTACGTTGGCGATGATCAACCTGGTGGCTGGTACCTTTGTGCTGGCTTACTACCTCTGGAAAGGCATGGACGATCAGGATCAACGCCCTTATGCAGCAGTTTTTGGCATCACAGGTCTGCTGGCTCTGGTGCTCGGCTTAACCATGACTTTCACATGGCCGCTGCCGGGCAGTTACAACATCGCCTTTGGTGAAACCACAGCTCTTTTTGGTGTGGTCTTTCTTGGCACCGCACTGGCGCTTAGCCAAGGCTGGAGTTTATTGCCGGTAAGCCTGTACTCATTCTTTGCAGGTGTATATGCCATTTTAGTGGGTACGCGTATTCTCTCACTTGGATTGACCAAAGAACCCATCATATCCGCCATCGGTTTTATTACAGCCGGGTTGGGTGGCATCTTTGCAGCACCTTTCTACCTGTGGTTCAAGGAAAACAAGACTTTCCGCTTGCTTGGAGCGCTGGTTCTCCTGGCAACTGCCATACTCTGGGCGGTCACTTTTTACAGCTCCCTGTGGGGACATCTTGAAAGCTTTATCAAGTGGGTTCCCGCTACTATGCTGGGCGGGAATTAATCCAAGCAGAGTTAACTAACAAACAGCAGGGTAGTGTGCAAGATGCATTAACCTGCTGTTTATTTTATTAATACATGAACGAGTAGTCTCTTTCTCTATTGTTTTCCTGGATAACATATCCCCATCACCGCTGCTTGCGATTCGTATGGCGTAAAGCAACCGATTTCTTCAATTGGAAATGACGGTTGTTCTTATTTTTTCTCATAGAAGAGCTTTATTATTCCGTTTCTTGCTTTGGGGTTCTGTTCATACTTGAAGGCTCTTCTAATTAAATAGTAAAAAATTAAACTGGCTGGCTTTGGACTTCCTTTCCATTCATAAAAATTTATCCAGACAAGATACTACCAAACATCCAATAATCCTTTTCCCCTTCCCAAACAACATCAAATGCAAGATCCCCTTGCTCATATCCCTGTTTTTGATTTAGAATATATCCATCCAAATTAAGGGAGAGCAAGATGAGAAAAATGTTACCGGTCTTGATCGGTGGCTTGGTGACCTAAGTGTCCAGTAGGGCTATCCACTATGTCCGTCATGCCACGAGTGACAACCTCCTTGGCGCTCTGATGGATTTGAACATTGTTGTAAAGCTTCTCATTCCTCTATTCAAAAACGTCTACTGACAGAATACGCAAGCTAATAGAATATCATTTTTAATATCAAGGGGCTGTCCCAGTAGTTCATTGGTTACAGCCCCCGAGTTGTTCCTTGATGAAAGAATGTAACGAAACCACAACCAAATATGAACAGTTCTGACGCCTTGAATCAAGCAGTCCATATTTTATACGAATAAAGGCGCAATCCTGCTCTCATGGGAAAGTTGAAAATTCACAAGTATTTTCATACTTGACCTGACTCAATATCTTCATTTCTAGTAGGACTATTTGGCAATGTTTTTTTGATGTCACAATAGGTGAGCCAAATCGCAAGAACTGCTGGGAGGACTCCAAAAATTCCAAAAACTAAATCTCCGGGCAGACGAATCCATTCGATCAGTTTACTCATCTCTTCAGTTAAATAAACTGAACTGCGAGCATGCCAGTAACCATTAATCAAGACATCGCGTAACTGAAGAACGCCGCCTGGAAATAGCGAGAAGAGAACCATCATTGCTAATCCAATGTTCAAACCCCAGAAAGAGATACGAATGAACTTCTCCACACGCTTCCATTGCTCATCCACCAAGACTTGACGTATCGCAAACATCATCAAACCAAGGCCAAGCATTCCAAAAACGCCCATTAGGGCGGCATGACCATGGTTAGGCGTCAGCATGGTACCAGCTTCATAATAGCTAACGATCGGCGTATTGATGAGAAACCCGAAAACGCCTGCTCCAATGAAATTCCAGAATCCCACAGCCATCAGAAAGAAGAAAGTCCATTTATGGGGGATCGAGACTTCCTTGCCACAAACATCACACTTTCCACGGGTCAGCTTTATGAAATCCCAGGCGTCTAGGGTTAATAGAGTCAGCGGTACAACTTCCAGGGCAGAAAAGACGGCAGCCAGTGCCATGGTAATGTTGGATTGACCTGTCCAGTACCAGTGATGACCAGTTCCTACGATTCCACTCGCCAGGAAAAGAATAGCGTCGAGATAGACCACCCGAGCGGCTGTCTGGTGGGAGACAATACCCAGCAGGTAGAAGATGATCGCCACCATCACAGTTGCAAATAGCTCAAAAAAGCCTTCCACCCATAAGTGGATGATCCAAAACCGCCAGATGTCCGCAACCGTGAAGTTGGTTGTGCTCGTGATGAACAGGGCTGGCAAGTAGAACAGAGGAATGGCGATTGCCGCATATAGAAATAAAGATGAAATTTCCTTCCTATCCTTATCCTTGCGCGCTGGAGAAATTGCTCGTATGAGCAGAATAACCCAGAGTACCAGGCCAAGTGCCAATAGAACCTGCCAGAACCGCCCGAGGTCCAAGAATTCCCAACCCTGATTGCCAATCCAGAACCAGAATTTCCCCGTCCAATTATTGATCCCGAGGTATTCTCCCATTAGGCTGCCGCCAACAACCAGGAGAAGGGCACCAAATAAAATGTTAACCCATAATGCCTGTTTCTTGGGTTCCTTGCCTCCAACCGCGGGAGCAAGAAACAATGCCCCGGCGATATAGGATGTGGCGATCCAAAAGAGCGCCGTCTGCAAATGCCAGGTGCGTGCGATATTACTTGGTAGGAAACCCGATAAATCCAATCCATAGAAAGAGTTGGGATCTGCACGGTAATGGGCAATCAGCGCCCCGGCCAAACCCTGCGCCAGCAGTAAAAGTGCAACTACCAAGAAAAACTTGATCGTTCCTTTTTGACTTTCCGTGGTTTCCCCACCCGGCAGCATCTGAGGGTGGATATGCTCTTTATGTCCTTTCCAACCCAGGAAATTAAAACGTCCAAATGCAAACAACACAACAGCCGTGCCACCAAGTAAGGCGATCAAACTCAAAGCGCTCCACAATACGGCGTCGGTGGTCGCTTTATTGCCGACCAATGGATCATACGGGAAATTGTTGGTATAAGAGTAATCCCTCCCCGGTCGATCTGCAACCGAAGCCCAGGCAGCCCAGGCAAAAAAGGATGTCAATTGACGGATCTCCAGGGGATCGTGAATCAAATTTGCTTGCAAGCCTGCATCCGTGCCCGGATTAGCGTAATAATCCGTCCAAGTGATTTGTTGTGCATTGAAGGTATCTACTTCAGGCTGTGTATATACCAAAATGCCGGTACTGTCATCATAGTTGTTATGTTTAAGAAGAAGGGCAACATCAGCTTCCACGGTTGCCCGCTTGCTCTCATCGAGCACTGCATAGTTCTGTCCATATTGCTCCATCACAATGCTTTCGGCAACTGATATCCCCAGAGCATGCAGGTAAGCAGCTGAGAAATCAGGACCCAGGTAAGCGCCATGTCCCCAGATCGAGCCGTTCTCCATCAACCCATACTTGAGGAATATCTGCTGGCCAGAGCGGATATCATTACCGGTGAATACCACTTCGCCGGAAGGGCCGATAACCTGTTCTGGAATGGGTGGAGCATCCCGGTAGGCACGAACGGTCAGCCCGATTAGGATCGAAAATCCTACAATCAACACCAGGATGACGGAATTACGCCACCACGGGGAAAGTCTCTCTGGTTCAGCTGCTGTCATGTCCATTTCTTACTCCTTTAAAGAAAAGGTTTTATCTTTATAATTTTCCAACAAAAAAAGGGAAATTACAATAGCGATAATCATCATAAAATGTAAAATTTTAAAGAGGTAAACATTAGGGATATCTGTTAAAACAATTTAATATTTATCAGTTGGTATCAAGCCAGGCAGCACGTCATGCAATGTTCTTTTCATTCGAAAAATCTGGAGATGCATTTACGAAGCCAAATGATTTGCTCTCCAAGAACATCTTGCAAAGGTAATCAGATTCAGGAAAAAGAGTTATAAAAATAATTATTTGAAGCCCACAAGTGCGCCTATCCTTTTGTTAATCTTCAGTCGTAGAATTTCGAAAAATGTTGCATCAAAATTTTAAAAACAGTTAACATGCTACTAAGCTTGTTGATCTATTTTTTATGCTTAGAATATTAATCATCTCAAATAGATTTCAATAAAACCTGCCGGCTGATACTTATGCAATCGCTGTTGATCTCCGCCAGCTTTCTCATAGCGATGGAACCTGTTTGAGGATGTCTACTTGATGAATCTACTAATTCTTTGATTTGAATCTTGATTTCTCGATAATCTTCTTCACCATTCACTTCGATTTAGTATCAATATGGGTTCATTTTCTAACCAGCTAGACTCTGGTGAGATTGTTTGATCGCTGACTTAATTATGCTCCCTGGAATTATAGTCAGACTCACACCTATTGATATCTTCACCTCCCATGAAATTGCATCTTTTGTGCTTTGTCACCTTCCCTGAAGATAAAATTCTCTATCAAAAACAGACTAACATTTCATTGACGATTACTTTTTCTTGACTTGCTTCGGATGTTCTTGAAGTATGCCAATTATTGATGTTGGTGGTTGTGAAACGAGAGTTTTTATTATTGATAACCAGGCGCTCCGTGCAAAAAACCTACGAAGACCAGCTCCTCAACAGCGCGGATTGCGTGTTGTTCACCAGCATCAAATACAAGCAGTGTATTTGGTTCACAGGTATGCTCAACGCCATCGCCACCGGCAAAGATACCTTTTCCTTTTAATACCACCACAAAAAATGGCGAACTAGGCGCATTGTGTTCACGAATGGATTGGTCAGGCTTTAGAGTGAAAAGGATCGCCCGTCCCTGCGCGTCAACGTGAAGAGGTTCAGCATGTGGGTCATTAATTCCGAATTTCAGGTTCTCCATCAAGTTGATAAATTTCATTGTAAATCTCCTTTCGATACGGATATTATCATCAGAAATAACGACTGTTTCTGATTGGATATTAGGTCTCTTGCCTCCTCAGAGTTTTTTCGAGTTTGTATTCAAAACCGGCAAAGTTTCAATCAAGCTCACGGCGCGTTCAAAAAAAAGATAATCCCAAGCCCATTTGATTAATACAAGCAGGCGATTACGAAAGCTGATCAGGCCATAAAGGTGAATGCTCAACCATAGAATCCAGGCTGGAAAGCCAGTGAATGCGTGTCTCCACACATGGGCAATGGCAGCATTTCGGCCGATGGTTACCATCGTACCCCGGTTTCGGTAGTGGAAGGGAACTGGTGTTTTATCGTTTGCCTGGAGAATAATGTTTTTGGCGGCTGTTTGTCCTTGTTGCGTAGCAACCGGGGCGAGCATTGGGAGTGAGTGTCCGCCTTCCTCCAGGTAAGCCAGGTCACCGATCACGTAAACCTCGGGGTGCTCTTGGGTCTGAAGCGTCGGGAGAACCTTCACTTGTCCATTCCGTAAAATTGGAAGTTCTGCATTGAAAGTCTCACCGCGCACTCCTGAAGTCCAAACCACGGTTTCGAGTGGAATTGTTGTCTCATCCTTAAGCCGTACATGATCTGCTGTAATTTCACTCACCGTTGCCTTCAAGCGTACCTCCACCCCCATTTCAGTCAGCCGTTTTGCAGCATAGGTTCCCAATTTTTCCGGGAATGAGGCCAGCAGTCGGTCTTTTGCCTCCAGCAGGAGAATATGGATCTCCTGGGGTTCGAGAGCCTGATAGTTTTTCGCCATTGGACCACGTATCAGTTCAGCAAGTGCGCCAGCAAATTCCACCCCGGTTGGCCCGCCGCCAACAATGGCAAAAGTCAACATTTGTTGCCGCCTCTCAGAGTCAGGTTCGCACAGTGCACGTTCAAATCGGAACAGGATATGGTTACGCAGAGCGATTGCTTGCTCGAGGGTCTTCAGTTGGAAGGAATACTGGGCTGCTCCAGTTACCCCAAAGAAATGTGTTGTGCTGCCGATGGCTAGGATCAGATAATCGTAGGGGAAAACGTGATCTGCAGTTCGGACTTGTTTGGCAGCAAGGTCTACCTTTGTAACTTCATTCATGAGAAAGCGAATATTTTGCTGCCCACGCAGAATGCTCCGCACGGGATAAACAATATCATCCGCTTCAAGCTCTCCTGCTGCAACTTGGTAGAGCAACGGAAAGAAAGTATGATAATTGTTGCGGTCCAGAACCAGCACGTCGGTTTGCGAATGTGATAAGTTTCGGGCAGCCCATAACCCTGCAAACCCGGCTCCGATGATGACCACGCGTGGGTGCTTGGGATTTGATATTGCGTTCCTTCCAATTGACGAGGATTTCTGCTTCAATTTTGTAAAGAGAAGGCTTGATTTGAAATCAAGCCTTCTCTACGTATCAAGCTTGTGCAGCCTGTTTGGCGTTATGTGCTGCCGCTTCCATTGCTTCGAACATCTCCTGTGCAGATTCGGGCGAGAGACTTTTGTCAAGGATTGGGAGGTAGACTTCTTCTTCCTTGGCAAAGTGGACTTTAACCAACCCGTACACGCCGTACAAGACACGTTGCAGAGGTTTGGAGTACGTGGTTGTCAACGACTTATCTGCAAGTCCTTTCCGCAAGGTTGCCAGTTCTTCAATGTAGAGACCGACTTCCACGTGGTCACGGCTCATTGTTTTGGTGGAATCAGGGCTGCCAAGTACTTTTTGTACGACCGGATAGAGCGCTGCCTCTTCTGCCTCGGCATGCGGTTTTAGATGGTTTGCCAGGAAGTCGTAAACTTCCTCCACGCCGCTGCGAATATCAGCAATCGGTGCTTCTCCAATCAATTCAGCGACCTGGCGGATGCGGTCTACATTTGGAAACAATTCCTTGTGTTCTTCTCTTAAGGGTTGGGTCAGAGTGTTCATGTTCTTATCTCCTTTATTAGTTTGAACTTTATACCCCCAGTGTACCCTTCCCCAATCAATACTTACATGATTCAAATCAATTAACTGTACCCCAATTCCAGTTCTTCCAGGCGGGGTATATCCAGGATGGTCACCCATTTGCGTCCAGATTTGATCACCCCTGCCTCTCCAAAACGACTCATTATACGACTGACGGTTTCCGTGGTTGCGCCCGTCATTGCTGCCAAATCTTGACGCGAAAACGGTAACTGGATCAATACACCTTGTTCGCGTGTTTCGCCTAGTTTTTTCACCAAGCGCAATAATGCGGATGCGATACGCTGTTCAACGGAGTAAGCGCTCAACTGTTTGACGATCTCCTGCGATTCCGCCAACCGTTGACTGACAGTTTCAAGCACTTTGCGTGTTATATCGGGATAATATGTAAGGATGGTTTCAAAATCTGTAGACGAAATTTGCAGTATGCAACAATCGGTCTGCGCAATGGCAGTTTCTGAATGGGTGCGACCGCCGAAAATCGAAAAGGTGCCAAAGTATTCGCCGCCATGCAAAATATCCAGCAATACTTCACGCCCCGAGATAGGGTTGCGCACTAATTTCACTTTTCCCATTGCAACGAGGTAAAGTTGTTCTGCATCGTCCCCTTCAAAATAGATCCGTTCATTGACAGATACATCGCGGTCTTGAAATAAAGTATTGATTTTGGATATCGCTTCTCGAGGTAGATGTTTGAAGAATGGCAAACGGCTGATAATCTTCAAGCGATAGTCCAGCGAGCAGACTGCGGGATCCATCCAATCAAGACGCACAGGTGATTTTGGACGAGTCATTTTAGCTACTTTCCTCGAATTCCAAAAACCCTAGAAAATTCTTTAATGCGAACATGTTAATTATTAGTAGATTATACATCACTTGATTTTAGTAAATTATGCAACCAACGTTAGAATAAACGCAAGAAATCAATTTCCAATCGCATTCCAATTCCTTTTCTTATTCTTTCCATCCTCGCATTACTTGCCGCATTATAGGCCGGCCTTTTGCGGTTTGGCTGGCAATTACCAGCATTGACTCCCTCACTCGTGATGTTGCATGGTCCTTTAATAATCTCCGGGTTTTTTTGGTATTTTGATCCCACTTGAGCGTGTGGTAGCAATAAAGCAGAAATGGATGTACCTTTCACCACTATATTCAGGATTGGGCTGGTTGATCACATTATTGTTTCGGACTTCACTGCTGGGACCTATTTTATTTACACTTGGGAGTCTCGGCGGTGTCGCAATCTTGATCGTGATGGTTTGCCAAGAGTTTGAATTGCATACCTTGACCATGCTGATAGGGATGTCTGCCTGGATGGATCGGTTCATATTGCTGCCTGAAGTTTTTTCATTGGCAGGTGAATTAGGAATCTCCTCTAAGGAAAAAATGTTCCAACTCGAAACGGAACGGTTACAGCTGGAGCAGGAAGATCAATCGCTACGAGAATTCAATGGAGAATTCAGGCAAATCATCCTTTACAACCGGGGCAGCCTGGATCCGCTAGCTTATTGGCTGGACCGCAGTTGGACTGAGGATGAATTCTTTATCTGCACAGAAACAACTTTGGAACGGCACTACCAGCGCTATGCTGCAGTAATCCATCTCGTAACAGCAGCAGATGGAGCAGAACAAGCCTACCATAATTAGCCGCAAGCACATCGTTCGGAGAGCCTTGATGAAGCCCGATGGCTGGACCGATTATTGGAAAGCGTTTGGCAGAATCATGAGAATTATTACAGGGTTGATAATAATGGAAAGGACTGGGAAGACAAGTCAGATCAAGCAAAATCGATATTAGAAAGAATATATATGGATAACGCTAAGAGGGTTAGTCCTCTACCGATATAATTCTGTGGAGACTTTACACCCTGTTATTATCCAGTCTTATTATGCCTCCCATTATATATTAGATGTCATGCTATATCGGTTTTACTCCGAGTTTTCATGATACCATGAGTCTTATTAACTCTCCAAAATAACATCAAATGCAAGATCCCCTTGCTCATATCCCTGTTTTTGATTTAGAATATATCCATCCAAATTAAGGGAGAGCAAGATGAGAAAAATGTTATCGGTCTTGATCGGGTTCACCTTGATCCTGACAAGCCTGCAAGCCTGTGCTCCGCAACCAACCTCTTCTGCAACAGAACCCCCCGCAAGTTCTACTACAACCCCACCAAACCCAACAGCTGCAAATACTGCAACAGCCACCCAGGTTCCGCGCAACCCGGTCGTGCTTATCTCATGGGACGGTTCCCGGGCTGACTACCTATACGACCTGATGGATACGGGCGTGCTGCCCACCTTTTCATCCTTTGTCAAGGATGGCATCCGGGCTGAGTTTGCCCAAACCATTGACCCATCGTTAACTGCTGCTGCCCACAACAGCATCGCATCGGGTTCATTCCCCACGCACACCGGGATCACTTCCAACAGCTTCCACGTAACCGGTGACGATTTTTACTGGTACCGGGTGGGTTTCAATGAGACCATGGATGATGCCAAACCGATCTGGGTCACTGCCAAAAAGAATGGGCTGACCACTGCAACCGTTTTCTTTGTTGGTGGTTCACCGAGCCTGAAAGGTCAGGAAGCGGATTATACGGTCGGTTTTGGGATCGAGGATGCCTACTCAACGCAGCGCACTCTGGAGCTTGCACCTGCAGAAAGCTGGACAGACCTGCCAGCCTCGTATAGCGCACCGCTTGAAGGAGAATTCTCCATTCAGAGTGTCGGTTCTGTTTTCGTGTGCGTCATTGACTCAACAGATGATGGCACCATGAATTACGATACGGTCGTTCTGAACAAGGCACCTTCCGGTCTTGAACCTGCCCAGATCCTGAAAGTCGATCAATGGGGTTCCCTTGTGCTGCTGCCGAGGGCATACAGCGGGGCTGATTTCCTCATCCAGGAAATTACAAGCGAAAAGGTGGTCCTTTTCCAAAGCGGCGTAAACCATAACAATGCATCCCCGGCTGATATGCAGGATGAGATCAACCAGAAATTTGGTTTCTTTCCACCAGGTGCTGATTATTACGCCATGGAACATGGCTGGATCACTGAAACGGACTACCTGTCCATGCTCGAGCGCCAATCCAACTACATGGCAGATGTCGCCAGCTGGATGTACACAACCTACCATCCCGACCTGTTGTTGACCTGGCAGGATCCATTCGATTCCGCCGGGCACCAATTCCTAATGAAATCAGAGCGGCAGTTAAACTACTCTGCAGAAAAAGCTGCCGAATACGATGGTTACTATAAGGATGCCGCCAGGATTGCCGACCAGGCTCTGCAGACCATGCTGGAGGCATTTGACCTGCAGAAAACCACTGTCTTCATGGTGGGCGATCATGGCATGACCACCATCCACACCAGTGTGTTCGTGAATACCATCCTGGAGCAAGCCGGGCTGCTGACTCTCGACAGTCAGAATGCCGTGATCATCAATAAATCCAAAGCGTTTGCAATTGGATCCGGCGGTGCCGTACATGTTTACATCAACCTTGTCGGCAGGGAAAAAGGAGGCGGGATCGTAACAGAAGCAGAGTACCCAACTATCCAGGCGCAGATCATCGATCTCTTTACGAACCTGGTGGATCCAGCCACTGGTGAGAAGGTGTTTGGCCGCGTTCTCCCCCATGATCAACTGGGAAGCATCAGCCTGGATCATCCCAACTCGGGGGATATTTTTGCCCAGGCTAATCCCGGATACGTGCCGGATAGTTGGCGTGGCAATGATTTCATTTTTGCCCCTGCTGAATATTATGGGCAGCATGGTTATGACAGTTCACTGGCAGATATGCATACGATCTTTTTTGCAGCCGGTGCAGGGATCACCCCCATGACAAGCCCCATTCCCTCAGTGCGTGTCGTCGATTACGCCCCCACGATTGCCTACCTGCTTGGGTTCCAACCAGCACAGACAGTTGATGGCTCGGTCATTCCTTACTTCAAACCATGACGAAAACGATCTGCTTCCATCATAATGATGCCGATGGGCGAGCCAGCGGAGCTGTGGTCCGTTATGCCCTCGGAGAGGAAGTTACTCTCTTTGAAGTGGATTACGATGGGCGACCGATCCCCTGGGGGGAAGTGGAAAAAGCTGATAAAGTAATTGTTGTGGATTTTTCATTCCCGCGCCAGGACATGGAACGAATGGCTGATGGGAGAGCTTTGGTTTGGATCGATCATCATAAAAGTGCCATCACTGAATTGGGAGAAGTTTCCAGGAATTGGGTTGGTTTAAGAAGCATCGATGAAGCTGCTTGTGTGCTAAGCTGGAAGTATTTTTTCCCGGAACGACCGGTCCCGAGAGCCATCATCCTGGTAGGTGACCGGGACATATGGCGTTGGGCTGAAAAAGAAACTGGCGACTTCAATGAAGGTTTGTATAATCGGAATTATGAAGCATGGAATGATGATCTTTGGCGACCTCTGCTTGACAACGATAAAGCTTTATTGGAAAATATAACTGCAGAAGGTCATCAATCCAACATTATCCGGCTTCGAGAGATCAAACGCATGGTACAGGAACGGGGATTTGTAGTTCAATTTGAAGGTCACAAAACCCTGGCAGTAAATGAAAAGGGAAATGGGGATATCGGTCAATATATCAGGGATTGTGGCTACGATATCGCCTATTGCTATTTTGATACCATGCAAAATAACATTGTGGCCACAACGGTCACCCTTTTTTCAGAAATGACGGACGTATCTGTAATTGCACGCAAGTTTGGGGGAGGCGGGCATGCAGGTGCAGCCGGGTTCTCTTTTTCGCGCGTAAAAACACCTTTTCCACCATCGGCAAACGTAGATTGGGATCAAGGCAATCTCACTCTTAAAGAATAGGAGAAGAATCTTGGATAATCCTGCGACGAACCAACCTGGAATAATGAGGATCAAAACCGGGATCTCCCGAAAACGATTACGGGCATGGCGTGAATATGCGACCGGGTACCTGATGATCGCCCCTTCGGTCATACTGATCTTCATCTTTGGGATCTTTCCAGTTGGTTTTGCCCTTTATGTCAGCATGCAGAAATGGCGTCTGAAACGCGGAGATTTTCTCGGATTATCAAATTACACAGCAGCTATTGGAAATCTGGCTTACTTCATGGTTTTTGTGATCGGCATTGGAGCCCTAGTTTTGGCTTTCATCCAATTTCAAAAAATCCATAAAGACATGAAGGTTAAACCCGGTCTCTTCTGGCTGCTTAACCTGCCGGGGTTGCTCATTGCGGCATTTACGTTGAGTTTTATTCGATGGACGATCATTCTTTTACCCAACATACTGGATATCGCCGGCAAAATAACAGGGGTCGAAAAAACGCGCCAGCTTTTCGTTCAATTGCTGCATGAAGCAGCGACAGTGCCTGCTGTACTCCAGGCCCGTTCACAAATGCTTATTATACTGGCAGCTGCCGTCATTATCATGGCTGCAAGCTGGTATTTTTGGCGGGATCCACAGAATTTGCAAAGCCAATTCAGGCTTGCAAGTGCCTGGCTGGCTGCAGGAACCGGTGTAATTGTCCTGTATTTCGTTTATTCGCAGGTGATGGCAGTATATTCCGCCTCAGTTGAGACCGGCGTCGACCCGGGCATTCTGCCCCAATTGATCAGTATTTCTTCGGGAGTGATCCTGTTATTCATCGGCTGGCTGGTCTGGAATCGTGCCAAAGATCAGAACAGTATGCTGCTCTTCTTTATGCGTTTGCTGGCAGCCATGGTTTTTATGGTTGGCGGCTGGATTATGATCGGTGTGATACCAACGATCGTTGCATCAGGGGATAAGGACCTGTGGGTGGGGCTGCGGGCAACCGTCTTTTACTCCCTGGGTACAGTTCCTTTCCAATTGGGAATCTCTTTGTTCCTGGCGATTCTGCTCTTCCAAAACCTGAAGGGATCGCAATTTTTCCGCATGATGTTCTTCCTGCCTTATGTAACACCCACAGTCGCCAGTGCAGCAGTATTTCGGCAGCTGTTTTCCAACCGGTTGCAGGCTCCAGTTAATTCAATACTACGGTTCCTGGGTTTTGAACCGCTGCAGTGGTTGTGGGAACCAAAAGGGATCTTTCAACTTATTGCAACTAAATTTGGAATCGAAACCTGGCCGACGTGGGCTAATGGACCCAGCCTGGCCCTGGTGGCGATCATGCTCTATTCCATCTGGGTATTCGTGGGATATGATACGGTAATCTACCTGGCAGGTCTTGGAAATATCTCAAAGGATATGTCAGAAGCTGCAGAAGTAGATGGCGCCAACAAATGGCAAATCTTTCGTTACATCACCTTCCCATTATTATCTCCAACCACATACTTCCTGACACTGATCTCCATTATCGGAACATTTAAGGCATTCAACCATATCTGGGTGATGCGGCTGGATGCAGCATTGCAGACCACTGACACGTTCAGCGTGGTGATCTTTTCGGAATTCTTTGAAAAATTACGATATGGTTACGCATCCGCCATGGCTTTTGTTCTATTTGCGATCATTCTTTGTCTGACTTTAATTAACAACAAGATCCAGGGATCCAGGGTGTTTTATGGATAAAACACATTATAAGAAGCAAGGAAAGTCACATCACGTCCCGATGTTTATGCGACTTCGTAATATCTCAACATACCTGTTCTTGATCATAGGGATCTTAATCGCCATCTATCCATTTTTCTGGATGCTTTCGACCTCGTTGATGACGATCGGAGATGCTCAAGGAACAAACATCCTGCCACCTTCCATCCATTTTGAAAATTATATTGATGCCTGGAAGGAAGCGGATTTTTCCCTCTACATGTGGAACAGCGTGCGAATCACACTGTTGACCTTGAGCGGTGAATTAACCTTCAGCATCCTGGCTGCCTATGCATTTGCGCGCATCAAATTCCCCGGTAAAGACTTGATCTTCGCAGTGTTATTAAGTACCATGATGATCCCTGCCATGGTCACCATTATTCCCAATTTTCTTACTGTTACATGGCTGGGCCGTATCGGAACGCTGAAATGGATCAATAACTGGCCGGCTCTCACCATCCCATTCATGGGCAGCGTTTTTTCGATCTTCCTGTTACGACAATTCTTTACACAGATACCCGATGAACTATATGATGCCGCGCAGATTGATGGTGCCGGACATTTACGCTTTCTATGGAGCGTGGTTATGCCGCTCTCAAAAGCTCCCATCCTGGTGATCATCATCCTATCATTCATCGGAACATGGAATGCATTAGCCTGGCCTATGTTAGTCACCACTTCCCAGGATTGGCGACCTATTTCGGTGGGGCTTTTCAGTTTCATCGGTGAAGCTGGTCAGATGATAAACCTGATGATGGCCGGAGCTTTTATTGCCATCCTACCCATTCTTGTACTATACTTCTTTACGCAGAAACAATTCACAGAAAGTATTTCCCGAAGTGGATTAAAAGGTTAAAATTAATAGAAAGGAGGTAAATGAACAACAATTAATTTATCAAATTTTCACCAAGAATAATATTAGGAACATCTTGTTCATTCATAAAGGAGAGAGAAAAATCATGTTTACAAAATTTTTGAAGGTCGGCTTATTCACATCAGTCGTCCTGTCCATGGTCCTGGCAGCATGTGCGCCTGCAGCCACACCAACGGAAGCCCCAACAGAAGCCTTTATGCCAACTGAGGCTCCAACGGAAGCAGCGACAGAAGCACCGCTTATGCCGACCATTGATCCAACCGGTCAGACCGTACAGTTCTGGCATGTCTGGGGAACTGGTCTGCCGAATGAAACCATGCTTGCCATCGTGGATGACTTCAACGCAAGCAACGAATGGGGCATTACGGTGGAAGCTGTTGACCAGGGCAGTTACAGTGCGCTTGAAGATGCCCTCAACGCAGCCATTCAATCCGGTGATATTCCTGATCTGGTCACTGGTTATTCAAACGCCATGGCTAACTGGTTTGCAGTTGATACTGTTGTCGACCTGAGCTCCCTCATTAATGATGCTTACTTCGGCTTGTCCGCAGACGACCTGGCTGCCTTCTACCCAGGTTCGATCGATGGTGGAAAAGCCCCCGATGGAACTCAGTTTGCCTTCCCGATCAGCCAATCTGCAAATGTGATCACATACAACACGCAGTGGGCCAAGGAACTTGGCTTTGATTCTGCACCTACAAATTATGCAGAATTTAAAGAACAGGCATGCGCTGCACAGGAAGCCAACAGCAATGATGACAATCCTGATAATGACGGAACCGGTGGTTTGGTGCTTTACGCCAGCGCATCGAATGTAGCTTCATTTACATTCGCTAACGGTGGGGATATGTTGAATGCTGACAAATCTGCCTACAATTTCAGCGACCAGACTGTTGTTGATGTTGCTGAATTCCTGAAGGATCTTCAGGACAGTGGTTGTACATTCACCACTGAAAGCTACCCCAACCCCGAGTTTGCCAGCCGAAAAGCCTTGTTCACCATGAGCTCAACTGCTGGACTGGCTTACCAGATTTCAGCTTTCGAAGCAGAAGGTGCCATCAAGGATGAATGGACTCTGATCCCCTTCCCGGGAAAAGATGGTGGACAAGCAGTCAACCTGTTCGGCCAGTATGTAGCCATTGGCAACACCAACCCCGAACGAATGATGGCTACCTGGGTCTTCCTGAAATACTTGACCTCCCCCGAGGTACAGGCGAAATGGATCGGAGGCAGCGCTTATTACCCGACCCGTTCGGATACAGCAGCCTTCCTGACAGATTACTCAGCCGCCAATCCTCTTTGGTCTGTCGGCCTTGACCTGGTTCAATTCGGAATGGCAGAACCTGCATGGCCTTCCTGGACATCTGTCCGACGTGAAGTACAAAACTCCTTCAGCGTCCTTCTGGCAGGTGATACGGATATTCCTACAGTTCTTGCTGATCTGGATGCCACTGCTGCACAGGCAATAATCGACACCCAGCAATAAATCCTGGTTCAAGCATATTAATCAACAAAAGGAAGCTGTCCAATTGGACAGCTTCCTTTCATTTATAAATTCATTATGCATTCACAAGCTGGAATATTATATTCTTGCTATAATTAAATCACGATACTCTTTCAGACAGGAGGTTAGTGTGGCTAGCGTTACTTATGAACATGTTACAAAGGAATTCGGCAGCACCATTGCTGTCAGTGATTTGAACCTGAAAATAGAAGACAAGGAATTCCTTGTATTTGTTGGTCCTTCAGGTTGCGGAAAAACCACTGCTTTAAGATTACTGGCAGGTCTTGAAGAAATCACTGAAGGTGTGATCAAGATCGACAACATCGTGGTTAATGGTATTGCCCCCAAAGACAGGGATATAGCCATGGTATTCCAATCTTACGCTTTATACCCTCATATGTCGGTCTACGATAACCTGGCCTTCGGTCTCAAATTACGCAAAACTTCCAAGGAAGAGATCAATCGAAGAGTAAACGAAGCTGCCGAGATCCTCGGGATCGAAGATCTGCTAAAAAGAAAACCTCGCCAGCTTTCCGGTGGTCAACGGCAGCGCGTCGCTGTTGGACGAGCCATTGTACTCGAGCCTAAAGTCTTCCTCTTTGATGAACCCCTCTCCAACCTGGATGCCAAGCTGCGAATGTCCATGCGGTCGGAGATCACCAAGCTGCACCAACGCCTGGGAACAACATTCATCTACGTGACCCATGACCAGATGGAAGCCATGACCATGGCAACTCGTATTGCTGTGATCAACAAAGGCATTCTGCAGCAATTGGACACACCACAAATGCTTTATGATCACCCACAGAACATATTTGTGGCTGGATTTATCGGCTCTCCTGCCATGAACTTTTTCAAAGCCAGATTACAGAAGCAGGATGGAAAATTGGTCCTGGAAACAGAAACGTTCACCGTCCCCGTTCCAACCCAATTCATGAAGGCGTATCAGCCTTTCGTGGATAAACCAGTCATTCTTGGTATCCGGCCTGAGGATATTCATAATCCCGCCTATGTTCCATCCGGTATCTCTGCAGCCAATGTGGAAGCCAAGGTGGATGTGACTGAATTAATGGGTAACGAGATCTTTTTATACATGGTCGTTGGACAGGACAAAATTGTTGCCAGGGTCGACCCGCGCACTGATTTTGGCGTAGGTGAGAAGGTACTTGTTGCGTTCGATATGAATAAGAGCCACCTTTTCGACCCGGATACGCAACAAGCCATCAGTTGACGAAGCTTCCAAAAAGTGATTATTGAAATTGAGTTGATCATGGAGCCACCCAAGTTATCTTAACTATCCTCAATTTTTTTTATTGAGATAATATTCGGTGGGATCATCTAGGTAATTGCCAGATCAGATAACTGGTTATCACTTAGTTTGATCGTTATTTATTTTCAGCAAAGATTAATCTTTAGACTGTAAACTTCAACCATGTCCAATCACCTGATCCATTCCACATCGCCCTACCTTCTGCAGCATGCAGAAAATCCGGTCGACTGGCATCCATGGGATGCCAAAGCCCTCGAAAAAGCACGGCGGGAAGACAAACCCATTTTTTTAAGCATCGGTTACGCAGCATGCCACTGGTGCCACGTGATGGCTCACGAATCGTTTGAGGACCCGGAGACAGCCACCTTGCTGAACGATCATTTCATCAGCATCAAGGTGGATCGCGAAGAACGTCCCGACCTGGACAGCATCTACATGTCGGCGGTGACAGCCATGACAGGCCAGGGCGGCTGGCCGATGTCGGTTTTTCTGACACCCGACCTGCATCCATTTTACGGCGGCACCTATTTCCCCCCGACTGCACGGCATGGATTGCCCGCCTTCAAAGATCTCCTGCGTTCCATCGCAAAAGCATGGTCGGAGCAACATGCCGAAATCCTGCGTTCAAGCCAGCAGATCGCTGACCTTATGGTTAAACAGAGTAAACCGAGTAAGGCCGAGGGGGAATTCACCGGCGAAACACTTGCAAAAGCCACCCGCAGCTTGATCGACCAATATGAATCGGAGCATGGCGGCTGGGGATCTGCGCCAAAATTCCCCATGCCGATGGTGATCGAATTTCTATTGCGTCGCCACAAAGCCGGCAATGCGGATGCACTCAAACCCGCACTGCATACATTGACAGCCATGGCAAGCGGCGGAATGTATGATGTCGTCGGTGGTGGTTTTTCACGCTATTCGACCGACAACAATTGGCATGTACCTCATTTTGAAAAAATGTTGTATGACAATGCCCAGCTTATCCAGGCGTACCTGCATGCCTGGCAGGTGAAGAAGGAACCGTTCTACAGGCAGGTGGTCGAGGAATCCCTTGATTTCATCATCCGTGAGATGCTGGCACCAGAAGGCGGGTTTTTTTCAAGCCTGGATGCAGACTCGGAAGGTGAAGAAGGGCAATTCTATGTGTGGACTTTGGACGAGATCCAAAATATTCTGGGTAATGATGCTGGCTTTTTCGAAACTGCCTATGGAATCACTCCTTTCGGAAACTGGGATGGAAAAATCGTCCTGCATCGATCCGTGGATGATGCAGCCCTTGCTGATCGCTTCAAGATCACACCGCAGGAGGTCAACGCGAAATTATCCAGCTGCCATGCACAACTTCTTGCCGTACGCTCCAAACGAATTCGCCCCGGAACGGATGATAAAGTACTGACATCCTGGAATGGATTGATGCTGGCTGCTTTCGCAGAAGCAGCGCGTGTACTTCAATCCAAAGAATATCTTGAGATCGCCGTTCGCAATGCAGAATTTTTGTTAAGCAGGCTGCGACCGGATGGAAAACTGCACCACACATACCGGGCAGGAAAAGTTGGTAGGGAAGTATTTCTCGAGGATCATACTTCCCTCATCCTGGGGCTGCTCGAACTCTACCAGACCGATTTCAATAACCGCTGGTTCGTGGAGGCGGTTGATTTGGCAAGAGATATGATCGCACGATTCAGTGATCCAGCGGGTGGATTTTTCGATACGCCTGCTGATGGGGAGACCCTGCTGACCAGACCGAAAGACCTGCAGGACAATGCCACTCCTTCGGGAAATTCCCTGGCTGTTCAGGCACTGCTCAAGCTGGCACTATTTTCTGAAAATGCAGATTCGAAGGAAATCGCCGATAAAACCTTATCCCTGGTTGCCGGTCTATCTGATCGTTATCCAACCGCCTTTGCGCACTGGCTTTCAGCAGCAGATCTTTCACTGGGGAGGGTCAAACAAGTAGCTATCGTTGGTGATCCGGGTGACAAGCGAACCAAAGCACTGATTAGAGAGGTCCGCAAGAATTATCTCCCGAACCTGGTTTCGCTGCTTCTTC
>Ga0209641_10000745_pt1 | contig 30043 bp, 35 predicted proteins | sample RifCSP16_1_FD_184022 | JGI IMG/M metagenome (GOLD analysis project Ga0209641, IMG submission 184022) | Soil microbial communities from Rifle, Colorado - Rifle CSP2_sed 16_1 (SPAdes) (version 2) | ecosystem: Environmental > Terrestrial > Deep subsurface > Rock core/Sediment | place: Rifle... | reverse complement strand
CGAATATGAGCAACAAGTGCGCCAGCGCGAAGTCGCGCATCTCAAAAAGAAAGCGGCTAAACTCGGATTCACGATTGTCGAAACACCTGCCTAAGCTCAACGAGACGCAAGTTTCTGAGCAGGAGCGCCGTTTGCGACGAAGCAATCTCAGCCGCCATGAGCGAGCGTGGCTGTCCGCGCAGGAGATTGCTTCGCAAAACCTGTCCTGAGCGTAGTCGAAGGAAGCGCTCGCAATGACGCGGGCTGAGCAGTTCCCCCAGAATCAGCGACCACTTCGCATCGGGGTAAAACGCAATCGGAGGACAGCGCCATGAGTAAACGGCCTGATAACCGAAAGAGACGCAAGAACGAAGGAGCTAGAACTATGCACCAGGTTGATTCTACCTTAGCCACCCGGGTGATGGAAGCACTGCTCAGAGATCCTCGCACCGGGGAAGCGGCCATCGACGTGAGCAGCGCGGGTGGCGCCTTGACGTTGTCGGGACGGGTTTCCTCGGAAGGCATCCGGCAGGCCGCTGAGGACATCGCCCGCCGACAGAAGGGTGTGATCACCGTGATCAACGATCTCGATGTCGCATCGCACGACGAGCCACCGGTCGCGCTGCCTGATGATGACGAAACGTTACCCATCAAGGTGAGAGCATAAAGATGACCACACAACGTGAGAGCATGAAGGTGACCGCACAACCATATCCCATCAGCATCTTGGGGCGTAAACGCTTCGCCCTGAGACTCACGCATTGGATCTGGTTGATCCTCGGCATCCTGGAGGGTCTTATCGGGCTGCGCGTGTTACTGAAGCTGTTGGGCGCCAATCCGGCTGCACCGTTTGCCCAATTCATCTATAGCTTGACCGATCCGTTCCTGTTCCCGTTTTTCGGGCTGACGGAGGCGCCCGCCGCCGGCAACTTGGTGCTGGAGACCTATTCGCTCGTCGCCATGTTCGTCTATCTGCTGCTGACCTGGACTGTCTTGAAGGTAATCGCGTTGATTGCCTATCCGCCTGATGAGCCAAGCACTGCCAGCGCTTTAGATCAGGGCTGATCGCAGGCGAGTGTGTGAGGTGATGCGACTGGCAATCGATGCCTCACCAGGGCCGGTTCAAGCCATTGCGCACGATAGACGCCGTTTATCCACAAGGAGGGATTAAGCCATGACAGCAGAGCAGGTACTCGTCTCAGTGTTCGTCGGCGGCATCGCCGGGGCGGTAGCCGATGCGGTTGTCGGCGGCGTTCGGGTAGGCTGTTTAGGCGCCATTATTGTGGGTATCCTGGGCGGTCTGATCGGGTCCTGGTTGTTTGCCCAATTAGGGATTGCCGTGGGAACAGGACTTTTAGGCAGCATTGTCACCGCATTCGTTGGCGCCGTGATCATACTGGTGATCTTGCGCGCAGTGCGCTGACCACTGAGATACCAAGATTGGAGGTACCCATGATACACCGTTACGCTGTAACCATTCTAGCCGTGGTGATGATCGCTCTGGCGCTGAGCGCCTGCGCCGGAGGAGCAGGTGTGGTGACGTCGGCTAGCACGATCTCGGTCGAGGCGACCGAGTTCGCCTTTACGCCCAACGCCTTCACCGCCCAGGTCGGCGAAGAGCTCACCTTCGAGATCACGAACAACGGCACCCTTGAGCACAACTTTGTCGTGCTCGATCCATCCGGCAATGAGCTGGCCCGCACCAGCATTGCGGTTGCGGCGACTGAGAGCGTGAAGATCGTGCTTGTGGAAGGCGGCACTTACACCATTGTGTGCGATATCGAGGGCCACCAAGTGGCCGGCATGGAAGCCGCTTTGACCGTTCAAGGCGTGGCCACGAGGCGAGAACCATGACCTGGATCGACTCCGAGATAACAGCGCGTGTGATTGCGGCTCTGCTGAATGATCCACACGCCGGCGCGTCTCTCATAGAAGTCAACCACGAACATGGCGTGGTGACTCTGTCGGGAACTGTGCTGTCGGAGGAAGCTCGCCGCATGGCCGAAGAAGTCGTGCGACGGCAGAGAGGTGTCCGGAGCATCCGCAATAACCTGTGCGTCGCGCCACGTTACTGGAAGCGCGCGGCTCTACGAGTCTGAGTCGCGGCTTGAAGCCGTACTCAACCAGGGACGCGATTCCGCACTCACGTTGGAGACGTGACGCCCGTGTTGGGCGGAATCGATGGAGAGGGGCGTCGAAGTGTAAGCCGGCGCCCCTTTGCCTTGTCTCACTAACTCACGTGAATCTTTGGCTGGCGCGTCACGTACCAACCGAGAACCAGTCCATAGACGAGGTGCGCGATGAAAAAGGACGACACCTCGACGTTTTGGGCCATGATCGGGTTGATGATGGGCATGGCGAGCAGGCTGGCGATCGCCCACAGCAGAGGGCCGACGGTGAGTGACCAAATGATGGGCGGCCCCGGCAGCGTCGGCAGCAGGAGGGCGAAAACAAAGCCCAATCCCACCGCGAGTGTGAAATGCAGCGCTAATCCGGCGATCAGTGCGGCCAGGTTGAACTGCGACAACGTCTCGATCGATGCGCCCTGCAAGTCGCGCACGATCGTAGCGCCGATCAGGTTGACCGGTAGCCAGACGCCGTACCCGCTCCAGATGCCGTAGGCCAGCGCGACGGCGACCATGGCCAGCCCCCCCAGCGCGCCGCCGACCACGCCCGCCCGGTATGGATAGACCCATTCTGGCACGGACCGCTCGGCGGTCTCTGCCTCAACACGTCGTGAGTCAGGTTTGACCTGAGACATGATCCCCCTCCTGCTTCTTTGGCTAATCCATATTATAGACCCTTTGTCAACAAAACTCGCGCTTGACTTTACCTGCGAATTTGATACACTAGGCCCATACTGGAATCGGCAACTGCATATCGACTGATTGAGTGAGCCGCGGTCCCCGCCTGTCCGCATGAAGGACAGGCTGAGCCTAGCGATGGCACAATAGCCAAGGGAGGGTGCCTTGCTCGCTTGGATCCGTCCACGAACCGGTACGATTCTCGTCAGTGTGGCGCTGGCCGTCATGGGGCTTGCGCTGACGGTGGGTGTTGTGTTCGCGCAGGATGGCGAGCCGTCCGCCTACCGTGAATTTCCCCTCATCGGCAGCCGGGTGGCTGTCTGGATCGCGGCTGAAGTCCACTTGATGTTCGCCGCCTTCATGCTCGGCGTGCCGATGTTCGCTCTGGTCGTCGAGTACGTCGGCATACGCACGCGAGAGCGGCGCTACGACGATCTGGCCCGCGAATTCACTAAGCTCATCCTCGTCGCCGCCTCGACGACGGCCGCCTTTGGGGCGCTCCTGACGTTCCTCCTCTTTACGCTGTATCCCAACTACATGAGCCGGCTGGCCGAAGTCTTCCTGCCGACCATGATACTTTACCCTCTGCTCTTTCTCGCCGAAATCTTCTCGCTCTATCTGTACTGGTATTCGTGGGATCGACTGAACACGCCCAGAGGCAAACGCTGGCATCTGCTGATCGGCCTTATGCTGAACGTGTTCGGCACGCTTCTGATGTTCATCGCCAACGCTTGGCTGACGTTTGCTATCAGTCCCTCGTCCGGGGGCGAGTCGCTGTACGATTCGGCAGGCAACTTCACGGGCACGCTTGGGCAGGCGATGAATAACGCGACCTGGTGGCCGATCAACATCCACCGGCTAATCGCCAACGTCGCCTTCGGCGGCGCGGTCGTCGGCATGTACGCGGCGATGCGCTTCCTGAATGCGCGCACGCAGACCGACCGCGCTCACTACGACTGGATGGGCTACGTCGGCAACTTCATCGCCGTCGTCGGCCTGATCCCATTGCCCTTTGCCGGCTACTACCTCGGCCGGGAGGTTTACGGCTTCAGCCAGCAGATGGGCGTGACGATGATGGGCGGGTTCCTGTCGTGGCTGTGGATTCTTCAAGCGCTGCTCATCGCGGTGATTTTCCTGTCGGCCAATTACTACCTGTGGATCGGCATGGGACGCATCGAGGGTGGCCAGCGCTATGCGGGCCACATCAAGTGGCTGCTTGCCATACTGACCGTGTGTGTGCTGGTGTGGGCCACGCCGCACAATCCCGTCGTCACCCCTACTGAGCAGGCGCTGATCGGTGGGGCATTTCATCCACTGCTGGGCGTGCTCGGTGTGATGTCGGCCAAGAACACTGCCGTCAACATTATGATCCTGACCACGTTCCTCAGCTTCCTGTTCTATCGGCGCGCGGGCAAAGGCGATCCACTTCCGTTCGCCACTCAGGGTCGATCGGCGCGCATTGCCCTCGTCGTCGTCGCCGGGATTTGTGTGCTGCTGGCGGTGTCGCCGGCTCTCGCCGTGTTTCGAGAAGGATTGACCGAGTTCTCCAGAGTCGCGCGTGTTGGCCTGATGGTCTTGCACGGTCTGGTCATCGTCGCTGCAACGGTCCTGACCTTTCGCGACCGGGGCAAGTTCGGCCAGTGGCTGATCCTGGGATCGGCTGCCTTCGTCGTCGTCTTCTTCGGCGTGTACGGCTACTTCGTCGAGGCGACCATCCGCATCGGCTTCTCGGTGTATCAGGTACTGGCGGTGCTGACTGCGCTGATCGCGGTGACGGCGATCGACGTATTCCTGTATCGCGGCGCGCCGAGCCTGGGCGCGATTCAATGGGGTCGAATGCCCGTGCGCGCGCAGTACATCCTCATTCTGCTGGCCGTCACCTTCACCTGGCTGATGGGCCTGATGGGCTATGCCCGCAACGCGATCCGGCAGCACTGGCACGTCTACCAGGTGGTGCAGGACACGTCGCCGGATGCCTTCTCGCCGACGCTGGGCTTCGCGGCGCTGGTGATTTCAGTGTGCGTGCTGTTGTTCCTGGCGCTGATCGGATTCATTTTCTGGCTTGGCAGACTTGGCGAACAAAAAGCAGCCGTCGAATCGCCGCCGGCCGAGGCACAAGTCGTCTCCGCGCCCGGCGCGCTCGAACCGGGGCCAGCCCTCGCAAGCACGAAATGAAAACGACACTGTCCGTTTCGATCTTCGTCATCGCCGTAGTCGCCTTGATCGCAGGCTTTGCCACGCTGATCCCGCAGCTCGAATCGCCTGCGCCCGAAACGCTCGACATCTCCGGGGAATTGTCTGGCGCGGAGCTGGCCGAGCTGGGCCGATCGGTGTTCGAGAGTGCCGAGGCGGGCTGCCTCACCTGCCACGGACTTGGCCGAGAAGGATTGCGTGCGCCCGATCTGGCCGGAATCGGCAGCCGCGCGGCGACGCGCGCGCCGGGCGAATCCGCTGAAGAATACATTCGCGAGTCGCTCGTCGATCCGTGCGCCAACGTTGTCGAGGGCTACGACTGCATCATGCCCCAGACGCTCATGCAGACGCTCGGCCCGGCCAAGATCACCGCGCTGATTGCGTTCCTGCAAAGCCAGGGTGGTGAGGTCACCGTCCGCCTGACGGCCGAGGAAGCCGCTGGCGGAACAGCAACGAGTGGCGGAAGTACCGGCGGCGTAGCCGGCGCGACTGCCGAAGAGATCGTCGCCAATGCAGGCTGCGTCGCGTGCCATCAGATCGACGCGGTCGGCGCGGCGGGCAAAATCGGACCAAACCTGTCCCGGGTTGGGGCGCGGCTCACGCCAGACGAAATTCGCCAGTCAATCCTGACGCCGGATGCCGTCATCGCCGAGAAGTGCCCGAGCGGCGCGTGTCCACCGGGCGTGATGCCCAAAGACTTCGGCAATCGACTGAGTGCGAGTCAGCTTGAAACACTGGTGTCCTTCCTTGGCGGCCTTAAGAAGTAATTGGGGATTGGTAATTGGTAGACGTGAGTCGCTGCTAGTCTCCAGCCTGCAATAACCAATAACCAATTACCAAGAACCGGAAAATGCCTGCGCCCAACCTCGCTTCCATGTTGAAACACAAGCTGACCCAGTTCATCCTGGTGCTCGTGGTGGGGTACCTGTTCTTTCAATTCGGCATTCCGGCGCTGTCGCGCGCGTTGACCGGCGTCGCGGCGCCCGTTCCGTCTCACCTGCTGTGGACGATCTTCATGCCGATACTCGGGCTGGTCATGCTGCTGTACGTTTCGGCGAATGAGGCGTCGTGGCGCGAATTTACGGCTCCGTTGCAGACGCTGCTGATCGAGCGCGAGCGGCGCCAGGTCGTCGCGCTGCGCCGTGCCATCTTGGTCGCTTTGCCGTTGCTCGTCGGGCTGGCTGTGTTCCTCTCGCTGCAGTCTGGCGTAAGCCCACCGGCCGAGCTGCGCTCCGTCCATCCGGCGCCGCCGGCCTCGATTACGTTCGACGGCAAGATGATCGACTTGCAGACGGCGATCAATCCCTTCCGCGACGCGAGCGGGGAGCCCGACCCGGCCGCGCTCACCGAAGGCAAAGCCATCTACGGGCAGCAATGCGTCTTCTGCCACGGCGATGCGCTGAACGGCGACGGGTTATTCGCCGATTCGCTCCGCCCGCGCCCGGCCAACTTCACCGACCCGGGCACGATCGCGCAACTGCAGGAGACGTATCTGTTCTGGCGGATCGCGAAAGGCGGCCCCGGCCTGCCGCCCGAGGGCAAGGGCTGGAACAGCGCAATGCCGGCGTGGGAGGGAACGCTTACGGAAGACGAGATTTGGAAGGTGATTCTCTACCTGTATGACGCGACGAACCAACAGCCGAGAGAGGCGGGGTTGGAGTAGCAATCGCCGGACCAAAGTCCAGCGGTTGGGAATTCCGTATACAGGACATTATGCGGATAAAATTCCTTATACTCACGAGTTAGCCCGCTCGTCGTTACACCGGTCAACGAGGAAGCCGCCGCTCCCCATCACATCCGTATCGTCGAGCGGCGACAGAGGCATGCACGGAGCGTGCGGCGTGAAAGGAGGTACGTCTATCGACCAAGAGAGCCAATATCTAATCACGCGAATCAATCCTCTAACATCCACAACAAAGGAGAGATCAAATGTCAGAACAAAACAAAGCCCTCGAGCGTCGCTTGATCGAGGAGGCTTGGAACAAGGGCAATTTGGCGGTCGTGGACGAGCTGGTCGCGCCCAATTTTGTTGACCACACCGCGCCTCCTGGCCTGCCGCCGGGCGCAGAGGGTCATAAGGCGTTTATCCAGATGTACCGCGAGGCGTTTCCTGACGCGCACGTGACGATCCATGATCTCCTGGCGGACGGCGACAAAGTAATCTATCGCTGGACGGGCAGCGGTACGCACCAGGGGACATTGTTCGGCATTCCGGCCACGGGCAAGAAAATGAGTGTAGACGGGATCACCATTGACCGCTTTTCGGAGAGCAAGTTAGTCGAGTCATGGAATGTGTTTGACCAGTTGGGCATGATGCAGCAGCTCGGCGTTATCCCATCGCCGGGATAGGGTGCGAGTTAGGCCTTCAGCGGGAGTTACAAGCGGAGCGCGTCGGCTTATTCGCGTGGGGTGGCCCCGAGCGTAAGCTCTGTAAGGCCACTCCGGGAGTCTTCAAGCACAGTCAGCGGGCTAACACCGGCATGAACCCGACGCGCTCCGCTATCGCTCCGCGCGCGGGTTATGCCCGCCGTTGGGCGCACGTCCGCGACAACGCACCGGACGCCGGCTTCGCGGCGCGAAAAAGCGCGCGCCGCTGCGCCGGTTCCCTCGCGCGGCGGTTGAAGGCGTGCTAAACTCCGAGCGGTCCTGCGCCGCGCTCGGCGCCGGTGAGCGCCTGGCAGTTGAGTGGCATATCAAAGGCAACCTGGCGAATCTCGGTCGATCACTCACTCAGGTTATCCATGTCTAGTCGCATTCCTAATTGGATCACATTCGCAGCTATCGCGCTCCTCATCGCGGATGCCTGCGCCCCTGGCCCCACACCCGACCGGACTCCGATACCGGTGCAGAGCGGTACAGGCAAGATGGCCTTTGCCTCCGATCGTGACGGCGACTTTGACATCTACTTGATGAATACCGACGGCACACGACCGATCAATCTGACGGACAACACGGCTAACGACCTGGAACTGGCCTGGTCACCAGATGGCACGCAGATTGCCTTCACTTCTAACCGCGATGGCAACTTTGAAATCTACACGATCAAAGCGGATGGCACGGGTGCGATGCGCTTAACAGATGACCCGGGGATCGATGGCATGCCTAGCTGGTCACCGATGGCACGCACATTGCATTTGAGAGCGACCGCGATGGCGACTTTGAAATATATGTGATCAATGCCGACGGTTCGGCAGAGACCCAGTTGACGGACAACTCGGCGGGCGAGGCCATACCAACCTGGTCGCCGGATGGCACGCGAATTACTTTCTCGTCCGACCGTGAGGAGAAGGACCAATTTGAAATCTATGTCATGAATACCGATGGCTCCGGGCAGACCCGCCTGGCAAGCGAGCCAGTGATCGGATCCCTTCCCGCCTGGTCGCCGGATGGCGTGCGGATTGCCTTCTACTCCACGCTGAGTGGCAACGCGGAAATGTATGTGATGAACGCCGATGGCTCGCGGCAGATCAATCTGACGAATCACCCCGCACACGATTTCTCACCGGCCTGGTCGCCGGATGGTGCACAGATCGCCTTTGTCTCCAATCGTGACGGGAGCTATGACATCTACCTGATGTCCATCGACAGCCTGGGAGTAGTTCGCTTAGCGGATAGTCCGGCGGACGATGTATTTCCCAGCTGGCAACCGTGAAAGCAGGCAGTATGCTATGGTGGCATCAGAACTGGCTGCTGTCTGCTAGACCGAAAGGCAGCGAATGAATCGCACGTGCACCTGGATCGCACTCATAACCATTGCGCTCGTCATCACCGTGGCCCTCACGCTCGCCGGAACGCAGATCACGCGCGCCTCGCCCCCGGCACAAGCTGCGGACGGCAAAGCGATCTATACGCAGCGCTGCGAGGTCTGCCACGGCGCCGAAGGCAACGGGAACGGCCCGGCGGCGACGAACCTCGATCCAAAGCCGCGTGACTTTCGGAGGGGCTGGTACAAAATCCGCACAACCGCATCCGGCCAGTTGCCGACCGACGACGACCTGGTCCAGGTCATCGCCAACGGCATGCCCGGCACGACGATGCCGGCCTGGAAGGGCGTGCTGAGCGACGAGGAGATGCGCGCGGTGGCAACCTATATCAAGAGCTTCGCCTCACGCTTCGAGCGCGAGACGCCTGCGTTAATCGCCTTTGGGTCGAAGGTCACATCCAGTTCTGAGAGCATCGCGCGCGGCAAAGAGATTTTCGAGGGGCAGGCTGCCGAGTGCGTCAAGTGTCATGGGGACGCCGGGCGTGGCGACGGTCCCAGCGCCGACGAACTGACCGACGATTTCGACAATGTCATCGTGCCCGCCGACCTGACGATGCCCTGGCTGTTCCGGGGTGGTGCGACTGCCGACGATATTTACAGGCGGCTGAAGACTGGTTTGACCGGCAGCCCAATGCCTTCGTATGCTGACGTGCTGTTGGACGATCAGGTGTGGGACGTGGCAAACTACGTCGACTCGCTCGGACCTGATGCCCCGCCCGAGCTGCAGGCGTCTATCACGGCTGCCCGCGTGCAGGGCGCGATTCCGGCGGATGCGAACGCAGCCGAGTGGCAAAGCGCGACCGAATATTACATTCCGCTCGTCGGGCAGATCATGCGCGAGCTGCGCAATTACACGCCGTCGATCAAAGGCGTCTGGGCGCGGGCGCTCTATAATGAAAGTGAACTTGCCTTGCTATTGCGGTGGCACGATCGTTTTCAAGACACCGGCGCACCCTCCCCTGCGGGCGGGGGAGCAGGTGGGGGTACCGCCGACGCGCTGGCCGTCCAATTCCCGGCGCAGTTGCCGGCCGGCGACGAGCGCCCGTATTTCGTCTTTGGCGATTCCGCACATCCGGTCAACCTGTGGACCTGGAGCGCGGCGGCGAACCCTTCGACAGGTTCCCCACTCCCTTCGGTCGGGGACTTCGCAGGGCAGGCCCCTGAGCGCAGTCGAACGGTCGAGGAGCGCGACGGAACTGGCTCGGATTCGGTGAGTGCGCAGGTGACGCAAAACGCACAGGGCGCAGCATCGTTCGCCGATGGCGAGTACACGCTCATCGTCCAGCGCGCCCTGGATACGGGCGATGCGCAGGACATCAAGTTCGAGACGGGCAAGTTCATCCCCATCGCCATTGCGGCCTGGGACGGCTGGCGCGGCGAGCAGGATGCAGCCGGGGCGATCTCGTCGTGGTATTCGATCTATCTCTCGGAGCCGGTGCCGATTACCAGGTATGTCTGGGTGCCGGCTGCGATGATCGTCACGGCTGTGTTGGAATGGTTGGTCGTGCGGGCGGTGAGGCGGGGGAACGTGAAGCGTGAAACGTGAAGTAGTGAAGCGTGATGGGCGTTGTAGAAATCTACGCGACGTGAAGAACGGAAGGTCAGGCACACCCAATCCAATGGGAGGAAGAGACAAGATGAGACACATCGCATTCATGATCTCGGTACTTGTAGTATTCAGCCTCGTGTTGGCTGCGTGTGGTGGAGGCGCCGCACAGCCCACGGCAGCTCCGCCGACGCAGGCGCCAACACAACCCACACAGCCTCCGGCCGTAGAAGGTTATCAGGGTGGCGCCGTGTCCAACGGCGGTACGATTGCAGGCAAGGTGACGTATTCCGGCGCGGCGATGGCTCCCGAAACGGTCGAGGTGGACAAAGACCCAGAGGTGTGCGGAACCACGCAGGAAATCGTCAAAGTTCAGACCGATGCCTCCGGCGGCCTGGCGGACGCCGTCGTGCGCATTACCGACATCACGTCCGGCAGGCCGCTGGATAGTCTGGGCGTCGAGTTCGTGCTCGACCAGAAGAACTGCGTGTACGTCCCGCACGTCGTGGTCGTGCCGACCGGTTCGGCGCTCACCGTCCTCAACAGCGACGGCATTCTGCACAACATCCACACGACGCCGTTCGACAATGCGCCGCTCAACAAAGCCCAGCCGGCGACGCAGCCGGAACTGAAGAGCGATCCGTTCACCGTGCCGGAGTACATTCCGGTGAGCTGCGACGTGCATGAGTGGATGAATGCGACCATTGTGGCAACGGATAACCCCTACGTCGCCGTCACGGGCGCGGATGGCTCGTTCGAGCTCGCCGATGTTCCCGCGGGGACGTATACCGTCGAGGTCTGGCACGCAGAACTGGGCAAGCAGACGCTGACGGTCACCGTGGAAGCCGGTGAAACGGCGACGGCGGATGTCGAGTTCAAGTAGAAGCACGAGCTCCCACGGACGGAAAGAAGCACGGACGCCTTTCGATTGATTTCTCGTCTGTGTTCTTTTCGGTCCGTGCGGACACCTTGATTCAGTTGTAAGGGATTTCGGGGTTCAAGGAGTTTAGAGAGATGAGCAAGCTCACTCGATTGCGGCCGTATCTGGCGGTCAGCCTGGCGCTCATCGCGCTTCTGGCGTTGACGCTGCCGGTTCAAGCGCAAGAGGCTGGGCCGCCAGACTACCGCCAGTACTTCGGGCTGGATTCGCGGCTGGTGGTCTGGGTGGTCGCTCAAATGCATTTGCTGTTTGCCGCGTTCGTGCTGGGCGTGCCTATCTTCGCGCTGGTGACCGAGTACGTCGGCGTGCGCACGGGCGAGAAACGCTACGACAAGCTCGCTCACGACTTCACCAAACTGCTCGCGGCGGCGTTTTCGACGACGGCGGCGTTCGGTGGACTGCTGGCCTTCAGCGTGTTCGCGCTGTACCCGACGTTCATGTCGCGCATGTCCGACGTGTTCACCCCGACCTACGCGGTGTACGGACTGTTGTTCTTCGCCGAAGCGTTCACGATGTACCTCTACCTGTATTCGTGGGGCCGCCTGACAGGCGCGAAGAAAAAATGGCACCTGGCGACCGGCCTGCTGCTCAACGTGTTCGGCGTAGTCATCATGCTCATCGCCAACGCGTGGGTATCGTACATGATGAGTCCCCCACTCGCCGAAGTCAACGCCGAGACCGGGCAGGTCATCGGAACCGGGCTTAATCCGCAGACGCTGGAATGGACCGGCACGCTGTCGCAGGCGATCAACAATGCGCTCTGGGCGCCGCTTAACATCCACCGCTTCATCGGCAACGTCGCCTTTGGCGGGTTCATCGTCGGCGCGTACGCGGCAGTGCGCTTCCTCAACGCGAAGACCGCCGAAGCGCGCGCGTACTACGACTGGATGGGCTACATCGGCAACTTCATCGGCGTGGCGGCGCTGATCCCGATGCCGTTCGCCGGCTACTACATGGGCCGCGAGGTGTATTCCTACAGCGCGGTGATGGGCAACAACATGATGGGCGGCACGTTCTCGTGGACGTTCATCATTCAGGCGATCCTGATCGGCGCATTGTTCATCGGCGCAAATTTCTACCTGTGGAGCGGGATGAGTCGCATCCCCGGATCGGAGCGCTATAAGAAGTACATCAAGTGGCTGGACGTGATTCTCGTCATCTGCTTCGCGATCTGGCTGACGCCGCACAACCTGCCGCTCTCGCCGACCGAGCAGGCGATCATCGGCGGGCAGTTTCACCCGACGCTGAAATTCCTGGGGCTGATGGCGGCGAAGAACGCGGTGATCAACTTTATCATCCTCTCCACCTTCCTGAGCTTCCTGCTCTACCGGCGCGGTAATCGCGGCGAGCGCGTGCCGTTCACACAGCAGGGTGTTGGCTCGAAGATCATCCTGCTAGGCGCGTTTGCGATCGTCGCGCTCGTGCTCGGCGCGTACTCGATCAGCACGTTCAGGCTCGATCCGGCCGAACTCGATCTCAACCCCGGCAAGGGGGTGTACTTCACGCTGGTGGCGCTGCTGCTCGCGGTGCAGGTCGTCGCGGCGGCAGTCGCGGTCGGGCTGACATTCGCCAATCGGGGCGTCGCCGGGCAGGTGGTGTATCTGGCGGCGACCGTGATCGGCTCGGTGTTCGTCCTCGGCCCCTATGGATTCGTCGTCATGACGCAGGCCAACCCATTCCTGCGCAACATCGCCGTCGCGCAGTGGCTGATCACGATGTCTTGCCTGGTGCTGGTTACGGCGATCGACGTCATGCTGCTGCGAGGCGCAAAGACGATCGGCGCGATCCGCTGGGGGCAGATGACCGTGCGCAGCCAGTACGCACTGATTTTGCTCGTCGTCGGCGCGGTGATGCTGATGAGCCTGATGGGCTTCATCCGCTCCGGCCTGCGCGAGGACTGGCACATCTTCGGCGTGCTGCGCGACACGTCGGCCGGCGCGGCGACGCCGACGATGGCCGACATGGCGCGTGTGATCGCGGGCATCGTCGCGGCGTTCATCGCGCTCGTCGCTTTCGTCTTCTGGCTGGCCGGGTTAGGTGAGAAAGGCGAAGTCGAAGAGGGGACGATGATGCCGGTCGCTGCGCCCACGCCCATGCCAGCCACACCGGTGGGTGGAGTGGCGGGCAGTGCTAGGTGAGGCATTAAACCGCCTCCGATTTGCTATCTATGGCTCAATGGTACGCGCAACTCGTCTTCAAAGGTGACACGCTTCTCGGCGAAGGCTTGACCGACTTCGCACAGGTCGAGGGCGTCGCCTCGTCGAATGGCGGCGAGCGCTACACGACGGTCATCGTCTCCGGTTACGCGCTGTACGGCAAGTTGCGCGGATATTATTCGCTGGGCATCGCCCATCTGCTGGCCGATCCGATCAGCGGCAAGGCGCACTATCTCTCGGAGCAGAGCGCGCTGCACAAGGAGCCTGTTGTCTCGCTGACGTCCGCCCAACGTGCGGCGATCCGCGAGTGGTTGATCGGCCTCAGTTCCACCGCATGGGAGAATTCGACGGATACCTTCAGAAGCAGTCTGGATGCAGAACGTGAAACGTAATGCATGAAACGCCTGCGCTCGCGCTGCAGGCGCGGGCGTGAACCGTTCGTTTACGGACGCCTCACGTTTTACGTTTCACGTGGTCCGATGAAACTATGAACCGACTCACACGCGTCGTTGCAGCCCTGCTCTGCTTGGGCACGTTCGTTGCGCTGATCGCCGATGTGCCGCCCATTCTGCTGCCGTGGATCCTCTGGTTTCTCGCCGCATCGGCATTGGCGGCCTACTGGTGGTCCGATGGGCGAACGGTCGTGTTCGGTCTGGTGATGCTTGGCCTGTTTGTGTATGTCGGCGCACTGGTGACGGGCATCTCCGGCGGCGGGACGCCGGCCGCCGCGGCCGGTGTCAACCCCGAGGCGGGCGAGGCCATCTACTGGGGTAAAGGCAAATGCAGCACTTGCCACAGTCTGGGAGAGCGCGGCTCGGCCATACGCGGGCCGAACCACGAGAATGTGTGCGGCAGAGCTCGCGACGAGCGTGTCGCTGAGCGGCAGGCGGCCGGCGCGACGCATATCCAGACCGCCACCGATTACCTGGTGGAGTCCATCGCCCAGCCGCAAGCCGAAATCGTCGAAGGCTTTTCAGGTCAGATGCCCAAAGTCTACCTGCCGCCGATCAGCCTGGCCCCGGACGAAATCCGCGCCGTCATCCTGTACTTGCAGACGCAGGGTTGCGAGCCAGATGCTGCCGCGATCAAGCTGCCACCTGAAATCCTCAACGCCGCCAGTGCGCAGGTCGCATCGGGTGGGCCGTTTACACTGGTGGTGACCGGTGACGCCGAGGCCGGCAAGGAGCTGTTCTTCGACGCCGCGGGACCGGCTGCGTGCGCCAAGTGCCACACCGTTGCAGGTGAGGGCGAGGACGTCGGACCGGAGCTTACCGACGTAGCCGGCACTCAGACGCTTGAATACATCTTCGAGTCCATTATGAATCCCAGCGCGGAAATCGCCGCCGGGGACTACGAGCCTATCCAGGTACAACTGACAGATGGGACGATCCTCTCCGGCATCATCAAGGAAGAAGACGACGCGACGGTGACGATCAAGGATAAAGAGGGTGTCGAGACCGCCGTGAACAAATCCGACATCAACCGCGAGAGACGTTATCCAGATATCCCGAGCATTATGCCGGGCAACTTCGGCGAGCTGCTCACCGTCAAACAGGTAGCCGACCTGATCGCGTTCTTGCAGCAGAGTGCGGGTGTCCTACCAAGTGAGCAGTCGCCCCAAGTTCCTTCAGTTCCCTGAGTTCGTCACGTGGGAACTGAAGGAGCTCAAGGAACTCAGTGGAGGTAGAGCCATGTCCGGCGTTCGTATTGGCGAAATCACTCACTACTTCGACAGGATTGAGGTCGCCGTGGTCGTGCTCACGGAAACGATTCGCGTCGGGGACACCGTGCACATGCTCGGTCCCTCGACGGACTTTCAACAGGAAGTCACGTCATTGCAGATCGAACACCAGCCGATCGATGAGGCGGGGCCGGGGCAGGAAGTGGCGATGCGTGTCAAGCAGCGCGTGCGCCCCCGCGATAAAGTATTCAAGATTACAGGAGAGGAGTGAGCCGGGCTGGCCAGTAAGACTCTCTCTCACGGACAGAAGGGAACACGGACGGCTCTGGAGAAGTCTGCGTGACCAACCTGCGACACGAAACACTTACATACGAACTTCGCGGGTTGATTTTCGAGGTGCGCCAGAAGCTAAAAATGGGTTGGCCCGAGGAGGTTTACCATCAAGGGCTGCTTCAGTTATTGTTGGACAGAGATATTCCGGTCCATTCGAAGCCACGCAAAGCTATTGTCCATCGCGGTCACGAGGTTCATGTCTTCGAATGCGATTTGCTCGTCTGGGATCTGGTCATTCTGGAATTGAAAGCGTTGCCCTTTACTACTTTCGCGCCCGGACATTACGGTCAGATCATCCATTACCTGAAGTGTTGGGCTAAGGACCTGGGCTTGCTGGTAAACTTTGGGCCGACGCGCGCCGAAGTCAAAAGAGTCGTCTGGGACGAACCCGAATTGGAAACATACGAGGACTACGACTCGCTCAAGCCTTACATGGCTGACGCGGATCGGTTATGTCTGAGCGAAGTCCGGCGAAACATCCGGGTCATCGGTCAACAATATGGTCTCGGCTATCCTGAAACTATGTACCGAAAGATCGCGGTGATGGAGATGAACCACAGTGGCCTCCGTTGTGAGGCCGGCGTTGAAATCCCCGCCAGGTTGGATAACCGTCTTCTGGCTCAACATGCGAGCGACTATTTGCTTGGCGAGGGCAATTTCCTGCTCAACATCCGTTCGCTACTCGATCATCCGCCCGAATACGACTTTGCCCAAACCAAGACTTATCTTAACAGCTTGGGCCTGAAGTTCGGACTCATCGTGAACTTCGGCAAGAAGCAGCTGCAGGTTTACGGGGTTAACTCCGGTTAGCCAGAGGACTCACTGACAGAAAGGAACACAGACAAAATCAAAAATGTCCGTGTTATTTTCAGTCCGTGAGACCAAATCCCAGTATTCCTTTATTGGAGGCTTGCGTGCCCAGACGACTTAATCTCTTTTGGTCAGTTGTCCTCACCATAGTCGGGACGTACCTGTTCCTTCAGTTCGTCGTGCCGTATGCCTCGATGTGGCTCGCGGGGCGGAACAATCCGCTGCCGGTGCCCGGCGCACTCATGGCGATGTACCTCCTGTTGATCGTCATCGGCGTGCTCGTGTATCTGGCTGCCGACGAGGCGCGGCTGAAAGAGTTCTGGGCGCCGATCGAGGCCCTGCTGCGCGGGCGCGACAAAGTCGAGACGACCGGCGATCGCCTGTTCAACCTGATGCGGCTGGCTGTGCTCGTCGCCGTGCCGCTGGGTGCGGGCTGGGCGGTGTATTCTGGCACTGCGCCCTCCACGACCCCGCCCACCTCCCTTCGCCTTCAACACCCGACTATCCCGTTTGCCTACGAGAGATTAACCAACCCGTACCGCAACCCCGACGGGACGGTGGACCCAGCAGTCATCGAAGAAGGCCGCGTGCTATTCCAGATCAACTGCCGCCCTTGCCACGGCACGCCGGCCGACGGTGAGGGGCCGATGGCCTATGGCTTCCGCCTCAAGCCGGCCAACTTCCGGTCGGAGGATACGATCGCAACGGTGATCGAGGCCTACGCGTTCTGGCGAATCAAGGAAGGCGGTATCGGCCTGCCGACCGAGGGCAGCCCGTGGGACTCGGCTATGCCGGCGTGGAAGGACGAGTTAACGGACGATCAAATCTGGAAGATCATCGCGGCGGAGTATGATACGGCCGGCGTGGAGCCGAGGCGGCCGGAGGCGGCGCCAGGGGAATAAAGAAGGCTGACCAGATCGAGTAGGAGAGGTCACGCTGTGGCTCACAGACCGAAGGGAACACGGACGGCTTCCCAAGAACATGAAAAGTGTCCGTGTTCGGTTCCGTCTGTGGGAAAAACACGGACTGAAGGGAACATGGACGGCTTCCCAAAAACATGAAAAGTGTCCGTTTTCGGTTCCGTCTGTGAGATAAAAAGAGGAAAGCCTATGCGCCTGTCGCTTCAAATGTTCTTGATCGCTCTTGGCCTCTCGGTTCTGGCCGGACTGACAACCTTTATGAGCCGCCCGGCGCTTGTCCTCAGCGCAGCCGAACGATCCGCGCAGGCGCCGGTGGACGGCGAAGCCGTTTATCGGGAGCGCTGCGCCTTCTGTCACGGGGATAACGGCGATGGGAACGGGCCGGTCGCCAAGTATCTCAGTCCACGCCCGCGCGATTTCACCTCCAGCCAGTTCAAATTTCGCACGACGGCCTCCGGCGAGCTGCCCCTGCGTGAGGACGTGATCAAGATTGTAAGAGAAGGCGTCCGAGGCACGGCCATGCCTCGCTGGGAGGATGTCTTGAGCCAGGCTGAAATCGAGGCCGTCGTAGACTACGTGACACAAAACTTCGTTCCCGACTGGGGCACTTATGAGCCGACGGTCATCCCTATCAGCAGCCCGCCCGGCGTGACCGCAGCTCTGATCGGGCAGGGCCAACAGTTGTATCAGGATCTTCAATGCTGGAAGTGCCACGGCCAGCAAGGGCGCGGCGACGGCCCTTCCGCGCCGACCCTGACCGATGACTTTGGCTTCCCGATCCGCGCGGCCGACCTGACTAAGACCTGGCGTTACAAGGGCGGCAGCGAGTTGGTCGACATTTACATTCGCTTTTCTACCGGCCTGAACGGCTCACCCATGCCATCGTTCTACGACGTGCTCCCGGATGACGAGCGCTGGGCGCTCTCAGCGTACGTCCAATCGCTGCAAGTGAATCAGCCTACCGAGGAAAGCGTCGTCACCGCCAGACGAGTCGATGGCACAGTGCCGACGTCACCGGACGATCCGACTTGGGAGCAGGCTCCGGCTGTGACGTTCTATCTGACCGGCCAGGTGATCGCCGGCCCGCGCTGGCAGACGCCCGGCGTCGACGCCGTGACGGTTCGGGCACTGCACGACGATCAGAATCTGGCACTCCTGGTCGAATGGAACGACCCGTTCCACGACGCCGAGTCCAGCGGCGGCGAGGAGAACGGCGGGCATGACACGTACGTGAACCTTGAGGAATTTCTCGGCACGGCCGGCCCGTTCCCGGATGCCCTGGCGGTGCAGTTCCCTCAACAGTTGAGCGAGGGACCGCAGAAACCATACTTCTTCTGGGGTCAATCCGGCAAGCCGGTCAACCTTTGGAAGTGGCAGGCCGACGGTAGTATCGGCGAATTCAACGCCGCCGGATTTGCAGACGGGCTGAAGCCACAGGCGGTATCCGATGTGATGGCCAATGTCACGTGGGCCGACGGCCGCTATCGCGCAGTGTTCACGCGGACGCTGGATACACGCGACCCGGACGACTTGCAAATGACGCCGGGCGACTTCGTTCCGATTGCCTTCCAGGCCTGGGAAGGTTCTAACAGCGAGATGGGCCGGCGGTTATCGCTCTCGTCGTGGTACAGTCTGGTGCTGGAGGTGCCGACGCCGGTTTCGGTATTCATTTACACCGCGCTGGCAGTCGTCTTGGTTGCGGCCACTGAGTGGGCGTTGGTGCGCCGCGCTCGCAGAACGTCTTCCGAGCCATAGACTTGGCAGGTCTTGTCCGCCAATGTTGGCCGCAGGCTCGATCGTGAAGACCTGCCAGGTCTACTCGGAGAATCCAAGTGCGTTTGGGATACCAGGAAATCTGACTTGACTTATCCGATTTGCTTCGTATAGTATGTATGCCTCATACTAGCCCAAGGGAGGGACTCCATGCAACACTACAAGCTCGTGGCTGCGCCGATAGCGGTTATCTTGTTCATCGCCGCTTGCGGCGGTGGCGGCGCGCAGACGGCCCCACCGGGCGCAGAGCCGACGGCGGCCGGAGGAGAGGAGCCGGCCGCTTCCCCGGTCGACCCGGCGACCGCTGGCGCCATCACCGGCAAGGTGCTCTTCACCGGCACCGCGCCGGAGCCGGAACTGATCCAGATGGACGCCGAGCCGACGTGCCAGGAACAGTACCCGGATGGCGCGTTCACGGAGACGGTCGTCGTCAATGAGGACGGGACGCTTCAGAACGTCTTTGTGTACGTGAAGGAGGGCCTGGGCGACTTGAACTTTCCCGTCCCGAAGGACAGCGTCGTCCTGGATCAGCAGGGTTGCCGCTATCGGCCACACGTCTTCGGCGTTCAGGCCGGGCAGGAACTGATCATTCGCAACAGCGATGGTATCCTGCACAACATCCACCCGATGCCTTCGATCAACCGACCCTTCAACCTGGGGCAGCCGGTGAAGATGGATTCGAAGAGAACGTTCGATGAGGTCGAGGTGATGATCCCGATCGAGTGCGACGTGCACGAGTGGATGAAGGGCTACGCCGGCGTGCTGGATCATCCTTACTTCGCCGCCACCGGCGCAGACGGCACGTTCAGCCTGCCGAACCTGCCGCCGGGCACGTATACGATCGTGGCCTGGCACGAGCTGTACGGCGAACAGTCGATGTCAGTGACCGTCGGCGAGAAAGACACACAAGAGATCGAGTTCACGTTCGAGGGCAAGTAAGTTCCCTGAGTTCCTTCAGTTCCATCATCAGGAACTCAGGGAACCCCCGCACACAGCGGGCGAGGGCATGCTGAAGGAATGGGAAGGAGACGACATGGGCGGACTGCTTCCGCAAGCTTCGACGTTTGCCGCCTCGATCGATTCACTCTTCATCGTCGTGCTGATCGTGACCGGCATCGCCTTCGTGTTGGTTGAGAGCATTTTGATCACCTTCCTCGTCCGCTATCGCCACCGACGGGAACAAAAGGCGGTCTATGTTCACGGTAGCCGCCGGTTAGAGTTGGCTTGGACCATCGGCACAGGGATCGCATTCTTCTCGCTGGCGCTCTATCAGTACAACACATGGATTCAGGTCAAGGCTACCCTGCCGGATGCATCGCAAGCGCTCGTGGTCGGCATCGCCTCTAATCAGTTCGAGTGGGAGCCAACTTATCCGGGCGCAGACGGCGAGCTGTGCACTGCCGACGATGCCCATCCGCCGAGGAATATCCTGCACTTTCCAACCGGCCGGCCGGTGATCGTCCGGATCAAGTCGGAAGACGTGATCCACAGTTTCTTCGTGCCCGAATTGCGGATCAAACAAGATGCCGTGCCGGGCCGGCAGATCGAGTTCTGGTTCGAGCCTACCCTGCCGGGCCAGTACGAACTCGCGTGCGCCGAATTGTGTGGCTTGGGGCACTACCGCATGCGCGCCGAGATCACCGTGGAGTCGCAAGTCGATTTCGACGCCTGGCTGGCCGAGCAAACAGGGGCAGCGGCTGAACACGACTTCTGCAACGTCGCGCCGCTGACCCCCGCAGACAGCGCGCGAGGGCAGGCGGCCGCGAGCGCGGCGCAGGGCGCACCCTGACCCCCGACCCCCTTCCCCTCTCCGTTACGGAGAGGGGAAGGGGGCAGGAGGTCTGGGAGAGGTGCTCAGTTGGCAATGAGTATGGGAGGAAGCGATGACGGGCGAGCAGGAATTGAGTTTCATTCGGAAGTATGTCTTCTCGACCGATCATAAGGTGATCGGCAAGCAGTTCCTCTTCACCGCGCTGGCCTTCTTCACTATCGGCGGGCTGCTGGCGCTGCTGATCCGCACGCAGTTAGCCTGGCCGTGGCAGGAGATTCCGTTTTTTGGCGCGCTGCTCTATGGTGAGGAGGCCGGCAACATCCTCGCGCCTGAACGGTATCCGGCGTTGGTGACGATGCACGGGACGATCATGATATTCTTTTTCATCATTCCCGTGCTATCAGGAGCATTCGGCAACTTCCTCATCCCGCTGATGATCGGCGCGCGCGACATGGCCTTCCCACGACTGAACATGGCCTCCTACTGGATCATGGTCCCCGCGTTCCTGGTGATGGTCGCCAGCTTCTTCGTCGAAACCGGGACGGCCGCATCCGGCTGGACATCGTACGTGCCTCTCAGCGCGCGGCCCGACATGATCGAAGGCTCAGGGATGGGCCAGACGCTGTGGATCATCAGTTTGACCCTCGTCGGCACTTCGTCGCTGCTGGGCGCCATCAACTACATCACGACGATCGTGACGCTGCGCGCGCCGGGCATGAACATGTTCCGCCTGCCGCTGACCATCTGGGCATTGTTTATTACCGCGATCCTGGTGCTCCTTGCGACGCCCGTGCTGACCGCCGCGCTGATCCTGCTCCTTCTCGATCGCTCGGCCGGCACGCACTTTTTCGCGGCGAACAGCGGCGGCCAGGTGATCCTTTGGCAGCATCTGTTCTGGTTCTACTCGCACCCGGCGGTCTACATCATGATCCTGCCCGCGATGGGTATGGCTTCGGACATCATCTCGTGCTTCGCCCGCAAGCCGCTGTTCGGCTACAAGCCGATGATCTTCTCGATCATGGCGATTGCCGTGCTGGGCTTCACGGTCTGGGGGCACCATATGTTCCAGAGCGGCATGAACCCGCTGCTGGGCACGACGTTCATGACGGCGACGATGATGATCGCGGTACCCTCGGCGATCAAGACGTTCAACTGGTTGGGGACGCTGTGGCGGGGCAATCTGCGTCTGAGCGCGCCGATGTTGAACGCGCTGGCCTTTGTCTCGACGTTCGTCATCGGCGGGCTGAGCGGCGTCTTCGCGGCCGCGACGCCGGTGGACATTTTCATCCACGATACGTACTGGATCGTCGGCCATATTCACTACGTGCTGTTCGGCGGCAGCCTCTTCGGCGTCTTTGCGGCCATCCAGTATTGGTTCCCCAAGATGTTCGGACGACAAATGAACGATGGGTGGGGCAAGATACACTTCGTGCTCACCTTCATTGCCTTCAACTGCGTATTCTTCCCGATGTTCATCCTCGGCGCGAACGGGATGCCGCGCCGCATCGCCGATCCGTATCAGTATCAGCTCTTCGTGCCGCTTCAGTCGCTCAACCAGTTCATGACGGTCAGCGCCTACGTGCTTGGCGCGGCGCAGTTGATCCTGGCCGCGAATCTCGCTTGGGGTCTCTTCCGGGGGAAGAAGACCGTCGATAATCCCTGGGAGGCGAACACGCTGGAATGGGCAACGGGCTCGCCGCCACCGCTGGAGAACTTCCACGTCATTCCGACGGTCTATCGCGGCCCGTACGAGTACAGCTCGCCCGAAGTGACGGAAGACTGGCTGCCGCAGAATCGTTACGTGGACGGCGCGAAACCACCGGTGCAGACCGAGCCTGCTCGACCGGCAATCAGTCCCGCCGCCGGCAAATAGGAGAGGAGGCGCTATGCATTATCTGATATCATAGTCTGATGACATATCTGGGCAACCGTGGTGGCAACACCAGGGATATCGAAATCAGCCATGCGTTGAGTGTTCATAAAGGAGTATAACCCATGTCGACCGAAGAGAACAAGGCCACTGGCCGCCGGTTAGTGGAAGAGATCCTCAACAAGGGGAACGTAGCCGCCATAGACGAGTATTTCGCCGCCGACTACGTAGATCATAGCGTTCCGCCTGGAGTCCCGCCCGATCGCGAGGGCTTGAAGATGTTCTTCACGGCGTTTCGTGCCGCCTTCCCCGACCTCCATTACCACATTGACGACGAGATCGCCGAAGGGAACATGCTCGTGCATCGTCTCACCGGACACGGCACCATGCAAGGCGAGTTTCAGGGCATGCCTGCCACCGGGAAACACGCGACCTGGACGGAGATCCACATCGGCCGCCTCGCGGGCGGCAAACTCGTGGAACACTGGGCCAACGTCGACCAGCTCGGCATGCTGCAGCAGCTGGGCCTGGCGCCCATGCCGGGGTAGGGCGGATTGGAGCGAGCTACGGGGGCAAGTGAGTCCTCACTACAAAATCGTGATCTACTGAGCTTGAAGTTCGCACCCGGCAGATGCCCGAAGGTTGGGACGGCAGTGTAACTGCCGTCCCAGGCCGCCGCAGTGCAACCCTTCGGCTGCGCTCAGGGCAGGCTGCGGCGGGAACTGGGATAATAGGCTGAGTCGCGGAGACACCCGGAGATGGGCGGATTAGGAAAGAGGAGCTGTATCTATGTCACATACCAGCGTATCGGAACATCACGCGACACCCACCTGGCAAGGGATACCTACGACCAAGTTTGCCATGTGGTTGTTCCTGGCCTCAGAGGTCATGTTCTTCGCCGGGCTGATCGGCGCATACATTGTGCTGCGCAGCGGCGCATCGGAGTGGCCGGTCCTTTCGGAAATCCTCAACGTCCCTCTGGTGGCCGGCAACACCTTCATCCTGATCGTCAGCAGCGTGACGATGGTGCGCGCCTTCGCGGCGATCGAGGACGGCAATCCACAAGGCATGCGCCGCATGCTGATCACGACGGCTGCGCTCGGCGCGATCTTTCTGAGCATACAAGCCTTCGAGTGGAGCGCGTTGTTGAGCGAAGGCACAACGCCCAGCACCAGCGTGTTCGGCTCGGTCTTCTTCACGCTGACGGGCTTCCACGGCTTGCACGTCCTGGGGGGCGTCCTGACGCTGGTGGTCGTGATCGTCAAAGCTTTTCGAGGGGCTTTCTCTCAGGCCCGTCATGGAGGCGTCGAATTGATGGGGCTGTACTGGCACTTCGTCGACGTGGTGTGGATTTTCTTGTTCACGATCCTCTACTTGATATGAGCTCCGACCGTTCCTGGGATTCATTATTGACAAGGAACTCAAGGAACTCTGAGGAACTCTAGGAACTCAGGGAGGGCTTCTATGGCCGAAACGTCCATTGTGCACCGACGCCCCAATTACATTCTCGTCTTCGTCTTCCTGGGGCTGCTCACTGCGGTCGAGGTCGGCGTGGCCTTCATTGGACTGCTCGAAGCGATTCGGGTGCCGTTGCTGGTCGCGCTGGCGATCGCCAAGGCGACGCTGGTAGGGATGTATTACATGCATTTACGGTTCGAGGGGCGTGTGCTGCGATTCATCGCCGTCGGGCCGCTGTTGCTGGCGATCATCCTGACGCTGCCGCCGCTCGTCGACTCGATCAGTCATCACTGAGTTCCTTCAGCTCCTTGAGTTCCTTTTGACTGAAGGAACTGAGGGAACTGTGGGGAACCCCCGCAGACAGCGGGCGAGGGCAGGCTGAGGGAGCTATGGTTTCTACCCGAACACACCTTCGTGTTCCTAAGACACGCGCCGGCTGGCTGATCGGCGGCATCTCGGCGCTGGTTGTGCTCAGCATAGCGCTTCTGCTCGCGGCGCCGCGCGGCGAAACGCCGGGCAGGCTCGATGTGTCTGCTTTGCCGCGACTGAACGCCGCCCTCAACGGCGCCAGCGCGATCCTGCTCGCCGCCGCTTACTTCTTCATCCGCCAGCGCCGGGTGAGGGCCCATCGCGCGTGCATGCTGTCTGCATTCGCCCTGTCGGCGCTGTTCCTGATGTCTTACGTCATTTATCATATCTTTGCCGGCTCCGTTCCGTTTGCCGGGCCGGGATGGATCAGGCCGATCTATTTCGCCGTCCTCATCTCGCACATTGCTCTCGCCGCACTCGTCTTGCCACTGGCTTTGACGACGCTGTACCGCGCCTGGCAAGGCCGGTTCGTTCGACATCGGCAAGTGGCGCGCTGGACGCTCCCGATCTGGCTTTACGTGTCGGTGAGTGGGGTGGTGGTCTACCTGATGCTGTATCACTTCTAAGCCTCACCCCACTCCCCGGCCGACAGGCTGCGGTGGGGGTGGGTTAGAAGGCAGCCATGTTTCATCACGTTCTCGTCGGTTACGATGGCTCGGCGCATGGCAAGAAGGCGCTCGAATACGGGATTGACTTCGCCATGCACGCTGGGGCGGAATTGACCATCGTCACCGTCTTTCCGAGGGTGCCGGAGTATCTCGGTTCGCCGCAGCGGGAGGAAGTCGCCGCCCGGCTGAAAGCTGAGGCGCAGCGGATGGCCGAGATGGCTGCCGAGCAGGCCCGCGCCTGCAATAAAGATGGCATGGCCGGATTGCTGCTCGGCGGCGTGAGCGATCGGATGGTGAACTATGCCAGGGTGCCGGTCTTGGTTGTGAAATGACGGCGGAAGCGGCCCTGCCATGTCACAGAAAGAGATCGAATTGATCCTGGCCCGGCAGTTGGCCGGTTGCCTCGCGACACCGATCTTTCTGGTCGATCCGCAGGGCACTCTCCTGTTTTACAACGAGCCGGCGGAGAGGATTCTGGGTCGCCGCTTCGAGGAGACCGGGGAGATGCCGGTCGATGAGTGGTCGACCATCTTTAAGCCCACGGATGCGAGGGGCGCGCCGCTGGCGCCCGAATCACTACCGTTGGTGATTGCATTGAACGAGTGTCGACCGGCCCACGGCCAATTCTGGATAGAGGGCCTCGACGGTGTGCGTCGCCACATCGAGGCCACCGCCTTTCCGCTGATCGGCCTGGCCGATCGCTACGTGGGAGCCGTTGCGATTTTCTGGGAAGTGGGGTTATGAGAGTCACGCTCTGGGGAACGCGTGGTTCGCTGGCATCGCCCGGCCCCGACACGGCGCGCTATGGCGGCAACACCTCGTGCGTTGAAGTTGAGGGCCACGACGGCACGGTGCTGATCCTCGACGCGGGCACCGGCATCCGCCGGCTAGGCCTGGTGCTGCCCCTCACCCCCGGCCCCTCTCCCGTCGCAGACGACAGGAGAGGGGGGATGCGGCGCATCGACGTCTTGTTGACGCACTTGCACATGGACCACATTCAGGGCCTGGCTTTCTTCCGGCTGCTGCGCACGCCCGGCGTCGAAGTTCACATCTGGGGCCCGGCCAGCGCCACGCTCAGCCTGCACGCACGTCTCACGCGCTATTTGTCGCCACCGTTGTTCCCGGTCTTCCTGCGCGACATGCCATCCACTCTGTTTCTCCACGAGGTTCCCTGCGGCGACTTCGAAGTCGGCGAGTTCCGTATCTCGTCGGCGCTGGTGTGCCATCCCGATCCCACGGTGGGCTACCGTATTGCGGCGTCTGGCGCGGTGCTCACCTATCTGCCCGACCACGAGCCGGCGCTCGGCGTCGACCGGTTTCCCTGGAGCAGGGACTGGACTTCGGGCGTCGCGCTCGCCGCCGGCGCCGATCTGCTGATTCACGATGCTCAGTACACCGGCGACGAGTACGCGGAGCGCATCGGCTTTGGGCACAGTTCTGTGCCACAGGCGTTTGCGTTTGCCGAGATGACGGAGGTCAGGCATCTGGTGCCCTTTCACCACGATCCGGCGCACACCGACGACGACCTCGATCGGTTATTGGCCGAGACGATGGCGTCGGCCCGGCCCCAGTTCGCCGTCACGCCTGGCGTCGAAGGCGCTTCGTTCGATCTGAACTGAGTTCAGGGAACTAAGGGAACTCAAGGAACTGAAGGAACTGGAGGAGCTCTTATGGCAGAGTATCAATATCGCGGCAAGGACACGCAGACTTTTCAGAAGTTGCACGGGTTCAAAAAAATAGTGGCCTGGCAGGCGGCCAGTGACCTGGGTTTTCAAGTCAATCAGTTGGCCAAGCGCTTTGGCCCTGGCTATTACAAGTTGGCCGATCAGATGCGCACCGCCGCCATTTCAGTGTCTGGCAACATCGCCGAAGGTTACTGCTCCGGTTCCCTACCCAACTACATTCGTTACTGCAATGTCGCACGTGGATCGCTTGGCGAGCTGGGCAGTTACATTCAGGACTGCGAGCGCTGGGAACTGATTACCGGCAGCGAGTTGACCACCCTCATCAAGCAATACAGCGACGCCTCTTTCTTTTTAGATCGACTCATCCCGGCCCTCATCAGGAAACAGCAAGACGATACCTGGGATCAGAACTACTGGGTGAAAGAAGAGCAAGCCGATTACCTAATGGACATCGAATACGACACCGAGTTCCCTGAGTTCCCTCAAGTTCCCTGAGTTCCCTGAGTTCCTTGAGTTACAGTTAAAGGAGAACCTGATGACTACCGTCACCGCGCCCGTCACCGACTCCGCCCCCGCCCGCGCCTGGCAATCCGGGCCGCTGTATCGTAAAGTGCTCATCCCGACCGACAACTCCGAGCTGTGCCATGCGGGGATCGATTGGGCGATCGAGTTCGCCCGCGCCTGGCATGCGACGCTCGTCGGCAACCACGTCTACGCCGCCCGGCTGCACGACGATCGCTTCCGGCAGCTCGAGATCGGCCTGCCCGCGCGCTTCCAGACTGACGAAGAGATCGCGCGCCAGCGCAAGATTCACGACAAGCTCATCGAGCAGGGACTCATCCTGATCTCCGACTCGTTCCTCGACGTGCTGAACAAGCGCGGCGAGGAGAACAATCTCCAGATCGAGCGGAAGCTGATGGAGGGGATCCACTTCGAGCAGTTGGCGAAGGACGTCAACTCCGGCGACTACGATCTCGTCGTGATGGGAGGGCACGGCATCGGGCAGGTCAAGCGATCGCAGCTCGGCTCGGTCACCAGCCGCGTCGCCCGACTGATCACGGCTGACATGCTGGTGATGAAGCAGAAGGACCGGTCATTGCGCGGCGGCAAGATTCTCGTGTGCGTAGACTCGTCGGCTTACTGCTTCGTCGCGCTGCGAAAAGCATTGCGGCTCGCGCAGACCTTCGGTGCGAGCGTCCACGTCGTCGGCGCGTTCGACCCGTTCTATCACTACGCCGCGTTCAATAACATTCGTTATGTGCTGTCGTATCAGGCCGGCAAGGTGTTCAAGTTCGAGGAGCAGGAGGAATTGCACAACAACATCATCGACCGTGGCCTGCGCAAGGTGTGCGAGGCAAACCTGATGCGCGCCGAGAAAGTAGCTCAAGAAGAAGGCGTGCCGATCACGACCGAGGTGCTCGTCGGCAAGCCGTTCAATAAGATCCTGGAGTGGTGCGAGAAAGAGAATCCCGATCTGGTCGTGATCGGCCGCTGGGGCGCACATCACGTCGAGGGCGGCGACATGGGGTCGAACACCGAGAACCTGCTGCGCCAATGCGCGTGCAACCTGCTCATCGTCGGCGCAGCCGACGCGAAGCCGTACGACATCCCGACGCTCGAAGAATACGAGGAAGAACCGCTCGAATGGGACGACGACGCGCTGAAGCTCATTCTGCGCGCGCCGCCATTCGCGCAGGCGATGGCAAAAGCGTCGGTCGAGGAATACGCGCGCAAAGAAGGCTACACCCGCATTACGCTCGACCTGCTGCACGGCGCATTGATGGGCATCCTGCCGCCCTCGGCCAAGCACCTGATGGGGCTGGAGGCCGAAGACCGCAAGATCGCGGAGGCCCGCAAGTCCGCCCGCTCGCCGATTGAGGAGTACGTCCCGCACGAGCGCGCCTTCCCCTGGACGCCGGAGGCGCTCGACCGCGTGAACAACCGCGTGCCGGCCTTCGTCCGCCCGATCGCGATGCTGGCGATGGAGCGCTACGCGCGCGAGAAGCAGTTGCCCGAAGTGACGCTGGACGTGACGATCGAGGTCGCGAAACGGTTGGGCTACGCCGGCGACGAGGGCGTGCACGCGCAGCGGTCGATGCCCTGGACTGACGAGGCGCTGGTTCGGTTGGAGCGTGTGCCGAAGTTCGAGCGGCAGATGGTGCGCGAGATGGTCGAGAGCCTGGCGCGCGACGCCGGACATTCGGCGATCAACTTCGAGGTCGCCGACGAGATGCTGCGGAAAGTGCGCGAGATGTGGGAGGCGCAGGGCGAGGGGGCGTTTGGGTATTTCAAGGGGATGGCGGGGAAGAGCGAGGAAGGAACATCAGGGAACTAGAGGAACTTACAGGAGGGAGGCTCATGGCATCACTCAGTTTTGCTCAGGACATCCGGCCGTTGTTCCGTGAGACCGACGTCGAGGAGATGATGGATGTGGCCGGCTTCGATCTCTCCAGGTACGAGGATGTTCGCGATCGCGCACAGGACATTTACGAGCGCCTGGACGAGGGTTCGATGCCTTGTGATGGGGCCTGGCCGGCCGATCAGGTCGCCAGGTTCAAGCAGTGGATGGACGACGGCATGGCGCCGTGAGGAAGTGGCGCTAGCCTGCCCGGCAAGGAGGGAGAATGGCGGAGCGTTTCATCTCGCGCGGTTTTACAGGCAAAAGGCGGCAAACTGAAGCGGCGAACCGCGTCCCACCGGGCCAACATGCCGTGAGCGATTTTCCGGTGCTCTCGGCGGGACCGACGCCGCGTACCCGGCTCGATCAGTGGACATTCACCATCGAAGGGCTTGTGCGCGAGCCGGCCAGGTGGACGTGGGAGGAGTTTCTGAAACTTCCTGCGCAAACGTTCGTCGTGGATATTCATTGCGTGACGAAGTGGACCAAGCTCGACACGCGCTGGGAAGGCGTCAGCGTAGACACGCTCTTCGAGCACGTCGAACTCGACCGCCAGGCCATGGTCGTGACCGCGTTCTGCGACGGCGGCTACACGACGAACATGCCACTGCCGGACGTGATCAACGGCCAGGCGTTCGTCGCCTACAAGTACGACGACAAGCTGCTGGCGCCGGTGCACGGTGGGCCGGCGCGCCTGGTCGTGCCGCATCTCTATTTCTGGAAAAGCGCCAAGTGGGTGCGTGGCCTGCGCTTGATGGAAAAGGACAAGTCTGGTTTTTGGGAATCACTCGGCTATAACAACCACGGCGATCCGTGGAAGGAAGAGCGATACGCCGGCGATTAATAACGTGTCGCTGGCGTAACTACTCGGCCGTCATTGCGAGATAGCCATCACCTCAAGCGTGATGCATGAGGGCAGAAACTTGAGCGCGCGGATGGGCTATAATCGCAGGACGGATTCAGACAAGCTAAGACCACGCGCTCAG
>Ga0209641_10000742_pt1 | contig 30066 bp, 39 predicted proteins | sample RifCSP16_1_FD_184022 | JGI IMG/M metagenome (GOLD analysis project Ga0209641, IMG submission 184022) | Soil microbial communities from Rifle, Colorado - Rifle CSP2_sed 16_1 (SPAdes) (version 2) | ecosystem: Environmental > Terrestrial > Deep subsurface > Rock core/Sediment | place: Rifle... | reverse complement strand
CATCCGTGTAATCTTTGTGATCGCCAAACCAGCGCTTTAACTGGACCGTACCATTTTGGTGCAGGTATCCCCACCACATAATGTTGCTCATCAGTGACTCTCCCACTCGGCGGACTTCACGATCATCAGGCCACAGCACTTCGGGCATATCGGGCCGTCGTTAGGATCAACCGTCTCAGGATCAATTTCCTGCCGGTGCCCGCAGCAGACACACTCGACTGCCACAATCAACGGCGACAGCCTGGCTGCGGTTTCATCGCGTAACTGATCTTCGCCATAGTTACCAGTAATGTAGCGATCGAGGTCTTGTCGCTGTCGTTTGTTCATATCAACTCTCCTTCTTTATCGTCTTGAAATCAAGTTCATCTTTCCAATACGGTTGGTAACTATGTATTGAACCGAGAAAGTTTAAACCCTTTAGAAAGTCTGGATACATAATATGATGTGCAATCATAGTATCTTGGATATAATCTCCGTTGATCGGTTTAATAAAGATCCCCATCTTCTGCGCTAAGAAGTGTATATCGAAGATAAAGTTTTGTCCGATCTTAGCTATCTTATCATTCTCAAGAACTTTAGTTGTAAGTTTCCAAAGCTTAACTTCTTCGTATTCTGTCCACCTCATGTCAAAAGGAATAACTATTCCAGATTTTGCATCTTGAGCAAAACCAATACAAGATATTTCAAAGTTATCCACCTCGATGTCAATACTAAGTGGGTGGTGTACACTATTGTTAAGTTCAGTAAGAAGTTGAATTGCATGATTAAAGTTCTCAGGTAAAATAATCTCTCTTGGATCATTCAGAATATCAGGCTTCTCAGCAATTTGACGAACCTTCTTAAGATCATGAGCTAGATAATATCGCCACTCATAGTTGGTCCAGATCATCTTACGAGGATGTAACGTCGGAACCACAATAAATCCGTGAGCTTCAGTCTTAAAGGGGTAACCTCGAACCTTATTAACTTCACTTCTACCTGTGAAAGCGTAGGTCGTTAGTCCTCCCATTGCAACTATTACGGTTGGCTTATGCAGCTGGATAAGCTCCAGAAGACTAATCTTATATTCATTGATTGAACTTGTCAGCTTGCCGATATCCTTTTTAGCAGTTTCTCTCCAATAGTGGCTGATATTCATAGTATCGTATAGCAAGTTTGTAGTTAGAACTTCATAGGTGGTAAGACCTGCATGATGGAGGGCTGTTTGCAGAACTGTTTCATTTGCATGAGCGAAGGGTTTTCCAGCTTTGAGTGCCCACTCATCTGGGTAGTCACCAACTATCAAGATTTTAGCCTCCGGATTACCGGAGATTGGCCTGTTGGACTGAGCTTCAGAAAGGAATGTCATTGTCTGGATCATCCTTCACATCATTGCCAACTTTGTAATCGTTTATATCGGTCTCAACTGCAGCTAAAAATTTAGGCTTGTTTTCCGTGTTCAGCTCCCATCCAAATCCAACCATATTTTCAGCGTAACAGGCTCGTAAAGTAACACCAGAACCAAGAAAAGGAACTAAAATTATAGTGTTTGGCCATGCAAAAGTTCTGAGAATTTCTCGCATAAGTTCGATAGGCCGCTGAGTTGGATGGTATTTTCTGGCAGCTGGAACCGGAGGATAACTGAATACGTTTGCCCGTCCTCTTGCTCTAAGCGGAGTTCCTTCACCTTTCCAAGCGTATATAAAGGTTTCATAGGTCCTTGCGAGATATTTATCTGGAGCATTAGTTTGTCCACTAGGTTTGACCCATATACAAGGAATAGGATCATAGCTAATGTTGTTAGCCATCAGCTGTTTGGTAATAACATCGTACCAATCCATTGCAAACCAGTAGATGATAGTACAGTTTGCAGGTGTAATCTCTGATATATCCTTACACAGTCTCTCGGTAAAGTCCCCATAGTTCTGAGCATCAACCTCTTCGTACCTCTGCAAAGCTCGATTAGCATCACCCTTCTTTTGTACTTGTAAATCAATACCGTAGGGTGGATCGATTTCCACAAGCGCAATAGGTGGACGAAGATCAGGGTTCGCAATGATCGACTCCATCTCGATAAAAGCATCTCCGATTCGATAATGACTATCAGCACGTCGGCATTGGGAGACGAAGGGATCGTCTTTAAAACCTTCCCTAGTTTCTGGCTGGGAGAGTGCTTGGAGTATAGACTCCGGATCTCCACCCTCCGCCTTGTGCTTGTCCACCAAGCTTTTAACAGTGACGGCCTCGAGGATTTTTCTAACTTTCTTAACTGCATCATCTTCTGTTTTCTCCAGTTTAAGATCTGGAAACTTAACAATCATGTCGTTTAATTGTAGCAGTCGGTTAATACCGCCGACGCTTTTTTCTAGCTTTTCTGCTGTTTTTCTTTGATTCCATTTTGCCCCGAACTTCTCTTTCATCAACCTATGAATTTCGACGACCAAGTTGAGTCTCTCGGTCCAACACAAATCTTTTCGATAGGAGTTTTCAATATATTCGATCTCTCTAAGATCAAGATCTCCCTCAATTTTACGTACCAAACAAGGAATCGACTCAAGATTGAGTTTCCTAGCGGCAAGCAAACGACGACCTCCTGCAAGCAACAGGTACCGTCCTTTTTCCGTACTTGGAGAAACTGTAATAGGTTGAAGTATTCCCCGCTCTTGAATAGATTCCAAGAGCCCTTCCAAGTCATACTCTTTTCTGAATCGTTCACCTTCGGTTACCTTGTCTAAAGTTAGATGGAGTAGTTTATCGGGCACTTTACTTCCCCAGTTTGGTTTTCAAATCCGCCAGTTCAGTAGCACTTAACTTTTTCAACAATCCTCTAGCTTTGTCCATCTTAGTTTGTTTTTGTTTACTCTCCCGAACTACCCTCTTTCGGGCAGATGCTGGCCTCTCGATGGAACGTCTATGTCGTATCTCACGTATCTTCGCGAGTTGTTCATCACTAGACATTTTAGAGAACTGTTGAAAAAGGTCTTGATACTGTTTTGTCATGATAGTTTGTTCACATTTTGAACAACGAGCGAACACCTGCCATCAAGTAGGTCTTGCACTATGTAGTTATTTTGGTCAGCCTCTTGAGCTTTAATAAGTGTAGCTATTAATTCTCGTAACACTTCGGACTTTATTCCCCAGGGAAGCATCTTCTTTAGCTTGTCATGCATATCATCGGGAATAGAGATACTGATTCTTGTGCTATGATCCATCGGGGTTTCCAAAAGAAGGGCTGCTACTAACTTGGGCTATTGGGGAGAATGGCTTATCAAGTGTTCACAGCCCTATAAAGTTAACTTTGAGGAAGTGGGTCAAGCACTAGCTTGTTACTCTGTCTACCCTCGTACTCATCCACAGTCACGTTGCACTCACCTCGAGAACCGCTGAACGCCTCGGTATTCACACCATCTTCGAACGGTATCCCAAACTGAACAAGAAATCTCTTGATCATTAGCATCTTGAACTGCTTGGTTTCACTTTCGTCATCAACGTGAGGTAGTGCAATGTTATGCAACAGATTGGCAGTATTATCCTGGCCTTCGGCGGACAGAATAACCAAGATACCATCCTTTCCGCTCTTCTCGTTACGTTTGGTTTTTGCGCTCTCGACGAGTAGTGTATATCGGCCCTCTTTCAACAGTTGCTTTTCTCTAACTTCACCTAGATCACCAAGTTCGATAAAACTCATGCTACCTTCTCCTGTTGTGTTGCGTAGTAACCACGATTCTTCAGTAACTTGCCAATACCGAAGTTCTGTGGATTTTTCCAATCTCCGATAGTAACGTCATGGAACATATCGAGGTCTTGGAAGCTGCACCGGACGGTGGGATTCATGAAGTCCGGACGGGTCTGCGCCGTGTATTTGATAACATCTTTTTTGCTGTCACAACTCATGTGCCAAATATCTGAGAACAGTAACGGCAACTTGGCACGAAGCTGTCCAGTTAGCATAATCTGATTGAGAATGCGAGTTGTAACTTCGTCCTGCCTTATTTGATCGTGAGCTGTGCAAACAAGTACCATTCCTTGCTGCCCGGTAAGGGTTCGTACGACATTTCTAATTGTCGACATCTGAGCTGTCCAGTCATCTTGTTGTGGCCACCTACCTGCTCGATTATTGATATAAAGGATTCGGTCCATGACAATATCTGCGAACGTGGTAAAACTATCGAATAGTATGTTGTCGATGTTTGTGAAGAAGCCCTTCTTAGCTTTTTCTTCGTAGTCACTTTCCCACTTTTTATAGACTTCATGGGCATCCGCGATTTGAGTCTTTTGATCGCCTTTGTCTTTCGTGAGTGAGTGTGCTGCAAGATTAACTACCTCCGGTACGAACATCTCGTACTCTATGTCAAAGCCTCGTAGGGTACTCAACGAGGAGGGATCAAATAGGTATGCGAAAGTCTTACCTGGTAGTGTAAGAATCTGAGATGTTTTACCAGATCCTGTGGAACCTACCAGAAGGAATTTTGGCTTTCCCAATTTTGTCAAATCTAAGTCTTTTGCGTTAGGCACAAGGCGCTCCCATTGCGCAGTAACGCATCTGTTGAGATAATCGGTTCACAAAATCATCGGCTGTTCGTTGAGCTGAAAAGTTTAACTCCCAGGTTACGCCACGCGAGATGATTCTGACTTGTAGCTTTTTAGCTTCAAATGCGGTTATTTGATTAAAAGGGATGTAGGTTTTAACAGGAGTTTCCTTATCCTCGTTATCAAAAATCACACAGTAACCGTGTAACCTTGCTTTCATGTTGTCCCCTCCGGTTTAAGACCAACCTGGTCTAAGTGCAACACATCAAAGGGATTCCAAAAGTCTACTTTAAAACCCGGAGGAGAGCTTGCAAGCCCATCTGGATCAGCATAAAACTTACAGACATCAACAAAAGGACAACCCCCGTAATCACCGCAGCGATCAGTATTTTTCGGATAACTTCCCATGAGCTTGTGCTCAGGATACCTTTGTTTATCATCTTCCAGCCTTTCGATCCAGTTCTTAACTTCATGTAGCCAGCTGTCAAGCATGGCATACTGACGATCTATTGGTAAGAACTTAAATGCGTCGTGCTGGGTTTTATTAAATACCGCTACGTCGATCCAAACACCTCTCAGCTTCTCGTATAAGATATTACCCGCGTGAAGGTAACCGTCCACTTGAGAATTCGGAGAGAAGCTATCGACGAAAGATTGTCTGAGACCGGAGGTCTTATAGTACTGCGTGGTAGTTTTATGCTCCACGATAAGAGTACCTTCGAGCTTGTGTCTGATGACTTTGTCAAGACGACCGATATACATGATTGGCGTTTCATCTTCGTATATCGGTACTGCGAATGGCCTCTCGATGGCCAGTATCTCGCTATCACGGATAAATCTCCTCCGTTGTAACACATACTGCATTAGAGTTTCAGCCGCGATGAATGGACCTCGAGGAGTGTAAAACTCTTGCTGTTCCATTGTCATATCTCGAGAGTGTGGTAATCCCTCGGCTGTCCAAGTATTAACGTAGGCTTGTAATGCTGCCTTGGTTAACTCAACGTCGGATATATCCTCATGAGCTCGTGCCCACACAACATCCATGCTGTCGTGCCAAGCTAGGCCGTTAATCAGGGCAATAGCGGTTCCCTCTCTAACCCAGCCTTTTTCGTGTCGGAAATAGTATTTTCTTGGGCAGGTTCTGTAGTCCGAGATTCGCGTATTATCGTAGTATCGCATTGTAACCTCTTTTCAAGTTCATTTATCACCAGAGAACACAGCTTGAATGTATGTTCTTCGAATATATAAATTTCTTTCTGTGAGAATTGAAGATTGAGTGCCTCACAGAGGTGTACACGAAAGGCTTCTACTATGCCTTCGTAGTCTATTTGTTCTGTCATATTGTGGGAAATTGAGCTATTAGAAAACAAAAAGATGGGGACAGTTTGAAGTCCTGTCCCCGTGGGTAGCTAGGCTGCGGCCAAGGACTTGAGAATTTCCTCGCGATCCGCCTCTGACAGATCGGCCAGAAGATCGAGAGCCTTTTCCTTGCTGGTCTTGCGAGCACGTTGCAGACCGGGAGAGAACTCTGCGATGATGGCTTGAATCTCGGACTCAGACTTCGGCTTCTCGCCGCTCATGTGTCTGCGAATGATTGCCTGAATTTCGATTGTCAAACTCTGTTCGAAACGCTTGTAGACAACGTCGGCTCCAAACTTTTCGATCGCCTCGGGGAGATTGTCGCCCATATCGTACGTTACCGTCACGCTGGGGGCGTTCTCCTCTTTACCTACTCGGGCCGTAATTTCTTTTACGCTCATTTTCTAGTTCCTTCGTCAGTTGGTTAATGGGTAGGTTTCCCCTACCACAAAAGCATAATAACACAAGTTGATCTTCAATGCAAATCTTTATACCATTTATTATTCCTTGTGTTGTTCAACAAGAGCCTTAATGAAGCGTTCAGCGATCGGTGTTCCCCATTGATCTACAGGTAATGTAGTATAGGTTATGCAAATAGCTTTACGTAAAACATCAGGAGTTTTAGAATCTCCACAGATTTCAATATACTTATCCTTGGGAGCTTGCTTCTCGAGGTTTTCAAAATCACTAGAGAACATATCAAATATGTTGATCTTGGCAATATCAGATGTTTCGCTCTGTTCAGTGGATAAACGCACGTCCAGCGCTTCGCGTGGCCCCAAGCGATTGTCAACTTCACTAGCGATTTTCGAAATAGAATCTTGTCCAGATATCTTGTTTTGTAAAACTTCAGATAGTCCGGAAAAATCCATCTGTGGATCGACAATTACCGGGGTCTTTCCAAACATCTCTTCGTAAGCTTGTAGCTGATATTCTTCTTGCTCTGGATAGATTGGTAAACTGCCGTTCTTTCTCATTAACTCGGTTATAGCCTCAAGAGCGGTACGTACTGTCGTAGATACTGGTTGACTCTTGGTATCAACGCCTTGCCTCTTTAAGAGGTCTCCACAAGAGAGAACCGCTAATAGATCAATTCTTAATGTTATCGTCGTCGTAGCCATCGGGATTCTCCAACTTATCTAATGTATGTAAACCAGCTCGAAGTGTAACCCTCAGCTGATCGGCGTAAGAAACTATGGCATCGTAAACGCTACCACGAGCGAACTCATCTTTTACGATGCTCTCTATAAGGAGGATACGTTCATTAGTATCGGCAACCCACGCGTTGAGGATAAATCTTAGCTTTTTGTTGTCCATACTATGTTCATAATTTGAACAAACGGGTTCCGATTTTTATCAATTGTTCAAAAACTTCTACTTCGAGATATATAGTATTGGATGCCTCGTAACCATTTTCAGTGGTTAGAACTAGTTGTCCAACTTCATTTAGTTCGACATAAACTGAGTCGCCTAGATAATCTTTGTTCACCTTACGCTCCTAGAAAAGGGCGGTTGGCAGTCCCGCCCGGTTGTGTTACAATCTAGTCCTCATCATCCTCATCATCCTCGTCTTCGTCGTCCTCAAACTCATCTTCTTCTTCATCGTTATCTTCCTCCTCGTCCTCCGGATGATCCAACGGACTCAGAGGATCTTTATGCAACAGCTCGGATAGTCCTTCCAGTTCTTCAGTAGTCATCTTAGCTTCCTTTCAAGTTCACGTTGAGATTGACAATGTACTCTTTCTCTCCATGCCTTACTTTGTATGGCCCATAAGTACTAGCCACACTTATTGTCTTACCAGTTTTGCTAGGTCCTAATCGCTTGCTTAAGTCCACGATTAGTGACAACTGGCCTGTTGGGCTTACGCTCGATTGCACGTTCTCCGGATTGTTCATCACGTCTCCTTTGTAGCACTTCCTCGTGCTTTTTGAACATCTGTTTGAATAAGTTTAGGCGATACTTTCTATCGCCTTTGGTTAGTTCCCTCGAGAACCATTGCGATCCATCGTTGGTATGCTTTGACACCTCCCAGTAACGTCTTGAGAAGGATACTTCAAACACTGTGTTGTTAGAGCTGAGCTTGGCGAAATAACAATCGTCAATGTTTGTAATATCAAAATTAATTTCAATCTTGGGCATTGTTAGCTTCCTATGCCAACTTATGACACTGGCCTTGCGCTACCTTCGCAAGAGCCGCATCAAGCAGAGCTTGAGAACTCTTGAACTCTCCTTCAACTCGGACAATATATGCAGATGTGACTTTGTTTCGGTGAGCGATAGCTTGAGCTTGTTCGATACCCTCCTTGTTGTAGGGTAGCAGAGCTACCCTCGTGCCCGGTATGGAAGGCCATCTTATCTTGTAGTATGTCCAAACAGATGGTGGATAGTTACAAACTAGGGCTAAACTCTCAGACATATCATAACCTCTTGTCGGTTAGGTTAAGAAGATTGAACTCAGAATTGATCCGAGTATCATACCGTAAAGAACCATCTCAAAGAATGAGAGTGGTGGAGCTTTGGGTTTATCGTAAAGAATTTGATGCTTAGAGTACTGGCTCACTGCTATCCTCCTCGCAGAGTGCAATAGCCTTGTCGAACATCTCAAGGACTTTGGAATGACTGAAGTTATCATTAACTTGAACGAAATCATGATAACCTAGTAAGATAGCAGCTTCGTCTAGCGGTCCAACTAAACGGTCTGGAGAACTATTCAGTTCGCTAGAAGCTCTTAGCATAGCTCCATTAGCGCAGAAAGCAACTGCGTGAGGGTTACAAGGATCTATCTCCTCGTTCGCATCACTGGTAGCATTGACTCCTTGTGTCCAGCGTGCAGGGTCGTTGATAATCTCGCGAGCCCTTACGAGTATCTTTCGATGTTGGGCTGAGAACATGGTGTGCTACTCCTTGGAAATAGTTCAGGTCAATGGTTCTGTGATCAAATACTTTGACCCGCTCTGGGAACATTCGTTCCCCAGAGGAGGGACCAAACTATCTATGCTTCAATGCAACACTCCGATCTTTTAGATTCGCATCGTTGATACGGCGAATAGTGTTAGTCAGTTCCGATAGACCGTTGTGCGCATACGGCTTGACATATTTATCATACTTGAACCTACGTCGTTGCTTGAGTTCAATCTCTTTAGAGAGATTATTCTTCGGTACGAATACATCCACATTCGGGCGAATGTTAAACCTCAGATATATTTCCTCCGCACCTGGAAGATATGTCCTCAGCGTTGGTACTTTCCCAAGCTCGAGTTGACTAATCAAGTGATGGCGTCTAATCTTTTCGATTATGCGGTTCTTAGATGAACGAGACAGCTTGCTATATTTCGTGCTCATAATGTATTGTAACACAAGAGGTTCGCGCGCCCAAATCTTGCATAGCATCAACATATCTCCGACTGTTTTGTCTGTCTGGTTATAATCCAAATAATTATCCCCAGGTCCATATTAGTTCTTACTAGTGGCAGCTCTTACTAGTTCTGGTGCTAACTAGTATCTAAGTTCTAGGGTATATTCTATATATTAAAAAAAAATATTTTTAAGAATAACAGTAATCCATACTACGTCCCAAGGATATACCTGGGGATAATTATTCATATTATCCATAAACAAACAAAACAAGGCTATCTAATACTATACTAACAGTTTGTTCAAACTTTGAACAATCGGTTACGATATCAAAAGGAGATATTGTTCGCCTAGATTGTGCAGTTAATAAAGATGATGGACACAAAAAGCCCCGGTGAAAGTCCCGGGGCCAAGTTTTGAGTTACTTCTTTAGGTTCTCGAGGGTCTCGACAATCTGATCTTCAGTCATTCCAAGAGCTTGGAGTGCCTTCTTAGCGCGGTCCGCGAGTTTCTCGGGGTTTCGAGCCTTCGATCCGACCAAGAAGTCCTTGACCTTTATCGTCATGTTGTTGGTTTTATCCGGGTCCAAGGTTCGGAAACCCATCTTCGACCTCGCCCGGATAATGACGGTCTGAGAGGCCAGCACAATTAGTTGCGCCAGTGTCACACCGTTGAAGTCCAGATAGGTTGTGAACTGAAACCCCTCATCTTTCACAGTCGAATCATGCTCTGTGAAGTGATGTACTGTAGCAATGCGAGTATCCTCATTCACGATAGTATCGGTTCTCGCACCAGCTCGTTTAATGGCTTGCATTATGGTAACTCCTAATTATTAAATAACAACACCTTTTGGAGGTGGTCCCGTGGCGTTGACCTCAGGTCTATTCCTCGGTGACAAATGATCGGACCCCGGTTTGCGAGGATGGTTCAGTCGAATGCCAGCACATTTTGCTCTTTCTTTTGCACATGTTATCCACAAGCTATTCATAGTGCGACGCAGCGAGCTTACTACAGTGCATCATCTTTTTGCGATGCATCATCTAGCTTGATGTTGAGTAGTTTGACGTGAGGTAATTAGATGTGGAGCGCCTCTACGTGAAGTATCTTTATATCTAGTGACCTACCCCCCAGAGGGGTCGTCGTTGGAGTCGAGGGCACCTATACAACGATTCTACTTTTTCAGAATGCTGCAATGCAACATACAATAGCTACGCTGTTGGAGCTGTTGGAGCTGGAGATAGTATATAGATATAGATTATAAATAGCGATGGGGGAGTTTATGTGACTAGACCCAAACCCTCAGATTGCTGTGCCACAGCATGTGAAGGAGTTTATAATGTATTGAAAAGATTTGACTTCCAACCCGCCTTGTGGTATACATACAATAGACGGGCACTGCGTGCCAGCGGTTACACAAATCAGAGCAATATTGTGTAGCCCCAGGTCTATAGGTCCGGTCTGACGATGGGGTTCGACTGAATTGAGCAGATCGAATCACAACGATGTTATAACAACCCAGAGCTGTTGGTTCCAGCACGTCAGATCGGATCATCTTTTGGCACAGTACGCAGACACGAAAGTTAGAATCACACTAGATGTGGTACTTTTTGTATTGATTATTTTCCAGGCGGGAATCACATGGCAAAATATGCAATACTACGAACGCAGGCTAACCGCACTGGAAGCACAGAGCGAACTTAGGGTGAAAGGCTTTGAACGATTGGCCTCTGTAGAAGCTACGCTTATACAAATGCAGGGGCAGCTCAATCGAATCGAGACTAGAATAAATGATCGAGAGGCCTCCCGGTGAGTAAGATTGCGGATCTTGTGGCGGGGTTGTTCAAACCGGTAGCGGATGTTATAGAGCATATCGTACCATCTGGAGATAAGAAACTCGAGTTGCAGAGTGCCATCTTCCAGGCGCAAATGGGCATGGCCGATAAAATGATGGACTATGAGCTAGCCCTCCTGGATGGGCAAAAGTCTATTATTATGGCGGAGGCTAGTGGGAAGGGTGTACTCCAGAGGAACTGGCGTCCGATCACTATGTTAACCTTCCTTGCACTGGTGGTGTGTGATAGCTTTGGATGGTTACCTAACCCTCTCGCAAGTGAAGCCTGGACGTTGTTACAAATAGGACTTGGCGGCTACGTCGCGGGACGATCACTCGAGAAGGTGGCTCCAGCAATCACGAATGCGGTTGCAGAAGCGAAGAAGGGTAAGTGACTCTTTGTTCAAAATTTGAACACAGATGCCTAACGACCCAAAACGGAATGATAAAAATCTCGGATCGTCTGTTTGGGACGAGCAGAGGTTTCCAACTACTCTCCCAGACAATATGGTTCCGGCTATAGAGTCTAAACTCAAAGAGATAGAGGATCTTATCTACCTTAAAATGCAACTATCATCAGAGGGGATAAATGATCGGCAAGATAATATGCCAGTATACGACCCAGAGACTAGGAGGCGTCTTCCAAAGAAAAAAACACAGACCGATCATCTGATCGAAAGTAGAGATACACTCAAGAAGATATTGGACGAATTCTTTATGCAAAAACTTTCCCAGATGCACGCGGGGCCCACCCAGCGATGATCGTCAAACCCAAGACCGATATCGAGAAGTTATGGAACAGTCCCGTGGCTATCCATGCTCGAGAGTTAAACAACAAACTTTTACGGAAACTTCGTGATGTTAAAACACAAAAGACTGACGTTCATGCCAACGGCCGAGGATCTCGGAGAGATGGACTTAATCGCTGAGTTATTCCCTGCCCGCCTGGCGGACGATCCCGCTGGTAGGACTACTGCCGCGCAGCGGCCTCCCCCCGCTGAGTTTGGCACCCCTCGTCGTGGCAGGGCGCCCAAGTACTTTATTCCGGGTACACAGCAGCCGGTTACAAAATATCTTCGAGAGAAAGCTCTTGGATTGCGTCGTGAGAACGGTGCGATGCATCTTAAGAAACTTACTCCACGACACTTACAAATGGTAAATATGCAGATTGCTGGAATGTCGATGGAAGAGATAGCTACGGCTATGCGAGTTTCCTTAAGTACAGTTTGGAAAGTTGTAACTGATCCTCTCGCAAAGCAGTATCTTAGAAATATATATGAAGCTCGTCAACAGGAGTTAGACTCTTTACTAGGGCGAACGACCGATGCTGTTCGATCTGCTCTTACGACTGGTACAACTAAAGAGAAGCTTCAAGCGGTATCTGCGTACGCGAAGCTTAAACAAGTCGTAGCTCCTGAAACTAATCCTGCGCAAACAGCTGAAGATGTAGCAACTGCTATCGTAGCTAAAGCTAGCAACATTCAAATGAACTTCTACGGAGAACAATAATGTCATCTTATGAAATCGGCCCGGCAGTAGATATGGTGCCGGTGACACCAAGTGACAGTGGGGCTAATATATATAGAGGTTTTTATGTCGGAGACGTTTCCGGCGGAACAACTATTCGAATAACGACTAAAGCTGGTAATGTTAGAACTATTCCTGGTCTAGTAGTTGGGCGAGAATATATGTGGGAAACTACAAAGATACATTTAACTTCTACTACTGTAGCTTCAATATTCGGAATTCCGTAGATGCTCTTTGATCGTCATAACCCATTAGGAAAATTAAAGCATCCAGAGCTTATGCTTGGGTTAGCTTTAGCTATAGGTTTTCCATATAGTGGTGGCTACAGCGAGGAATTCGTCCGCGCCAACGCCGGCATCACTCCGGGGGTGACTCCCGGCTACGACCCCGCGGAGACGCCGGGTCTCACCACTGCGACGACGGCAACGATTTCCGGTGCAATTGTAGTCGCTGCCCGCACCGACATGAATACCACGAACTTCCCCGGCATGACCGGCACTGGGAATAGTGAAGCCGATCCATACGTCATTTCTAACAAGTTGTTCGACACAGCGGGCCTTGCGGTGACCTTCAGTGATGCCACTGCGGAAGTCTACTGGGTGAAGTTTGTGGATTGCGACTGGAGCGGCAACCCGACTGGCTGTCTCAGCATTGTGGAAATGGCCGGTGGGGTTACCACCCAGCACAACCGCTGGAACAATGCTTCGCAGACGCAGGACGCTCATGTCAAGGTCACCATTGGAACCTATCGGTCGCGCTACGATCTGATCTCCGCGCTCAGCAGTGATAATTGGGTGCTGAAGGATGGAGCGAATGCTGTTGTCGATCTTCAGGACTTCAGTGTCTCCTCGGCTGTTGGCTATGGCTATGTTTTAGGACTGTTTCGTAATACGGCTGCTGGTGGCAGTTTCTCGTTTCAACGCTATACGCTGGCAGGCGCATCGTGGTCCGGCCCGCTGTGCTGGTTCACCCAGCCGACTACGCTGACGATCGAGCGCGGCGATGTGAACACAAACGACGCCGCTGGTTTCGCCAGTGTCCTGCCGTTGTCGCAGAGCGTCCTGCTGGCTGCATGGACATTGCCGGTCCTGATCCGCGACAACCGCGTGCGCTGCGGCACCATCTCATCGAATTCAGCCATTATCGGCATGACCGATAACAGCAACGCCGCCACGCGCTCGATCCGTAATCTGACTGTTGAGCACAACCACATAATGGCCGCAGCGGGACGCTTGTCGGGCGTAAAAATGCTTTGTCTGGGGCTGTCATCCAACACGGACGTTAATCACACCCGCGATTGCTCTTTCCGCTTCAATCGGATTGCCCGCGACCCGACGCAGGTCGTGGCCGGAAATGAAGTGATGTTTTTCTATCGCACGGGACCGGGGTTTGTTGTCGAGGGTAATTGGGTCGATGAATGCGGCGAGGATGCCTACGAATTCCAACAGCCATTGCAGGGTGTGGTCTGTCGTTACAACGGCGGCGGCGAGGAAGGCGGCTCTGGCAAAGTCGGTGGCAACATGGTTGATTTCTGGTGCGGTGGCGGTTACACCGCGTGGGATGCTGCGGACGGTAATTTAGGCGGGCATCAGTGTCATCACATCTGGGGCACCTGCGGTGGCGATGCAGTCATCGTCGATTCGATGAACGGCGTCACGGTGGACTTGCCGACGATTGATGTGGACAACGCGGACGGTGGTTTTGTAGCGAATCCGCCCGCCGCACGAGTTCGATTACACGTCCGCCTGACAAACGGGTTGGACGGTGTGACTGTTAACGCGCCCTCTGTGGATATGTCGGCGGGTGCGTTCGGTGGGTATCCCTGCCTGCTCACACGTGAGATGGCGACTGGAGTTACCGGACAGGCTACGGTTCAAGGTGGTGGAGCAGTAGCTACTGATACTGTTATCACGTTAGATGATGCGACCGGATTTACGGCTAACGACCTCATCATGGTGACCCTTAATACCACTTCAATTGATGGCACTCCGTATAAGCACTACACCACGCAAGTCGGGGCTCCGGCGGGCAACGTTATCACGATTGCAGATGCGCTGCCGGTCGATGCGACTGCGGGTAATGCGGTTGAACGTGTAAATGCCTATAACGCTGGTACTGTGAGCTGGCCGCAGTGGAATGGGGTTAGTTGGGACATTCGCGACGGTACTGGCGGCGTTGTGGACGGGATGTAACTATGAATGATGTAACTCGACTTCGTTTACCACCATTAGTATCTATTGTAACAAGCGATATGCTTGTTGAACTTATTGATGTTGCTAACAAGAATAGACCAATACGTGCTCCGATTAGTCTTATTCAATCTACTGATCTACTTACTGTTATTAACCCAACAGGAGATGTTACTCTAACAGCTGCTGATACTGGAACTATTATAACTAACATCGCGATGGGCGGTCCACTTCTGGTAAATCTTCCAGCTAGTGCAGATGATATCTGGTTTGGCTTTGTTATAGTATTACCATACTCTATTAAGATAAATCCTTTAGATTCTGAAGTTATTGGAGATGGAATAGCTGGTAAGTATATGGAAATGACAACTGTTGGTGTAATAGTTTTAGCTAATTATCTTAATACTATTTGGACCATAGAACAGGACACCTGTCTGTGGGAGTTTGAGTTGTGAGGATTATATAAATGCCACGCGCATCTGCAATTCTCAGTAGCACGTATAACGTACGCCATTTCGGTGCGATTGGTGATGGGGCGCACCCTGCGGAAGACACTGCGGCATTTCAGGCTGTGTATGCGCGTTGCACTTCTCGCGGTAATACCGTGATCGTGCCCCCGACCTCCGTCCGCTACAACCTCACGGCCGATCCGTGGGCAAGCATCCCTTCCGGTCGCGGCGGCTGCACGAAATTGCAGGCGTGTATTGAGACCGCCGTGCAGGTCGTGATCCCGCGCGAGCATCGCGTGCAGGGCATGGGGCGCGCCAATTCCGTGGACTCAAGCGCGGGAGAGATGGGGTCGATTATCCGCGCCGCCGCATCATTTCCGAATGACGGCACTGCAATAGTCCGGCTGGGGCATCCCACTGAGTATTCTCACGGCTCGCAGCTTCTCGATCTATTAGTTGACGGCCGGGGCTTGACCAACGTCGTTGGCATTACCGCGCCAACGATTCAGGAACTCAGCGGTATTCGGGGCATTGGAATCTTCAACGTCAATAGCGGATTGGACTTAGTCGCCGATGCGACGAAGCCGGCCTACAACTGGTTCGTGAATGACCTTGAGATTTACCTGCGCACAGGTTCCACCGGGTATGGCGTAGATGTCCTTACGCTCGGTGGGCGCAATGTGCTGGGTCGTATCACAGTCAATTCAGTTAATGGAGCACACATCGCTACTGCGTTGTACGGCTTCCGATTGCGCGGCGTTAATCTGAATGCGTCTGATCTTCACGCCGAACATGTGCCGATTGGTTGCCAGCTAGGTGATACCGTTGCCGGGCCGGTCACGCGGGGAGTGATCATTGACGGCTTGTCCGGCTGGGATGGTTCCAGCGGTATGACGACTCTGCTGAAGGTGCCCACTGTCGGCTATACGGATAATTACGAAGTGCGCGCGCTACAGATGAATGGCGGCGTGGCGTTTACTACTCAGACAATCATTGACGATCCACAGAATACCGTGTCACTCCTTGCGCTCGAATGGCCGGTCGTACAGTTTTATCGGCAAACAGCGGCAATTTACGCTTTTGATACCAGTTACCACAACCACGTTGAAAGTAGTGCGTTCCAAAACGACACCGCGCTTACGTTACCAGCGGGCACCAGCACCGATCTAAACATCAAGGGCGCGGAAACGCTGCGTTTAACTGTAGACGCGGCGGGGTCTGCGATTGACAGCATCCTTGGATATACAAAAGGGCGCAAGGTGAGAATCTGGCGCAGCAGTGCTGGCGGGGTGTTGACGATAAAACACAACACAGGAGCGGGTACTGCGGCGGCGAAAATCTATTGTAGGGGTGCCGCTGACTTTACCGTCGCAACGGATGAAGTGCTGAATCTGCACTACGACTTTGGTCCCGGCAATTTGTGGTATGCGTGGAAAACATGAAGCTGGCGATGTAGTGGGAGCATTCATGACCGACAAACACAATCTGCACGGCCAGACGTTCGATCGCACCTTCACGCTGGAGCGGCGGGTATGTTATGCTTCGAAGACTTAGATCATTTAAGCAAAGTTTTTTAACTGCTCCTCCACCTCCTGATCCTCCAGGTTTACCGACATTAGTTATAGATAACATCTCTATACCATTTGGAACAGTAGCACAAGATTACGCAGCAATACAGTTTACAGCCACGGGTAATGTCGGTGCAGTTGATTGGGAACTTCAAAGTGGTAGTACAAACGGCATCACTCTTAATCAAAATGGTCTATTCGGTGGCCCAGGTCAGCAACCAGTTAATGCCGAAGAAGTTATCTTTATTGTTAAGGCTACAACCGTAGCTGGGCAATCAGCCACAAGGTCATTTACTATGGCATCTGAGACAATGGTAGCAATGCTGACTGAAACTGTTCCAGGTGGAACATCTGGTTCAGCTTATAGTCATTTCTTCACAGCTGCTGGAGGTAAGCCTCCTTATACTTATTCAGTATCTAGTGGTATAAGACCTGCGGGGAGTAATTTAAATCCTCTAACTGGTGAACTTGCTTCAGCGTCTTTAGGTTTATCTGGACCGTATGACTTCGAGGTTCAAGCTCTCGACTCGAGAGGTCGTCGAGCAGTGCTGTCTGTTCATATAGATATTGCGCCAAACTTTGCAATTTCAAATACATCTATTCCAAATGCTACAGTCGGACAAACTAATTACACAGCTCAGTTGACTGTATCTGGTATTATCAGTTCCCATAAGTTTGTTGCTATAACTGTTCCACAATGGATGTTTGTAGATTTAATTACTGGTATAGTTAGCTCGTCAACAGTGACTGCCCCAACTGGAACAGTTAGTGCTACTTTTGCTGTTGTTGAGGATGGTACGGGATTTTATGATCTAGCTACACTTACTGTTCAAGTTATTGAGGCTGGTACAACGTTAGAGATAACTACCGCAGCTCTTGCCAGCGCAACTGTTGGAACAGCCTACACTGGACAGTCAATAATCGGCACTGGTGGTAGTGGAACTAAGGTATATACTCTTCCTACTAAGCCGGCTTGGTTATCTCAGAGTTCCTCAACTGGAGCACTTACCGGAACTCCGACAACTGGAAGTCATGGAAGTCCAACTGTTGTTGCTAGAATAACTGACGATAGTGGATTTGTTGAACGTACCTTTACGCTTGTTGTAGCTCCAGCCGCTATGATATTCGTTACTACCTCCCTTTCCGATGGTACAATAGGTGTAGCATATTCACAAGGTGTAACTATTACCGGTGGTGTATCACCGTACAACTTGAGTTTAGTCTCTGGCACTCTTCCAAGCGGTTTAAGTCTTTCTGGTGTTCTTGTACAAGGTACTCCAACAACAGTTCAGAATCCGAACTTTGTTCTGCGGGCTACTGATAGTCTTGGGGTCGGTGTAAATAGTGGAACACTGTCTATCAACATTGCGGCAGCGGTAATTCTAACTGATGAACAAGCAGATTTTGTACGACGTTCTGGATTAGGTCGGGTTCGTATGGCTACGAACTTTGCAACTGATGCTGAAGTTCATGATTATATGTTTCATAATTCTACTTACCAATCTGATCCTACATTGGCTCAATGGGTAGATGAGAATCATGCAGATGAGATTATTAGAATTCCCGGTTATACAGGTTGTATGAAGTTTCGCATTCCTGCTAGTATTGGCGAAGGTGGAATGAATTGGGTTAGAAAGCTCAATGATGCACATACTGGAATTCTTGATGGCTACGGTCCGGGAGAAACAGTTTGGGCGCATTTTAGGATTAGAGTTCCATCAGAATTAGCTGAAAACAGAAATAGTCATACTACTGGTAGTGGCGGTTGGAAGATTCTAATTCTTGATAATTGGTTTAAGAGTTCAACAGAACATGAGATAGTTATCAATAATCAGAGTTATCGTAACTATATTATGGGGTATCATAAGAATAATTCAGGTTTTCAGCCTTGGGAAAGATTTTTAGGTACTCCGAATGATGTCGTATTTCAGCCTGCGATCTTGCATACTTCCATCGCCACTCAACCAGCCGGAAAGGATCCGACTGTCGGTGGATCTCTTGGACTTCGTCGTAGCTATGGTGGAATTTATGGCTTTGTAAATGTCAATCCTGGACAACTTCCAGTTCCTGGCTCTGATACCGGAGAGTCGGGCGGTATCATGTGGAGTCGAGACTGTGCAAATGATTGGATAAACGTACAGATTCGAGTTAAGATTGGTACTTGGGGGCAACCGAATACTGAACTTGAAGTTTGGGTTGCTCTTGAGGGAGATGATTACAAATACAAGCTGTATGAATTTAATAATCTGACTCTTGGGATAGATACTACAAATTATACTGTTGGTAATGTTAACGATGCCTATCCTTATGTTGGTGACGTCGATCCTGCCTCAAATCCGCAAGGGACACATAAGATCTCTGCTGCTTGGTTAACGTTTTTTAACACTGCTCGTATACCAAATACAGGTTCTCCACTTAATACAGAGCTAGCTGGATATTGGGGTGAAGTTATTGTAAGAGATGGCGATGCAGGTAATCCTGCCCCAGGGTTTTTAGCTCCACCGGTGTCGAAGTACGGTATTCCTAGTTTTGTGCCAACTACTCTTGGTCAAGTAGTTAGGTTGGACAGTGCCGCGAATAGTAGACCACGTCTTATTGATTGTATACTTCCCGCTCAATTAGGAAGTAGTGGAAGTAATGATGGCAGAGATTTAATGAATCCCTGGTGCTCATTCTTCTGGGATTATGCTACTCGATTCTGTTATCAAGGTGGAGATGGTGGACACGCATCAGCGTTTAATAGTCAAGTAGCTGTATATGATCCTAACGGAATTACACAACCAACCGGTTGGACTCACATAGACGGTCCTACAGGGTTAAACAGTGTTAGTGCTACTGCTAGTATGTTGTATGGCGCAGACAGTGGTGATAGTAAAGTTCGCTGGTCTGCCACTCATACTTATAATGGTAAACTTAGAGTACCAGATGGTAGATTGTTTATTCTCGGCGGATCGGGAACTCTAGGTTCTGGTGCTGATGTAATTGGTTTACGATCTTTTAATCCGGTTACTGAAGTTTATACAAGTCATGGTCTTGGTCCTTTTACTACTGATAGTGAACATGCAAGCTTTATCTGCTGGGACCCTGCCTATCCTGATGTTATTCTTTGTGTAAGACTTGGAATAGGTAAGTGGGGAGTATTTAATCTAATTACTAACAACTGGGGAGCGACGGGTAATACTTCTACTGTGTCATCTAGCGGGGCCGCTGCTGCTGGCGGATTCTACGATCCTCGTAGGCATAGACTTGTAGTTTTTGGCTCCCTAACTTCAGCTCTTCGTATTGTAACCTTTAATGGTATTAGCGCATCTTCTTCTATCAGTTGGACTGGAACTGGGGCAACTGATGGTTTTGTTAACGCTTTTGGTCCGGGAACAGTATATGATGAGGAACTTGATGTTGCTTGGGTTCTAGATGTTTCAGCTCCGAATCCGCAGTATCCTGTTCCAGCTGATCGAGCGACAAAGATTGCACGGTTAGATTTAGATCTTACAGCTTCTAATCAGTTAAGCTTTACCAGTTATTCATTAGTCGGAACTAGGATAACTAATACTCACGGTGGTTCACAATATAACCAGTTGAAACGTGGAACGTATTGTTCTATCGGAGTTATGAAAGGTTGGAATAGTATTTTAGCACATAATCGAGTTGATGAGGCTCCATACTTAATTCGTAAACCAGTCTAATGGCAACACCTGAACGCGCTATCATCGAGACGTTGTTTAAGATTCCAGATAAAGCTGGAAACGACGTGGATTTTAAACTCAACCGTGAGCAAGCTCTTCTCGACGCTCGTTTAACTGGTCGAGATAGAGTACCCAAAGCGCGGCAATTAGGAATCTCTAGTTATGTACTTGCCAGATTCACGGCTAGGTGTCTTTATCGCAAAAATACTCGGGCCGTCGTCATATCGCATGATAAAGAATCAACTCAACGAATGCTCGCTCGAGTACACTACTTTCTCGATAACGTCAAGGGTCCTGCTGCAACGAAAAAACTTGCTAACCGCAATGAGATTAGTTTTCCTAAAACTAACTCTATGTTCTATATCGGTACTGCGGGAGCTCGTAAGTTTGGTCGCGGTGATACTATTACTAATCTTCATTGTAGCGAGATTGCTTTTTGGCCTGATCCGAAAACTTTGGTTGCAGGTTTATATCAGGCTGTGCCGCGTTCAGGAGAGATTTTAGAAGAATCTACTGGAAATGGAGTAGGTAACTACTATCATCGTGGATGTGTTCAGTCCTACGAGGGTAAATCACGTTTTCGGTTACACTTCTTTAACTGGTTACAATTTCAAGAATATCGAGTTCCCCTCAACGCAGAACAAAAAAAGGAACTTGGAAATCATCTGAGGGATGATTGGGAAGAGCCGCATTTAGTTCAAGAACTTGGACTTAACCTCGAGCAGATTGCCTGGAGACGGGAGAAACTTGAAGAGCTGGATTATGACCTGAGACTATTCAAACAAGAGTATCCAATAACTCTTGATGAGTGTTTTCAGGCTACCGGCTATAGTTTGTTCCCACTTGTTAATTACGTTCCGGAAGTTTCATGGACACGAGTTGATCCAAATCTCTGGATTAGAACTGATGAGCTACCAGTTATACGACACTATAAATATGCTATCGGTGCGGATGTGGCGGCTGGAGTTGGTAGAGATCGGTCAGTGGCAACTATCATAAACTTGAATTTAAACAAACAAGTTGGAGAGTATGTTTCGGATAGTGTAGCTCCGGATAATTTTGCTCACAAACTGAGATATATCGGTGAGATGTTTGGTGGAGCCTTCATAACTGTTGAAAGCAACAATCACGGAGGTATGACACTATTAGAACTAAAGAAAGAGTATAATGAAAGCTTGTTGTATTCTCACGATCAAGACACAGACAAAGTGTTAGAATATGGTTATCGAACGACAAGTAAAACAAAACCGCTACTGATTAACAACTTGCGACATGAGTTCACTGAGGGCTTTACAATTTGTTCCCCCGCCCTCAAGGACGAGCTAGCTACATTCGTCGAGACCTCTGAAGGAAAGCTTGAAGCAGAGGCAGGTTGTTTTGATGACCGGGTTATGGCTACTGCGGTGTGCCTAATGGGAGCGAGGAAAGCGCATCTGAGAGATATAGCGGTTGCTCGCAGTATTATGGGCTCCGCGGTGCCTGACCCGTTTTCTTTGGATGGTATATTGAAAGAGTTCGGTCGTCGAGGTCCGGGACGTTTTCCGATTCCTGCACAACATAAGGTGGCTTAGTGAATATTCTATTACTGACGAAAACTGGTGAGGGTTTCGGACTAGCACATCGGCTAGTTCAAGAAGGTCATGACGTAACTGTGTATGGGACACAAATAGATCTATCATCCCACAGCGGAATATTTAAAAAGAGTGCAAATCTTTGGGACAGTTTAAAGGATGTTAAGTTTGTTATAACTGATAGTACCGGTTGGCCACAGCTTCATGATAAATTAAAGTTCTATAATAGAATCGCTATCGGTACACATCCCATCCTTGAACTTGCGAACGTCGATGCGTATAGACAGTATGAGTTGTTTCAAAGATTTGGGCTTTTAACTCCAGAAACTAAAGTTTTCAACGATATCGGAGAAATGTTTGAAGGTGCTATTGATTGGGAGGCTCGACAAACAACTATCAAATATGGTGCAGTAGAGTTACACTGTAATTATCAGGACTGGCTTTCCTGGGGTATGACTAAGGTATCGTTAGATCAAAAGATCGTATTTCAAAAAACTTCAACCGGTGTGGAATATCAGATTTCTGGTTGGTTTAACGGAATTAGATGGTTAGATAGTTTTTCTATTTCTCCGGATATTTCAGGAAAGCTGTATAATTATGCTGTAGCTTACCCACTTCCAATAGATCATCGATTCGTAACTGAAACAATTTTTAAACTGGAACCCCTCTTAAAGACTTTGGAATATCATGGGCCTGTTCATATTAAAATCGCTGTGGGAAAATCAGAGATTCTGTGTACTCGTTTCTATGCTGGTTTTAAGTATCCATTGACTTATACTATGTTAGAATTTGTTCAGGATGAACTTGGTGAATTCTTACATAATGTTGCTTTAGGATCAACTTTTCAGCCTAAAAAGACAAAAGACTATGTCTCTGTGGTTCAGAGTTTGTGCACAGAAACTGGATTGGAGGGTGCTCCGATTTTAGGTATAAACAACGAGAGACTAAAACACATGGTCTTTCACTCTGTTGGGAGAGATGCGGATACGTATCGGTTGGCTTGTGGTTCTGTTGTGTTTACTGCTAGCGCTCATGGTCCTACCCTCGCTGATTCAACTCATCGAGTCTACGCTACTGTTGAGAATGTAAAGTATCCTGAGAAACATTATAACTCTAACTTACTTGGGCTTGCACATCCGTTCTTTAGTAAGTTAGAAGATTGGAAGTATATCTGATGCCTGAAGGTTATAGTAAAGGTAAGCCAGAAGTCTCCTATTGGCTTAGGCAGATTAGACACGGTCTCGAGTATCGTAAAAAATCTGCCTTTGAAGCTAGTTGGGATCGTTGGCGTCAATATTATCGTGGTGAGTGGGCAGACGGAGTACTTCCTACTAATGTGTTTTTTAAGATGATTCGAACAACTGTACCAAGAATCTATTTTAGAAATCCTAGTATCTCTATAGTCGCAACAATGCCCGGTATTGAGAATGCAATTCTTGCTAAGTTGCTAGAACGAACAGACAATAAAATGATTCGTTCGATGAAGGTTAAAAAGCAGATGAAAAGGATGGTTCAAGATGCTTGGATGTTTGGTACTGCGATTGGTAAGAAAGGCTTTGGAGCACAATTTCAGAGTACGCCAGAGCCTATTGGAGATACGTCTCCTCCTAATGCCGGGACGCCAGGTGGACAGAATGAATATATCGAGTATAATTATGATCTGATGAATAATATGCCCTGGTTTTTACGGGCGCCACCGAAGACCTTTGTTGTACCAGCAGAGACAGAGTATATTGAAGATGCACGTTGGACTTGTTTTTTGATTCGTCGACCGTTAGAGGACGTACAGCGAGACCCACGATTTAAGAATGCTAAAAATCTCGGTCCGAACAAAACCGACGTTATGAAGATGAGCAAAACTGCAGAAGATGCAGTTCCGATGATTGACCTTTACGAGATTCGAGACAAGAAAACAGGTATGGTTTTTGTCATCTGTCCGAATTTAAAAGAAAAGACGTTACTTTTCGAAACTGACGAATTTGCTAGATTAAAGATAAACGTAGCAAGTACACTTGTCTTTAATGACGACGATGAGAGATTTTGGGGTATCCCGGATTCACAAATCCTCGAACCTCTTCAGATGGAGTTAAATGAGATTCGTACGTATACGATGTATCATCGACGTTTGACACTTGCACGATTACTGGTTCGTAGAAATGCTTTAAGTGAGGAGGAGGCATTAAAGCTAGTTAGTCCAGATGTAAGTCCGGTTATTTGGGTAGATGGTGATCCGCGTACTGTAGTTAATACAATAACTGCTGCGGATATTCCTCAAGGTCTGGTTACTAGTCAACAGCTGGCAGAAAATGATGTACGGGAATCGTTGGGTTTCGGAAGGAACCAGTTTGGGGAGTTTAAGAGTGGGTCCCGATCACCTACAGCCACAGAGGTTGATGAAGTTAGCTCTGCGGCAGAAATCAGAGTCGATGAGCGACGAGATATGGTTGCAGACTTACTTGTTGATGTTGTCTCAGACTTTCACCCTATCATCTTCGATCACTGGAAAAACGAGCAGGTAGAACAAATCATCGGGCCCGCTGGTATACCCTTTTGGATAGCTTTCAAGCCGACGATGTTAAAAAAGGTTAGTTTTAATGTCTCAGCTGATCCAGATCAATCGTTGCCAGAAACTAAAGAGTTGCGAGAAGTTAAGGCTTTAAAGATGTATCAGACTCTTGCAACCAATCCCTTGATTGATCCTTTCAAGCTGACACAATATCTTCTTCGGGAAATGCACGGTGTTCAGTTTGATGATATGCTCCGCGGGTTACCTCAAGGTTTCGGTATGAGTCCGGAACAACCTTTTTCAGTAGGTCAGATGGGACAACTTGTTCAGAATGTCCAACAAAGTAATCCTCAACTGTTAACACAAGGTCCAGTAGGACCAGTTGGAGGACAACAGTGATCTATAAGTTTCGATGTGGCAGCTGCGGTGAGGAAGAAGATATCCATGCTTCCATACATGAACATACTAATATTAGTAGTAGAATTTTCTGTCAGTGTGGCGGAATCGTCCTCCAGGTTCTTGAATCTGCGATGACGGTTTTTCCTCGTACTGGCTTTCCTCGTAACGCTGTACATGAACACATCGCTGATAAACCTATAAAGCTGAAAGATAAAAAACACTTTCAAGACGTAGCTAATCAGAATGGTTGGACGACATCGTGGTTTGACGGCATATAGTTTGTTCAAAATATGAACGGAGATACAAATGGCTGACGTAACTAGAGTTATAGTAACCTTTACACCAAACGGTATAGAGGATATAGAATTTACAACGTTGAAATATGTTGACTATGTGAAGTTATTTGACGTATATAACAACATGGTCAAGGGATTTCAAATAGCTCTGGAACGAGAAAATAGAAAAACTTTACTCGCAAGGAAGGAAAAGGAGCGAGCACTTATTGAAATGTCTGACGAAGAAAAGAGAAATCTTGCACGCGATAAATTCTTAAAGAATGTAACGGAGATTGTAAATGGCTGACGAAAAACAGTTTAGTCTAAAAGATGATCCTACCTTTAAACAAATGGTAAGCGTTATTAGCGCGCTTGGAGCTGGGTTGAAGGATGCCCGTACACAAAACGAAGCTCTGAATGCAAAAGTTGGAGAATTAACAGAAACTCTTAAGACTCGTCAAAATGGTAATGAGGATAAAAAATCTGATTTATCGGACGAACAACTTAACGATATGCCTCAATCAGAATTTCTAAAGCATATAAATCAGTCTATAGCTGAAAATATCGCAAAAGCTACTGGAGCAGTCAAGAAGGATATTGATAAAGTTTCTGATAGTTTTCAAGAGAATAAGATACGAGAAGATCTGAAAAATTTTGCAAAGGATCATCCAGATATTGCGGATTTGACGGAAGAGATTAAGTCCATAATTGAAGATACTCCGGGGCTTTCTATTTCACGAGCATACGCGCTTGCGAAAACTGAGAACCCGGAGAAGGTCAAGACGTTGGATGAGAAATACAAACCTGCTGACGATCCGGCGAAGAAGCAACCTTTCGGTGGCCTCACGCCAACCTCTGGGACTGCGCCCATGGGTGATGATGGTAAACCACTGACGCAAGAGAAAGCTGCAGATAAGGCTTGGGATGATACGTTAGGTAAATTCCCTGGCATTAAAGATATACTTTCAGAGTGACGGCAGCGGGTGTTTTAATCAATAGGAGAATCAATGGCCGTTCAAACATTATCTGAGGCACTTGATAACCTCTATACTACGACTTGGCTTCACATGAAAAGTGAGGCTATCGATAATATCTTCTCATCTATTCCTTTTTGGGCATGGATGAAAGAGAACAATCGAATGAAGTCCGTAGTCGGTGGTCGTCAAATCCTCGAAGCGGTTGAGTACGGAAAGAACGATGATGTAGCGTTCATTGGGAAGGGTGGTACCGTTCCCTTGAACGATCGTGAATTCTTAACTCAGGCCGTTTGGGATTGGCATTACCTGGTTGTTCCTATCGTCCGGTTCGGAACGGATGATCAGAAAAATCGTGGTAAGACCAAAATCATGGATCTGATGAGTGCGAAGCTGAACAATGCCAAGAGTAGTCTTACGGACAAGCTTGAGAATGCTTTGTTCGCGACTGCAACTGGTACTGTTGGTGGGGCATTTGCAGGTCTTCGTCATCTTGTACAGGATGATCCGACTGCTGCTGTCAGCATTGGCGGAATCAATCAGGCAACCTATACTTGGTGGCAAAATCAGTTCTTTGACGATCTTTCAGCCACGTTCAATGCAGGTGTGTTGCAGAATATGCGGCATATGCTGAATGCGTGTATGAATAATCGCTCACAGGACAAACCTGATATTATCGTTACCGATCAGCTCAGCTATGAGCTTTACGAAGGTGTTGCATTGCCAGTCTCGACGTATGCTGGCGTTCTGCGAGTGCAGAATACAAAGATGCTGGACCTTGGTTTCGATAGTCAGGCTTTCAAGAACATACCAATGGTATGGTCACCTGAATGTCCTGCAACTAAGATGTATTTTCTGAATACTAAGTTCTTGTTCTACATCTACGATCCTGGTATGAACTTCGACATGACGGATTGGAAGTCTATTCCGGATCAGGTGAATGATCGGGCTGCACAGATCGTTAGTGCCTGTTCATTTGTTACTAACCGCAGACGGACGCAGGGCGTGCTGTTCGGCCTGCCCGTTACGTAGGAGTAACATATGGCTAACTATGGTATTAAAAAGATCTTTCAGACCAAACTCACCGCTAATGAGTTAACTGACGTTGAGGGTATTGGTTGTCTTCGCTTTGAAGGTAACAAAGTCTATAAGTGGGTAAAGTACAACTCAGGTGCTGGACCTGTAGCGGCAGTCGCTGGTAACGTAGTTTACTACTATGGCGCTAGCGGTGTCGGTACGGTTGGCTATGATGATTGTGTTGTCACTATGGACTTGACTGACGCTGTGCTTGGCGCAGGTGTTCTGCAAGCTATTCTTACGAATGGCTACTATGGTTGGATACAGGTTAGGGGTCCAGCGACTCTTACCACTGCTCTAACCGCAGGCGCAGACGGCAACGCACTAACAATCGTTGGTACAACGGACGGTACTCTTGACGTTTCGGCTCTTGTAACGGATCATATCTGTGCTTATGCGTTCGACGCATCGGCAAAGATTATCAGTTGCGAGTTTCCATTCTAAGAGGAAAAGGAAAGGGGGGCTTCGGCTCCCCGATCCCTTGGAGATAATATGGGCTTTTTAACATTTCAAGAGATTCGTGAAGAGGTGATGACCTACCACACTGATAGATCTGACCTTACAGCTACACGAGTCAATAGAGCTATTAATTTAGCTCAGTATAGAATTGCCCGTCGACATGATTGGGATGATCTGAAGTATACCATATTAGGTACTCTATCCGTGTCACCGGGAGATACTGCACAGGACCGAAGAACTGATAGACTAATTGATATGTCTACCTTGCTTACAGGTGGCTTCAGATTTAAAAATCTCTATACGTTTAAACTTCGTGAACCTGGAACTGGACGATCGGAGAAACTTCGTGGACTGGTCCACAAAGATTTTGATGCTCGGTTTCCTGACCCTGATTTCCATAGTCGCAGTATGCCTCTCGCTTATACTTGGTTTGGAACTCGTGTTTCTAGTGGGGCGGAAGTTAAGAAAAATATGCTCGAAATTGTTCCCGCCCCCGACGTAGCATATCAGTATGAGCTTAGGGTAACCGTGCAGCCTAGAATACTAGGAGATGGATTAGTAGATGGTGATCCACTCGACTTTAATTCACATGACGATGCGGTTATAAATTTAGCTGTTAGTATAATTTATCAATCATTTGGACGTGAGGATAAGGCATTAGAATACTTTAAGATTTATAGTGTTCTTGTGCAAGAACTTATCGATGCTGATGATAGAAATCCGCATTCAGAAATTATCGGACAGCCGGTTCCCGGCGGAGTTTCTGGTCAGTATTGGAGAGACCCATTTGTGAGAAGTAATCCATGAGTGAACTTAGGGATAAACAAGTAAAGTTTGCTCGTGATCTCTCGAGACTTATTGCTCACGCTTTTGATCTTGGTTACGAAGTTACTTTAAGTGAAGTTAAGCGGGATCAACGAATAGCTGATTTAAACGCTACAGCTGGTAAGGGTATTAGTAGAAGTTTACATCTAGTATCTCTTGCAGTAGACCTTAACTTATTTAAGCATCAAGAGTATCTTGATAAATCTGAGGATCATGAAATTCTTGGCGAATGGTGGAAAAGTTTAGGCCCAGAACATTTTTGGGGTGGGGATTTTAAAGATTCTAAAGGTAATCCAAAACCCGATGGAAACCATTACAGTATTGGATATGAGGGTCGGAAATGACAGCTTTTACTAGAACTTGGAACACTGCTCTTGAGGCAATTCCAGCCGATGCGAACGTCGTCTCTCAGGGTGCGCAACGCATGAGAGAGCGTTGGGTTGATCTTCGAGAGCGTCTTGAGGTAGATCATGAATTTGGTGGTGAATCTGGAACACCATCAGAAGCTGGTTATCACAAGAAGATTACCTTTCGAGAGCAAAGTGGCGATCCAACGATTCCTGCAAATAATATCGGTTTGTATTCAAAAGATGTATCAGGTAAGACTGAGCTGTTTTGGAAAGATCCAGATAGTAATGTAACTCAGTTAACACATCTTGGAAAGTTGCGAGCTTTCATAACTAGTAATAGGTGGACCGGTGCTCAGATTTCCAATGAGTATAGTTTAGGTACAACATCTGGGGCTATTAATACAGATCTAGTAAATGGTCAACACTTTTCCGTAACCTTAAATGGCGGTGCTACTTTTCAAGCTCCAGCAAATGCTCAGATAGGAGCTATCGTAGTTTTACGAGTAATTCAAGATGGTACAGGTTTTCGTACTGTTAATTTTGGATCTAATTTTACAAAAGTCGCTGGACTTGATATAACTGCATCTACAGATGCTAATAAGCAGGATATATATACTATATATAGATATACTGCATCTACTTGGACTATTCTCGGTATTCAGAAAGACATAACGAGTGCTTTATAATGGCTTTTAATTCTGTATTAGCTATGGGATTAAGTGGTCGAAGTTTTCTGCTAGTTCTAGCTAGCGGCGATACAGAGTATGTTGTAGAAAATAATCTTGTTACCACGTACCCTACAAGTGGTGGATCAAAGGCTGGAGATATTATTACACTATCCATCCCACCCGGGGTAGTTCGTGGAGCATCAAATACTTCTAGTTACGCAATAAATGGAGATACCTTACATAATGGTGCCAGACTGATTATTATAGTAGGAATCACAGCAACTATAACTGGTCATGGTGGTGCTGGCGGGGCTGGAGGTATCTATACAGCCGGATCTCCAGAGTCTGGAGCACCCGGATCACCAGGTGAAAATGGTGGTACAGCTGTTAAATTAGGTTGTTACACTACTATCTCAGGTTCAGGAACTGTAACAAAAGGTTATGGTGGTGGAGGTGGAGGTGGGCCAGACACAACCTTAACCTTTTGTT
>Ga0209641_10000740_pt1 | contig 30128 bp, 36 predicted proteins | sample RifCSP16_1_FD_184022 | JGI IMG/M metagenome (GOLD analysis project Ga0209641, IMG submission 184022) | Soil microbial communities from Rifle, Colorado - Rifle CSP2_sed 16_1 (SPAdes) (version 2) | ecosystem: Environmental > Terrestrial > Deep subsurface > Rock core/Sediment | place: Rifle... | reverse complement strand
ACGGATAGGCCTGGTTCTGGGGAGCATTGGCGAAGTAAACCCCTTGCGTCAACGAGACAATCGTACTGTTGGCAATCAGCTTCGATCGGAGTTTCCTCGCCACATCATTTTGGTTGATCACTTTAAGCCCCTCCAAGCACCTTAAAGAAGGCAGGTCGCAACCAAGGGCGGGGCTTGATTCGTTCGGTCCCTAATTCTAAATCCCGTCCATAGGTGACATTGGTCCCTACCCGTGCCTCAAATTGCGATGTCGAGGATTCAAACTCAAAACTAATTGATGAGCGCAACCGCCCTGTATCCACATGCGGAGGCTCACCTGGCGCACTCGGTACATGGGGCTTTCCGCCGCCCACCATCGACCGCTTCGCCTCGTTGACAATCTCAAGGGCTTTGCGGCGAATGAATTGCTCGACCTCTTGGCGGGTCTCTAAGATGACAAAAGTTGTATTGTCTTTAATGGTAACTGGCATGATAACGTTGTCTTAGGTTTCTAAAAGACAACTAAACTAACGGCTTGAGAATCTCAAAGCTGTTTTCTCCTACGGTGTCATAGGTGGTGTCATCGACGAGAATATGCCGATCATAAAGTCCTGGCTGCGTCGTCGCAAGCGTCTGGTAGATGTGGTAGTATTTTCCCTTACTCACGCTTGACATCGAAACGGCATTCACTTTGACCGATTTATCTTCCCTGAATTTGATGGTCATCTTAGCAGCAACTGCGGGATTAAAGAGGGTTGCGGCCGTGAATGGATTGCTTGTGGTTCGCGACTTGAGTGTTACTAAACTCAAGACGGGTTCACCCGCTGTATAGGTTATCATCGGTTACACCCTCCGAACTTTGAAGAATTGCAGATTGCGGATTTCGGACGCGAAGAATTGAGGATTTCGGACGCGAAGAATTTCGGAATGATCCGAATTTCGGATTTCGGAATTGAAGATGTCTCTTCCAATCCGCATTCCGCAATCCCAAATCCGCAATTCTTCCTAATTCCCCAAGGTCCGCAATCTCTTCCCAGTTACACCCTCCGAACGCCAATGCTCCAGTCCAGTTGAATCTTGTTTGCATTTGCCAGCGTAAGCGTCACTTGTGTAATCCGTGACATCATGGTGCCAACAGCAACCGTCTGTGAGTTAAAGATGCCGTATTCCATAATGCTCTTTGCCGTCGTCAGTGTGAATGTTTTAACGAATTGGACGGTTGTGAGGGTTCTGGTGATGGTAGCCGCCGCCCTCGATAGCCCGCCCGTTGTCAATTCACTCACTAGCGCAGAGTTGGCGGGGGTTGCACCTGTTCTGTTGGTCCCCATTGCAAGGTGTGTGAATCCCCTGCTTGACTTCTTTCCAATCAAATCGGCGACATGATACCGCCCTACATTGACGATGGTATTATGAGCGGGTGCAAATTCAACAATCTTTCCATCGTTCATCGTGACCCTACGAATCAGGATTCCGTGAAGCTCCATTTTCAACCCTCCTTTTTTCCATCTCTTTTAAGAGCATAAGGGAATTGCGGATTTCGGATTGATGATTTCGGATTTTAATTCCGCAATCCGAAATCCGCAATTCTTCCATCTCTTTTAAGAGCATATCCCATGCCTGTGTGATTCGCTTATTTAGCTGAAACCGTGCATCATTCCTGAGTTCAGTTATGCCGCTATCGGTTTGAATTCGCCGAACTAATACCTCTGTAAGCCCTGATGCCTCTTTAGCCATTATCTATATTCACCTCAACCATTTTAGCAGACTCAGTTGAAATATCAAGAAATGACTCGGATTCGATAAGGGTATCAAAGAATCGTTGCGCTAACAGTTCCACGAAAACAGGGATTAGGATTGCCGTGACGATAACTTGTCCAAAAGTTGCGGCTTCTGATAACCCCAAATGCTCAAGTAAAATTTGCGTGACTGTTTTTGTGAAGGACTCTTGTAATAACATCGCTTCATCGTGAGTCACTACCACCATTCGGGTTTCAGATTCAATCAAATCCAATGATTCAAGGAATGCCTGAATCACTAAAAGTGCTTTTGTGAATGACTCGGCCAACCCAACCGACTCAGCAAAAATCTCGGTCGGCATTCTGACATTAGCCTCAGATAATCCCACCGACTCCGAACGAACCATTGAAGCCAACAAAGCCCTTGATTCAGTCAACCCTAATGATTCTAAGAATGCTTGAATCAATTTGGCAAGAGACGATTCCGCTAATCCGATTGACTCCTCATAAATCTGGGTCGGCTGTCTAACTTGAGACTCGGATAATCCCACCGACTCCAAGCGTACCATTGAAGCTAATAACATCTGAGATTCAGTCACCCCGAATGATTCTAAGAATGCTTGAATCAATTTGGCAAGAGAAGATTCTGCCAACCCAACTGACTCAGCAAAAATCTCGGTCGATATTCTGACGTGAGACTCGGATAATCCCGTTGACTCCGAGCGAACCATTGAAGCGAGTAAAGCCCGAGATTCAGTCAGCCCTAATGATTCTAAGAATGCTTGAATCAGTTTGGCAAGAGAAGATTCTGCCAACCCAATTGACTCAGTATAAATCTGGGTTGGTTGATGGATCAATGCTTTCGATAACCCAACCGACTCAGTAAAGATTTTTGTTGTTATGCCTGTCGTCGGTACAAAATACACCCGACGCCGAACATCTGGGAAGAAATTAACGTAGAGTTGTTTAACTTCAGAGTCCATCAACGCACGATTGTATAGTAACACGCCGTCCATTTTGCCCGTGGCATATTCGCCCACATTCGCGCTCCGCCCAATATTAAGAGCAGTCGCATAAATATTCAGATTCCCCGATACCGCAGTGCTAGTTGCTTGCAAAATGCCATTTACATATATTTTTCCAGTGACTCCATCGTAAGTACCCACGATGTGCAGTCTCTGTCCAGCGCTATATGTTGCAGTCGTAGTCGCCGCCGCTAACGTTGAGCCAACGCTGTAGTTAAAAGACAGCGTTGCACCAGAACCAAACCTAAAACCATATTGATAAAAGGGGCTGGTATGGGTTGATTTTGGCTTTAACAGTACTGTGTTTGAGGTTACATCAGTCGGCACAAGACTCGCCGCAATGGTAATTTGAGCAGGATTTAGAATTGGGGTATCTGGGATTGACACATAATCATTAATTCCATCATAAGCTAGAGCATGTCCAAATTGCCCCACATTCCACCCAGACGTGGGACTCGGCGGAGAGGCCATGCCCGTCAGCGTTCCGTGATGGCCTTGCCCCGAATAATCATGAGCGACCTGCCCCCCACCTTCCAGAAAGAACCATGCCCCAACCAAGCCACGCCAGACGGAATCCACGCGCCACCGACCATCTGATAACTCACCGACCGAGGGCTTTAGGGTTCGTCTCATTTTATTGAACCTCATCAATGATGGGGGTTATCACGAAGTGGGTCTCTACATCATCTGAATGAAATGCAGCGTTCGATTCATTTTTTATGATGAGTGTCCCGTAGCGCTCGGGGGCAGAAAAGATTGAGACGAATGCAATTTGCACAGTCCCTGTGATTTGCGCCGTGCAAATAAAGATTCCGATTTGTTGCAATTGCGCAACGCTTGCGGCAAGATTTGAGGAATAACCCGCGTAAGCAGACGAACTACCAGAGACTCCGCCTGGGTTACTATTTGCGGCAACACTATCAGAAGATGGTGCCAAATAGATCTGAACGGTGTCACCAGCTGTAGGTGTTGCAGCGAACTCAATCGCGGCGGTGAGTGAGAATTGTGCTGCACGAGTTGCACCGAAATCAAACTTAGCACTTTGCCACGCGGCACCATCGGCCAATGATGCTACCGCCGCTTGTACTGTTGTTGGCGTTCCTTGCCGCAAATCATTTGCTGCTACCGGGCCGAAGTCACCTGCATGGTCAGCAAAAACAAGCTGAGTTCCAACCTTTTGTAAGACTTCGTTTGGCATCACACACCTACCTTCCGCGCTCGTTCAATCATCCCGTAAGTGGTTTCCGCCCCAATCCCAAATGCCTTCTCAAGGGTACTCGCCGCATGACGAGCAAGATTATTCATCAAGTCTGTTTTCTCGTCCGCTGTCATGACGCCTCCAGCAATAAGAGCATCAAGTAGTGCTTGATTCTCTGGCTCATTGAAGTTAATTTCAGAGATAGTGCCATCCTGAAACATTAGTATCCCGGCACGGCAGATTGACCGAATCGTAGAATCAATATGCGCCGTCTGATTGGTGTTTAATCGATCTAACAATCCGTTCCCACCTGTCCATTGAAGCACACGATACTTGGGCGTGGCAATGGGCACATAGATGCCAAGTGTCTTATCGTGCAGAAGTACATAGATTTCTTTGTCTGTTTTGAGCCATGATAACCCAATCGTGTCGGGGTCTGTGGTTATGTGGTTTGCTAATTCTTGTTCGGTCATATCATTCTCTCCGTAATGACTTCCAAATGATGAATTGTCCCTTGCCCACCTGGAAACTTATCGACTCGCAACACATTGTAGGATTGGCCGAGCAATTGAATCCGCCCCGGCTCCGTAACAGGTGTTGATGGAAGAAAAAAGAATTTGTCGCGGTTCACATCGACAATCCGCGCGGCACTTCTGTTTTCGCCTGCGATAAGTACCGCCGTCTTTCGGCATTTGTAAGCCGTGCCTGCCGTGTATGATACTGTCACTTCACCGATTGCATTGACGGCAGTGGCAAAGGATTGGACTGTGCATGTGGAATAAAGCAGGGCGTTTAGGCTCATCAGTCTAAATAAAATCCTCTGTATTTGGCTAATACCGAATCGACTTCAGGAGGGAATTTCTCGGTATAGCTTACTGAGTAATCCCCAATGGACTCTGATCTTATCTGTCGTCTGGCTGCGCCATAATTGCTTCGATCAAAATGATAAACAACCATGCTCACGGCGGCGCGCTCAAGATCGAAAGGAACTTTAGGCTTGACTGATGTTCCGCCCGTATAGGCAGTTGCACCTGTCAGATCTGCACTCGTATTAAACCCAATAATCGGCAAAAAGGTCTTTGTACCGCTGTTAGCAAAAACCTTGAGTTTGGTTGCGGCGGCATTTCCGGCAGTCCGAATCATTTTGAATTTGCGGGTCGTGGTCACATAGTTGAGTTGATAGGTATTTAAGCCCGCTCCGCTCATTTCAGACGCCACAATCGAGCCGAGCGTAATGGGATCATATTCACCTGGAGGAATGGTCACGGTATACCGAGTCCCTCCTGTCGTGTGCTCGGAGAAGGCGAATTGGGTACTGCCGAAATTGACGGCGAGCAAGGCGTACCCTGCATGATAGAAGATTCTAACATTTCGGTTGCCTTCCCCAAAAACTCCCCACTGATTATAAATCTGAACCGCCCCATCCATCGAAGGGTTTATGGCGCGGCTGGTAGCGGGTATGATGTCAATGGTTCTCTCAAACTTGCGCTCTATGTCAACAATCAACGTCTGAATGGCGAGGATTGGATATTGCGGAGTAAAGAGGGTACTCCTGCCCGTTCCGTCAAGGTCATGTCGATAGTCACGCGCGATAATCCCCCTGCCGATTGAGGATTCAAAGTCTCGCGTGACCTGCTCAATGGTTCGTTCAATCCACGCATCACGACGAGTATTGATGTCAGCATCGGCTATATCTAATTCAGTTTTGATTCTGCCCAATGTCACGAGCGCAAATGTTGAGACTGCCACTTATTTCCCCGCATCTATATTCACAGTAATGGTTTTGATACCGGGCGTTCCCGGTTTCGTGAACGGTTTAATAATGAGCCATACCGATTCATCAGAAAACGGCCCCGTATTGTTTGCCTCATCGACCGCACGCACCTTGATTCGGTATTTTTCTGGCTTTACACTGACTCGATGATACTCAAGCCCGTCAACTATACCCGCTTGAGCCCATGGGCTCGTATCAAACTGGATGTAGACCTCATACTTTAATCCATCAGGACCCTCAGCCGCTGTCCATACCCAAGTATTGTCAAAAGAACCAACACCCAATTGAATAATCAACATCAGGAGAATGTCAAAGAATATGAGCATTTAAGTCCTCTGGCTTGATATGATAACAACCATGATGTTGTACGCTAATGGATGCCGCTAGATTTGCTAGTTTTGCTGCTTCTAATGCTGTCATTCCTGATGACAACCCTAACGTGTATGTCGCAATCACAGTATCTCCTGCGCCAGTTACATCAGCGACTTCGACTCGGTGTGCAGGGATTTCGTAGGTCTGCTCCCCTTCCATCAATACCATTCCCTGCTCCCCTCGCTTTAAGAGAAGCTGTTTCGGATTGAGCATTCGCTGGATTTGTTCGCAAGCCAATTGATGATCGGTCTGTTCTGTTGCCTTCAATGCTTCTGATAGGTTCGGAGTAATTGCGGTGAAACCTTGATATTCCCAGAAGTTTCGTTGCTTGGGGTCAACGACAATCGGAATATCGCTTGAAGAATTTCGGATTTCGGATTGATGATTTCGGACCTTGGGGAATTGCGGATTTCGGATTTCGGATTGAATTCCGCAATCCGCAATCTGCAATCCGCAATTCTTCATAATTCCGCAATCCGCATTCCGCATTCCGCAATTCTTCTCAATCTCTCGGAAGAATGCAATTGAATCGGGTGTCAAAACCCCTTTGTCATAATCCGAGAGGATAATGCCATTGAAGGTCAACCGCCGCAATGCCAATTCCATCGCTTTTTCAATTTCATGGATTTGTGTCTTTGTCTCTTGATCGAAGCGAATCATCTGCTGATGCCCTGAGACAAGGCGGGTCTTGAGGGTTGTTTGGCGATCTGGGATGGACAAGGGAATAAAGGCTACCCGATGCAATGTCAATAGATTCCTAACGATTTGCCCCGGCATATCCTCGCCGACATGCCCCATCAAAAAAGCCTGCGCTCCCAATGACGCAACATTCGCCGCGACGTTCGCCGCACCACCCAATTGATTGCGAATCTGGTGCACATCGAGTATGGGGACGGGTGCCTCTGGTGACATCCGCTCAATCTTTCCCTCAAGGTACTGATCGAGCATGATGTCGCCAACAATCAAGATTCGCTTACCCCTGAATAGCCGTCCAATTTTGTTCTCGCTCAGTCTCATTTCCATAGTTCAATACTTTTTGGTATTCAACTTCCGCATCAATAACCCGTGCCCGCAATTCAAACCCACAGCCAATCGGGCTTTGATAAGGCGACACGCTGATGGACATAGGCATTTTAGTGGGCAGGACAAGCCCAAAGTCGGTATAAGTTTCGCTCTGATCTGTTGGCGTTTTATCGCCCACATCTTCTGCAACTGTTATTCCGTCCGCTGGTATTACCGAGTGCGTCTCAAGAAGCTGGAAATACTTGTCGCGCTTGTAGGTTCTTGTGATGGGCTTTCTAGCATCGTCGGTCCCTAAATTTTCTGTTACATCTTCAGTTTTATACCCCTCCTGCAAAGTCAATACTTGCTGATAGATGTCATTAAGCAGAGCGTCGCAGGAGTCTTGTAGTTGTGTGTTTTTAAGTGGCATAATTTTATGAAACGGCTATCCCCCATCTTCTCCCTAAATATCGTGTAGCCCTTGCCAGCTCCCCCGCATTCATCCCGCGATTATGCAATGATTGTTCCAGGTAATCCGCCGCAACAAAACTGGTCTGCGATGTAAAGTTTCTCGCGCCTATCACCGCATTCGTTGTTATGCTGATTGAACCGCTTTGAGCCGCTTGTCCGTCCTGAACCCCATTTAGATAAATCGTGATGTTCGTTCCGTCAGCCACTACCCCGAGAACATAGGCGGTCGCGGTTGCTATGCTCGTAGCTCCCGTTACCGTGATTGCATTGTAAATCACTGATAACTTATCATTCGCGTCAATCTGAAAAGAAAAACCGTCCGCCGCCGAATCCCGATTATCAAACAGAATTTCAACTGCACCTGTATCCGTTCTTCTAATGAAAGCGCAAAAATAGGTAAAATCGGAGTAAGAGAATGGGGTCGCAAAGGCGAGATAGTCATTGACACCATCCGTGCGAATAGACGGTTTTCCGTTTTGAACCCCTGTGATAAACTTCGATTTAGTCGTTACATTTCCAGTTTGAGTCGCATTAAATCCATTCCCGCTCAAATCCGTCCATTGCCGAACAGAATCGTTATTCACTGCGTCTTTTAAGGACACACCATCATTCTGGGTTACCGTGTTGTTGTCGGTGAGGGTATTTGCCCCCCAACTATCCGCTCTTGTTCCACTTTCCTCGCCAAGTTTGAAGTAGGCAACGCCTCCGCTTGCGGCATTGATGTTTGCACCGTCTGTTCCCGCAAGTCCCAAGTCCTCAAATCGCCTGCCATTGTTGTCATTATAAAGAAAAGTTATTTCGGCGGCGGTGTAGATTTGTTTAGCGATAATGACATCGTGCGCTCTCCCGTTGAAATAATTGGCGATATTATACCTTCCGATTTCAAAGTCTGCTGTTCCGTCTTGAACTCCGCCAGTATTTGCTGCTGTATTAAATGCGCCATCATTAACACTTATACCAATAAGGTCGGCTGCAGTATTATGATACGCAGTAACAAAATACCAAGCCCCTACAGAGACCGCGCCAAAAGTTGTCGCGGCGACCTCGGAAGTTGCTGTATCTAGGGTATTGCGAACCTGAAATCTAAATGTCGTCACCCCGGCAGAATTATTAACAAAAATCAAATACTCTCTTTTACTAACTACGCTTTCCCATTTACCTATAAGTCCAAAATGACTGCCGATTGCGGGTAATGTATCAAAATACACCCACCCCGCAAGCGTAAAATCCACATCCCCCATTGAGAGCGCGGCGTTATCCGCAACGGACAAATACTCGCTGTTTGCCGCTATGAACTGCGCCGCGTTACCGCTTTTGACATTACTCACATTTGCGGGACTTGGCGAAGCATCTAGCCATAACTTGCAATCTGGGATATGGGTCAGATTGAACCAATCCCCCTTATTTTTCTGATGTTTGGTTCCGAATGGGTTAAAGTGCATACGGCTTCTTCTTTCAGCAAGACGCCTTCGCTAAATCCATGCCGCAATTTCTACGATCACATTGGTGCCGGGCGTCGCGAAGTAAACGGTTGCATTCGACTTTAGTTTGAAACCGTCCACATCGAAAATCTGTCCAGAAATGAGGGTTGTGTAAGGGTTGGTTGGGGTTGCCACCTTATTCGCCTGAAAAGCATAGCGGATATTGTATTGCAAACCCGTTGATTTCGGACGGCATTGGAAGAAGAAACGGCGAGTTTTCGCAGGGATAGTCGCCGTGTACTGTTTGTTCGCCGTGACCAGGGTTGTATTGATCAGGGTTGGGATGATGAATTGGGTTGCATTGAGCCTGAGAATATTCAGGTTCTCTTGAGAGGATAATAAGGCAGTAGCCAATGAAAGCGTTGCTGACATAATCTACTCCTCCGCCGTGTACTCAAACATGGAGGCGAATAGCTCGGTGTCCGCCCCTGCACTATTGCCAGTTGGATAAATCTGGATGGCTACAACGTCTACCTTGGCGAAGGTCGCGTAGGTCATGACATTCGTGAACTTACGGGGAGCAGTTGCGCCCGCAGTCAGAATCTTGGTTGATAGTGCCTTCGCCGCTGGGATTGCCACTGCGGTTTGAACGTGACGAAATGAACCCTTGAACGTTACTGTCGTCGATGCCGCTTTCGCACGCGCAAAGATGGCAAGATTCTGGGTTTTGACGGTAGTGCTATAGTTGTCTGGAATAACCAATTCTTGTAATAGCTTGATAGTTGCCGTCGCAGGCCAGGTGATTTTATGAACACCCGATGCTGTTGAAAAGTAGGGGAGGGTCACACTGGAAACGGCACCGAGTACGGTCCCGCTTGCCATCTTCCATAAGGAGAGCGGAAGCTGCCTTACCCGCCCCGCTATCTTTCGATGAGCCGTCTTGTTATGGGTGGTTCCCCCCGTCATACCCGTCGGAGGAGTGGCAAGCGTAGAATATAGTACCGTCCCCCCATCCCCCGAAATCCCATCATGCCGGTGGAGGGTTCCACCGGCACCGAACTTCTTGCGGAGATCATCGACGAAATCGGACAGATAAACACCTTGCCCGCATATAGGCTCGGCTCTTTTTGCCTGATTGAATGATGCTTGTAATGTCGCACCCATGATAGAAGAATTGATCCGAATTGCGGAATGCGGATTTCGGACCTTGGGGAATTTCGGATTTCGGATTTCGGATTAAATTCCGCAATCCGCATTCCGCAATTCTTCAAGGTTCCGCAATCTGCAATCTGCAATCTGCAATTCTTTTCCTCCTTTAGTCAATGTAATCGCCAAGCAAAACGACTATCGGGCGGGTCAAGCCCCGATTGAGCGTGACGGTTGCGGTAAAATGAACCGAAATTACATCCTGCGCAGAGCCCACAGCATAGCCCGCCTTGAATTTATTGAGGGTGGCGAGCTGGCTATACACCGCTCGGTTAAGGCTGATGGTCCCAGGGCTTGCCCCTTTCCCAACAACCGTCCCCTGCGCAATCTGGGTGGATTTCGTGAAATTATAGAGCTTTGCTACCATGTAATTCGTAGCTGGGTGCCCAGAGGTAACAGTCTGTTGTGCAACAACGCCGAACTCACGAAATCGAATACGTCGATCTAATCTTGTAATTACATATCGGTTCGTACCAGTCGCAGGAACGGCCGTCCCGCCGCTCACGGGAACCGGGACAGAGAGCCGAAATTCGAGTCCGCTTGCGGATTTAACAATAGTAGGCATTGAAGTGTCCTCCTTTTTTAATGAGTGTTGGGGAATTATGAAGAATTGCGGATTGATGATTGCAGATTGCGGATTGGAAGAAACGTTCTTCAATTCCGAAATCCGAAATGTTTTTTAATCCGAAATTCCCCAAGCGTCCTACGTTGGCACGTTAAAGCCTGTTGCGCAAGTCGTGTTCCCCGTGGGGAGCATCTGCTGGAAGGCTTTACGGGTTGAAATAACAATCGTATCCATCCCCGTCGTGATGTCTCGATCTTGTTCGATGATGTCTTCGCGTCGGAATCCCATCATGAATTGTCGATGATTGACATAAGCGAAGCCGGTGGTAGTACCCGTTCCCGCGTCTTTGCCCGTTGCAGCGGCAAGTGTCGCAGAATACTGTGGCGAAACAATGACAGGACGGCCCAACCACACATTCACAACGCCGTTGATGTTGGTTGGCAAACTGATTTTTTCTGCCGTTTTGACTTCATCGAAAACCGTTGACTTGATGTAGGCAACGTTGCTGGAAATCCACGCGCCTTCATTGACTTTTACACCAAATTTGCCGGCCTTTAAGAGGACTTCCCCGAAGTCGTTATAGGCATAAGCCGTACTGCCAGTTTGCACATCATACGTTGCGGATTCCCGATCTGCGATTTTGCGAATCCCTGGCCATGCCTTGCGGACGTCGTCGGCATCCGTGACAACGGTATCAAAATGAGTCGCACTATCATCTCCGTTGAGAAGCCCATTTTCCATACCCTCTGCCATACCGCGTGGAATCAACTCGGTTCGGAGTTTAGGGACATACGCAGCAAGCGCGTCCTCTGTCATTTTCCGAGTTAATAGCATCCGCCCGGCCAATTCTTTGGTCGTTAGCGTAATGACATCCTGGGTGGGTTGAGATGAACGATATTTAGAGGCGGGATCGGTTGTCGGTTCGCCGCGCAAATAGCTTGTGAATCCTGTTCCGAGAAAGTCGTATCGGAAGGGATCGTTCGGCATCTCAAAAGGTGCACCAAACAGGGTGGCAATCATCAATTCTTGCTGGTAGTAGGTCGCTATTTCTGCTGACCATCCGTTAGCGATGAAGTTCGCCGGGGAGTCTATAACAGACAAAACCTTCCCAAGCCCTGTCTTTTCGCACCAGGCCTCATATTCTTTATACATCTTTAATTCGTGCGGTTGCTTTCCGAGATAGCCGCACAGAATCTTGATGGTATCCGACTTCTCCTGAAATTCCTTTATCCGCTCATCCTGAGTCGGAGAGCCGATAACCTTTTCTATGATCGCCTTCGCAATCGGTGCCGGGGTTGACGCCGTGATTTCTTTGAATAAGAAGTCGCCCGGTACGGACTCAACGCCAAAGATCGGCATATTCCGTGCCAGTGATTTCTTTTCCTCGTTAATTCGGGTTGCATCGGCGAGTTGTTTTTCTGCCGCTTCCTGTCGCTCGCCTACCGTCTTTAGTGTACCATTAAGCATTTTCATCGCGTTGGCAAGCTCAAGTATAGTTTGCTCAACGGATTTGAATTGCTCAACTGTGACATAGGCAGGCGCGGTTATTACTGTTGCTGCTGGAGGCATGTTTTCTCTCCTATGATGACCACCATCATAAGGAATTTCGGATTGCGGATTGCGGATTGGAAGAGACATCTTCAATTCCGAATTCCGCAATTCTTCATAATTCCGCAATTCCCCTTCCCCTCCCTAATGTGTTAAAGTCTGAATGATTGTTGAGAGCCTTTGCTCTAAGTCTCCTTCCGTTTGTGGGCTTACGATCGGCTCAATGGCATTGATTTCACGCATGATATTTCTGACTGACGCAATCAGTTCATCTTCTATGATGACAGCCGCTTTAGGAATTACGTCATCAATGGACAGTTGCACCGCCTCATCCCCAATTGTCATTTCGATTTGACGGGGATTTGAGAATACTACCATGCCATTCGCATCACGCATCCAGTCAAGCTGATAGAATACGTCCGCATCTTCGTCGTAACAGATAACCCATGTATCCGTTGTGCCGATGATGACGATATAATGCCATTCACGTCCAATCAATTCTTTTTTGTAATCTTCCACAGCTTTATGGATGTCCCGATGGGTTCGCTCATAGGTGCCGGGAATGGTGAACCGCCCGTACATCTTTTCGGCTTCTTCTTTCAGAAAGACGCCTTCAGAGTCGCTCTCATTTATGGCTTTTATCTCCGCTTGAGTGAGCACCTCCATATCCTTTGAAGCGGGCTCAAATAGAATCCCCTTGTGATCGGTACAATGAGATTTCGCCGCTTTCGCTGTCCAGTCTGATTTCGGATAGCGGAAAGCCTGTTGAGTCAAGGTTGTTTTACCCTTTAACTTACCCATAATCACTGAATAGCCTTTTCCTTCGTGTTGCCGTTTGGTGCGAACAAAAGAATCCTTCTCAAAATCGGAAGGGGAGCGCAGTCGGCAGGCGTGTTCATTAGGATAGGGCTTCTCGCCAGTCACTTCAATCCGCTCTTGGCTTATCAGCCCTTGGGGAATTGCAGATTGCGGATTGCGGATTGCAGATTGAAGAGGATAAGAGTCTCTTAAATTCTTCAATTCCGAAATCCGCAATCCGAAATCCGCAATCGAGACGTCCGCAATTCTTCCTAATTCCCCCTCACAGAGCGGGCAATCAACAATCTTCCCATCCCCATCATATAGCACCCGATGCCCGCATGGGTGGGCTGAAGGTTGCTCAATCAATGCCTCAAGCACCGCTTTCAGTGTCGGGTCTTTCTCGGTTTGGTAGGCTTTGGAAAGCGCAAAGCGGTTAGAGCCGACATTGACAAGCGAGTGCTCAATCATCTCATTCTCCAGAAATGTCCGTCCCTGTTGACCTGGCAGTTTATCCTTTTCGTCGAATGTCCAATCGACAGGGATAAAGCCTACACTCACGGCTCGCATATAAGGGGGGTCTGCGGAGTAGAGTTTCCAGAGTTCAGTCGCCAGTGGCGTGGTGTCAACGGCGAACTGATCGGTGACTGAGAAATCCTTGTCGGTAAACTTGAAATCAACCATCCGAGCCACTGCTGGGACATCGTGCTTATGAGCCCACAAAACGACAGGGTTCTCCTGATATAACTTGAAATCCTTTTCAAAAGATCTGGGCATCACTCGCTCATCGTCTCGGTCTACCGTGTCCGTTGTCACAATGAAGTCGATTCGATGGGTGTCGAGGTCAACGGATTTGATTGCCAGGCTGGTCTTGCGTCGGTAGAACCCCTGCTCAATGGCTTTCTCAATGAGAGTATTCCGTTCCGCCGCTTCAATCTGAATCCCACCGAGAATCATGGAGCGGATGAGATTACGTGTCTTTTCGTCAATTTGCATTATGTGACTCCTTTTTCTTGGGAGGCTTAGGTTTCGGCTTGGGCTTCGGCTTTGGCATTGGACGATTATGAGAGGGTTTGTTATCTTTCACGATGACACCTTTTTCAAAATACTTAGGATTGTGCAACGGCAATTCACCACTTCCCGCGCCGGCCCTTGTGGGTCACCAGGAAACCTGAGCAACGCCCCCCCAACCGTAAATGGCTTATTGAGTAGAACCTGCTGTCCGTCGGCCGCCTGATGGGAAGGTCGGACGCGGGCATCCTTGCTTGACAGCCATTCAACTCCTTCCACAATATCGGCATTCTGCTGATATGCCAACCGTTGCCCGCCATTCACAATCCCCGTCGCTTCGGTTCTGGCGATTATGCGGGCTCGAGGGGCATCGCCGCGCACCGTCCCCTGAAAGACTTTCTGAATCCGCTCGGTCATCTGCTCAATGGATTCACCGTTTCGGATAGCTTCTCTCAGGGTTTCACGCAGCGCATCGCCAATCGAATCGGTCAAGCCATTGGCGAAGTTGAAAACCTTTTCGTCGAGGAACAGTAACACCTGTGGATTTAAGACATCCCATGCTCCTTGAATCTTTGCCCGTTTGAGTCCAAACTTGCCAGCGTCATCGACCAACTCCGTAAACTCAAGAAAGGCTGCGTCTTTCCAGATATGCCATTCCAACGCCTGCTGTTTGTTGATGCCATTTAAGACTTCGACGGGTTCCTTCGTTAGGGAATTGCGGAATGATCCGAATTGCGGATTTCGGATTGATGATTTCGGAATTGAAGATGTCTCTTCCAATCCGCAATCCGCAATCCGCAATCCGCAATTCTTCGTCTCTCCAGTCTTTACATACTCGATTTTGATTGCGTCAATGTACCGTTCCTCTTGTGTTGTGAATAAGCCAACGAGCCAGTCAAACAAGCGGTTCTCAACCTTCGTAAACCGCTTATCAACGACCTCCCACAGCGCCGTTCGAAGGCGTCTTTCTGAAAGAAGAAGCCGATCAGTCTGCCTCCGTTTCAGCTTCATCGGCTGACGGAAGTTCTTTGCGATGGCTCGCTATCTGTTGCGCGTATGGGTAAGACGCATAGCCCGCTTCAATCGGTTGCATAGGTCGCTGGTAGAGGTAATAGGATTGAACCGAAACGGGGTTCGCCAGGTCAACTGGCGCAAGTCCCATCGGCAAATAAATTGGGTCTTTTGGGAGATCGGTTAATCCGTAAACTTTCTCTCTCACCTCTTGCACTGACATCCCAGAGATAATCAAATCCTTACCCGCTTTTGCTAGCTCTGTCCAGTTCGGCTGTAATTCTTCAATCGTGCTGGTGTCAATGATGATTGAATTTCCTGCGCCAAGCAGGGATTCAAGGTCTATCGTAAATTGTTCAACTTTATTTTCTTCTTTTGGAATGATAGTATCTTTCCAGAAGATTTGGCGTTGCTCGGCGATTCCCAGAGAGCGGGTCGAGCCATCCATTCCAGCAAACGCCATGACCATCGCGGGCGGAACATTTAGCACGGCAAGGGTCTCATCGCGGGTCCAGCGGAGTAGGTTCAAAAAGTCTAAATCTTTGTGCTGATTGGGGAATGGGGTAAAGGTTGCGCCGCCCTGCGCGATAAACGGCATCCACGCATTTTTAATGCCTTGATGCTTTTCTTTGAACTGCTCGGAAATCGCTTTATATTGCGCGGGTTGCAAGGTTTCGGGGAACACCAATACGCCAGGGGGCAACGCGCCATTCTCAAAAAAGAGTTGATTCCACTTTCGGGCGTGCATCTCGGTGATGAAAGAGATCAGGAGGGGTTGAAGCGGAGACATGCCGTACCAGCTATTGTAGGAGTGAGCATAGCGGACGTGAATCATATTCTCTGGCTCAATCGGTAGCCACGCTTCTCCGCCCGCGATCGACATTTTTTCACTGACATCTCCTCTCGTCAACCATGCCTTCGTCTTGTGAATATGCTCGTCAAATTCCTTACGAGAGATGTACATCGCCTCATCTTGTCGTAAGGTCCACAGCCGTCCTTGAACCGTCTGCGCTGGCTTGAACGCTGCCTCACTTTTATAGGCATAGCCGAGAATTGATCGCCCGTCGGGCCCCGGCACAATCCGTACCCGTGAGGTTCGCAATAGCCAAAACTGATTAGACTCATTATCCCAGAAAATGAACCCATTACCCGTCGTGTCCAATGAGATTTGTAGACACTGGCGGAGGTGATTCCAACTCATCAGGGGATTGGGACGGATTGGCAACGGAGAGGGTATATCCTCCCTGTTTCGGTCAACGACCCTCCAGGGGATGGATGCAGACTTTTCGGCAATGACATTGATCGCCGCATAAATCCATACCCCCGCCCCGTAACTCTGTTCCAATTCCTCTTGTGTGGCGTCAATTTTAGGCGGCTCAACTTTCGCTTTTAGATTGACGAGTTGCACTGCCTTCTCTGCCCGCTGTTGCAAGGCATAGAATAATTCCGCCTCTTGCGCTTGTTTCAAGAGTAGCAGTTTGGTACGATATGCGTACAATCGGTCAATGATGGGACCCACAAGGGGATTGATTAGATTCATTGCTAAATTCTCGGGGAATTGTAGATTGAAAGACATTTTGAAAACTCAATTCCGAAATCCGCAATTCGGATCATTCCGCAATTCATAAAAAAGGCTCACCTCAAGGCTGATCGATCAGGTGAGCCTCTTTTCACACTATACGATTTTTCTGATGTTTAGTCCATATAAAATACAATAAAATCAGGGACTTGTCAAGAAGAATCAAAAAAAGACGAATTATTTTGTTAAACAATGTATTTTTACTTGACAAGTCTCAAGGTGATATGTTATAATATCCGCAACAAGGGGAAGCGCATCGCAAGCCCCGAATCGCCCGAAAGGGCAAAAGGAGATTTGAAATGTTTGAGCAAATATTTGACCCACCGCCGATGGCCGGCGGAACTGAGAAACAAATCGCGTGGGCAACGAAAATCCGCCAGAGGATGATGGATGAGATGTACGCCCACGCCGCACGGGCGGCTGATAAAGCAGCCAATGCGGGAAACCATCCCACACCCCAGCAGGAACAGGAAATCTCTCGGATGCTGGCATGGGTGGAAGGGCGCGATGCTCAATGGTGGATTGAGAATCGCGCAAGGGGCGCGCGCGAACTGTTCATCCTCGCACGGCCCTAATCGAGGGGACCCAGCAGTGACAGTGCCGGGGTTAAGGACTTTCAAGGTGAGAAGCCTGGGAACCGGGTCCCAAGTCCCGGACACAAAGGAGACTTAAAATGAACCAGAGAGGAATCACTTGCAAGGTCACGAAAACTGACGGGAAGAGCGCAACAATTCCCGTCATCATCTTCGGCGGCTACTGTACCGTTGATCCCAGTACAAAGCCCTACGTTACGCGAGACTTAATCGCTCTCGCTGGCGTATCAGAAGCGGTCGCCAACAAGAAATTTTCCGCCCTGACCGAGCAGGAGCGGAAGGCAGTTCTCAAGCTCGGTGAGAACCTGGACGGGACAATCGTAGTCGATTGCGCCGTCGAGCGGGAGGCGGAGAACGTGAGGAGCGAAGCCGAAAAAGACGCAAAAAACGTATTCCTCCGAACCAAGGGGTTCGTGTGGAAAAAAGAGAGTCGCTACATCTCCGCCGGGCAGGCACATCTTTACAACCTGCCCGACTCCAGTGAGGGAGACTTTGTATTCCCCTGGATTCTACGCGGACCCGATGGGCAGGAGGTCAAGATAAGCGAAACCCTCCTCACCGAACTCGGCTATTACGGCGAGGAACGGAAGGCTGAGCTCGCTCGTAGCAAAGAGCGAGCGGTAGAGATCAAGGCCGCCAAAGCCGAAATCGAACAGTTTTTCGCGCAAACCCCGCACGAAACCCCCCGCGAATGCGAACCCCGTGGGGAGCGCATCATCATCGGGCGCGGTTTCGACCCCTACGGCGGGGGCACAGAGTATCTAATCGAGGGCGAGGTTGCCCTATGGACCATCCGCAATAACGGGAGGGATGGGGATGACTGGTCGCGCAACAACTACGCGACCGGGGGCGCAGGCGCAATCGCCAGCCGATATCCGTATTGCCAGCGCATCGCCGACCTGATGCGCTTCGTCGCCGAATAAGCGAATTTGCGAGTGACGAATTTGCGAATGGGCGAATTTGCGAGTGAATTATTCCCTATTCGCAGATTCGCAGATTCGCTCATCTAATCGAACCAGTATGGAATCCCCGGACCCAAGGGGTACAATATCGGGCAAATTCATGGGTGGCACCGACCCGAACGGGGTGCGGAGGAGAAACATGATAGCAACCGCAATCCAGGCCGCGATTCAGGCGGCACAGGAAGCCACGGGTGTGGTAGAGATCAAACTCGATGCCCCAACCCACGAGGCCCATGAGGCCATCGTTGGGAACGGTGGCACGTTTGTACGCGATGAGTACACGGTGTGGTGTCGTTCTGACACCTGTGCCCACAACTCCCACGACGCGGGGCAGGATTTTTCGGTGTACGAGGTCCCCGCCTCTTGGGTTGAGGAGGCCAAGGACCCAGCGGTGGAGAGGGTTTTCGCTTGTTCTAATGATACAAGCGAATACTCGTATCGTGTGTGCCTTGTCATTCCATCTCTCCCCCCTGTCGCAATCGAGGAGGGCGGAGAGAGGCATTATGCCAACCGCAGTCGGCTAATACCACTCACTCGCCCCCTCTAAATTTCACCCGCGCAAGGTAAGCGCCGCGGGATAGAAGTCGGGGAAAGGAGAAAACACAATGATTTGGGATTTTGAGGGGCAACCCCTCAACCTCGAAGCCGCCGCGCAGGATGCGCTGGAATGGCTTGAGATTCTGTACAGTCAGCAGCCGCACTTAGACCACAAATCATATCGTGCGTTGAGGCGGTGCATCGAAAAGCTCAAACTGTTCTTGGAGGAGGAGAAACCCAATGACCCAAGAACAGTTTGAAGCCTGGTGATTACATCATTTTTGACAGTGAGGTCGAGCGCGTCGAGTGCGTTTATAAGTCCGTTATCGTCCACGCCATCAAGCGAGTCGCCGCAAGGCGGTTTGAGGCGCGGACGAAAGTAGAACGGATTGGAGACGGAGAATAAAATAGCCCGCCCGCGTGTGTTACGCCCACGCGGGCGGGCTATTTCACTACCATCTTTTTCTTCCAGTCCGTTCTCTCCCTTATCTGCTCGTCGGTCTTGAGTTCAATCAACCCCCCGCAATATGAACAAACAATCCTTCCCACCCTTAAAACCGCCAATGCAATCGCCTCATCAACTTTTATGCGATTTTTGCATCGCGGGCATTGGATTCGCATAATTTAATCCTCCCCTACAAAAAGACTAGATATTTTGAAATATCCTGATTCTCTTTTGCCATGACAACGGCATCACCGCAGTCTGGCGACCTGCCAAGTCTCTTGATAATCTCATCTTTTGACTCAACCTGAATGCCCCGCGCGGTCAGCTTCCAGCGAGGCGCGCAAAGATCGGAGAGCAATTCAGGGTCGGGCGGCAACGCAATCCCTTCTCCATTCAACGAATCTAATGCCTCCCGAAACTGCCACCATGATTCCGCCCGCTTGTTGGCGAAATGGAGTTTACCCGTTTTGTCGGTTGCACGGCTCTTGCTTGCGGCATTGTAGCCAATCACGTTCATTGCATTAGACACGAGAATATCGTAAGGGGACGCACCTACTCCGATGATGTCGATGATGATAGTAGTATCTTGCTCTTTTTCTTCCAGTGCCCCCTTGATGAATGTCGCAACGGCATTTCCGTCTTTTGACTGACTACCAGGAATCTTGATGAGTGGCGCATACCAATGCCCATATCGCTTAGATAGGATGGTCTGGTCTTTTCCGCCGCGCGCCACGTCACACCCTAGAGTCGATAACGGTATATCGGGCTTCTCCGATGTTTCCCAAAGCCGTTGTGCCTGCCGTATCCATTCGGTAGGGATGACTTGATAGGGATTGTCCTCAACTGAGATGTTAAAATCTCCATACAGCAGTTGAGATCGCAAGGGTTCGGGCAAGCCCTGAAGCGTTGCCTCGTAATCTGTATTCACAAGATAGGGATTATCAGAGAGCCGAGCCGGGATGAAGGTTCGGCTTCTGGGTTGAATCGTCTCTCCCTTCCACTCAAACGGCTGTCCATCTTCACGTTCAACGTCGTCTCCGTCAATCACGGCATACCAGCGCAATTCGCCATGCTTTGCTGGATTCCGATGCTGTGGGTCAAGCCATGCCCCCCAACGCCTTATCACCCATTCACCGTCAGTATTCATTGGAGGGTTGCCACATGCCATCACCCTGACCCTTTGATTCTTTTTCGTAGAACGTGCCCACCCAATCAAGAATCGGTATTGCGATTCAGAGAAAGCGGAGATTTCGTCGAAAGCCTTGAGATCGTGGGGACGCCCCTGATACCGATGCTTGTCATCCTCATGTTGACATGCGCCAAACTCTAGTTGACGCCCTCCTGGAATACCACGCCAAAGCATCGACTGACCATTAAATTTGGCAGTAGTGCCTCGTAATAGGCTTCGGCTCTCATCTATCATTTCTTTGAGCTGAGGATATTCACGGCGAAAAATGATGGACTTTCGGTGCTGAGTCAAAGCCAGCAAAATTAGCAAAAAACTTTTCCCGCCTCCTGCCGATCCCCCGAAATAGACTTCAAAGGCTTCAGAGTGCATGGCTTCAATCTGGGGTCCCGGGTTCGGCTTCCATATCGGGGTCGTCATCGGAGGCCGTTCCGCGATCAGCCCCCTCCGCTTCATCTCCGCTTCGATCAGCAGTATCTCCTGGGTCATCAGAATCTGATCCACTGAAGCGGGCAAGTAGGACTTTGTAGTGTGCGGTAAGTTCATCATTGCTCATTCCCATAATCTTTATGAACTCGGTTGGCATCCCAAGTGTCTCTCTCTCAATCTTGACACCACTTTCGATGAATTGGCGAGCATCGGAGGGCTTTATATCGGCGGGGTCTTTCTGAAGGATTTTCAACACCTCTGCACCAATCACCTGCATGGCTTCGGCTAACTTTCGATGACGCTTGTTAGCATCGGCTGTTGCTTCCTGCTCGTCAATCAACCGTTGACGCCGCTGCTCGTTATCGTAAGCCTGCGCTCGTTCCTTCCATTTCCATTCCTGAGATACCAATATCCATTGTGCCGGCGCTCTTTTAGCTTTGCTTTGATTTGGTTCTTTTAGCTTCCACTGACGCCACGCTTCCTCAATAGACCGACTGCTCGGCGGAAGGACTCGATAATATGAATCAAACCGACTAAACCACCGATGGGGCTCGTCTGGTTGTTGGTCCCATACGTTCATTCTTTTTTACCCGCCTCCCCTTTTTATCACTGACACCTCATTCAATATCGGGGCGTCGTCGTGAATGCGCTTCTCTGCCAACGCCACATACTCGGCTTCCATATCGATCCCCACGCCATTATAGCCGAGCCTGGCGCATGCAATCAGGGCACTACCACTTCCCAGAAAGGGGTCAAGCAATAGCCCACCACCCGGTGGGGACAGCAGTTTTAGAAGATAATCAAGCAGGGCTATCGGCTTGACGGTTGGGTGATTATTATCATGACCGCGCTCTGCTGGCGAGGCCTTGGCTGAGTAGAAAAAGCGGGAGGCACTCCCTGAATCCGCATGACGATAAGCAATCGTAGGCGTCATGCCAACAAACCAGGAGCTGTCCCCACTTCTTTGGAATGCCATATTGGGGCGTATGCTAGTTCCCGTCTCTGGCATCCCCGCCATCACCTCATCACTTCCATCGAGGATAACGTTTTTGGGATAACGCCCCAAATCATCTGATGGGTTGGGCATCGACTTCTTTTCGGGGCCCGTTCTATCTCTCAGTTTCCCCCTTGCTTCACTATCTCTTGCCTTTTCGTTGTTCATGGCAAAACCATAAGTTTTTTGCATGGCTGTTGGGCTTTCACCTTCAATAGGTATTCGTCCAGCGTCTATATTCAATCCCGCTACCCCCCATTGAAGGGCATTCTCGGCGAAGGTGGTATCTATCGGCTTCATGGCTAGAATAATCGGCTCATAAGCCGGGGCGAGTTGAGATCTATAACCATCGAATCGCTTGGCTTCAGGGAAGGCAGGGCTGGTGATGGAAAATATAGCACCGCCTCCCGCCCTTCTACTTGTGTTAAAATCAATCGTATTTTTATCAGAATTTCCTGCGCCTTGCGTTGAAATACCCACAATCTCCCGCTCCATCCCCAACCGTTTATCAATTGCCTTACTCACATCTAGCGCTTTCGGGAAACCTGAAGCATATAAATACAGGAGTTGATCGACGAGTTGCCACCCTGCATCCTCGATTGCGCAAGCAATTCGATGAACCGTCCGACTGCCACCAAAGCACATCATGTACCCGCCAGGCTTGACGACACGGAGAATCCGTTTCCACGTCATGGAATCAAAGGAGATGTCTCCGCCGTCCCATTGCTTGCCCATAAAGCCCGAACGTGCTTTCTTCTCTGCATTCGTTCGCCCAAATGCCCTTCCACTGCCACTTTTTCCAAAATGTTGTGCCTCATGAGTACCTTGCAAATGATAGGGTGGATCGGTCAAGACATGCGTAAAGTGATTGTCTGGGAAGTCCTCCAACACCGTTCGCATATCACCGTGATAGATGATTAGTTTTGGCATAGCGTCTTTTATCCCTTCGTGCCTCTGGGCAAGCCTTTGGTTGTCGGCTTGGCTTCCACTTCTCCGCCGCCTTCTTTTTCAGATAGTTTTTGGCTTTGGCTTGCTTTTGTTTTTCTGTCATCAGTGAACACCCCTTTCCAGATATTCTTTGCTTCATCAAAACGAGTTTCAGAGGCAAGGCGATACCCCGCCCGCTTCAGTGCCAAGACCACCAGACGGATTTCAGCCTCACGAAGCGAGCCGTGCTTGCGATATAGGATAACCCCATCAAGCGAACCCATGGCATAGAATTGCCCATAAACGCGGGTTCTGGGGAGCTCACCGCCTCGAATGAGAGTAGACAGGATTTTGTTCATAGCAACGAATAGAAGAAATGATGAATACTGAATGATGAATGAAAAACATTGAGCATTGAGCATTGAACATTGAGCATTTCTTCATCATAGCAGCCAGTGAATCAATGCCTTGATACCCTTGATAATTCCATACCAGCTTGCCCCACAAAACACAATCAGGAAACACCAAACTAAGAACCGTTCCACGATCACTAAAGATGTGTCATGGGAGGGACGACTATAATAATCACTCGTTGAACATGCTTTTTTTTTTCATGGTTTATCTCCTAAATAGGTTAGCATCAACAGCCCTAATTCTTTCGTAGCCTCAACCCCAGAGCCATACCAGGCCAATGCCTTGAGTCGCAGGCGGTCTGCCGTGAACCGCCGCCACTCCCTCATCGTCGCTCTATCAAAGCGGGCAACCATCGGAGAGAGATCGTCGGTAGACAAAGAATCATGGGGCTGTGTGATGGAATTGACTCGTTTTATCATAGAAAAAATTGACAGGTCTCAATAGAGTATGTTATAATAATATCCGATGGTTATATTAACACAGATTATAGCAAAATGTCAAGGAGTATACAAAATGCAAAGTGCAATTGAGGTTCAATCAGAGCAATCCCCTTACGATCAACTCATTGAAGCGTTGATGTTCCTTGCGGGTCGATGTGATGGCGCAAGAACATTCGATGATATGGGATTTAACAAGTTTGATAGCGATTTCGGCAAAAGCCTTGCGACGCAATCCCAGACAAGGCAGTTGAGCATTGCGCAACAGAAGGCAGCCCTCAAGATGACTAAGAAGTACAAGGGTCAGCTTGAGAGAGCTAATATCGGCTTGCCAACCGAGGCGGAATTGTTAGCCGAGTTGGATTCAACCCCTAACGCGCCAGCGGGTCGGATTGAGTTAGAAGGCGATTACATTGTGGTATCCTTTCCTTATGATAAGGAGAGGGTACAGCAGACCAAGAATATCGGTGGCGGAAAGTGGAATCCCGATTTGAAGCATTGGCTTTTTCCGCTAGACGATGCCAAGTTCCATCAAATCCTTGAAACCTTCCCAGACTTCACTCTTGACCCGCGCATCAAAGAGCGCATTAAGATCGAAGAAGAAGGTCGTTGGATTGAGATGCAACGAAAGCAAGCAGAAGTCGAAATGCTATTTTCACGAGTCGGCGATCTCTCCCAACCTATCGGTCAAATCACCCTGTTCAAGCACCAGCAGGATGGTGTAAAATTCATGTTAGAGCGCGGGCGGGTGATTGTTGCGGATGAGATGGGAACAGGGAAAACCTTACAATCACTTGTAAGTGCAAAGGCTTACGACTTGCCTGTTCTGGTGATTTGCCCCGTTTCCCTGAAAGTCAATTGGCTTCGTGAGGCACAAAAGGTTGATGTACCTATTGAGGTTTTTTCGTGGGCAGGCATTCCTGAGCCTCTGGAGACAAGGGAATATGTGGTGATTGGTGACGAATCTCACGCAATCCAGAATCTCCGTTCCCAACGGACGGAGGCCTTCCTCAAGTTAGCCCTTCATGAAAATGCCAAAGCGGTTTACTGCTTGACGGGTACACCTATCAAAAACGGCCGTCCGTCAAACATCTTCCCGCTATTAGTTGCCATTAAGCACCCGCTTTCTAATAGCAGGTCCGCTTTTGAGAAAAGATATTGCAACGCGGGCCCGACTCGTTTCTCAAAGTGGGATGCCACTGGTGCGGCACACCTTGACGAGCTACACGAAAAGATCAAGGATTCCATGTTGAGGCGAACCAAAATCCAATGCTTAGACTTACCACCCAAAATCCGTCAACTCCGCCCCATCGAATTAGACGAATCAGAGTTACGAATCTATCACTCCCACTTCCGACAAATGCAAATGGACTATGAAGAACGGAAGGAACGGGGTGAGATTATGGATGGCGGGGAGGCATTGGTACTAATCAATCATCTCCGTCATTCTGGCAGTTTAGCAAAGGCTTTCACAGCGAGTGAATTGGCAGAGGAAATCACGGAGCAGGGAAATCAGGTCGTATTTTATACCTGCTTTAAGGATACCGCCGATAATCTCATGCGTAACCTTAATTCCCAGAAAATCATCGCGCAGGTCTTATCGGGTGACACCCCAGAGAAAGATCGGCAGAAGATGATAGACGATTTCCAAAAGGGCATAATTCAATGCTTGGTCTGCATCTTCGGGGCGGGCGGAGTGGGTATCACTCTTACCAAAGCCAATTACGTCATTCTAATTGATCGCCCTTGGACCCCCGGCGATGCCGTTCAAGCAGAAGATCGATTGCATCGGATTGGTCAGCATGCGGCGGTCAATGCCATCTGGCTTCAGCTTCAGGATTCGAATATTGACGCCAAGATAGACCAGGTGTTAATCCAAAAGCAAGAGCGAATCGATCTGGTACTTCAGGGCAAACGAAAGACCATGCGAGGCATTCCTTCAATCGAACAAATGGCGATGGAGGTCATCAGGTCCATCATGGAAAAAAAGGATGTTGACATAGAGCAATACGAAGGGACAGAACTCGCATGAGACTTTTAGATCTTTTCTGCTCGGCTGGCGGCGGCGCAGTTGGCTATCATCGGGCTGGATTCACAGAGATAGTTGGGGTTGATATTCAAAATCAACCCCGTTATCCTTATGATTTCATACAAGCCAATGCCATGACGTGGACAGACTTTGATGGCTTTGATTTAGTCCACGCAAGCCCACCTTGTCAGGGCTATAGCCCAACCCACAATCTGCCCCGGCAACGGGATAAAGTCTACCCCAATCTTCTGCCTGCCATCCGACAACGATTATTGGATGTCGGCATTCCATTTATCATCGAGAATGTCCCCGGCGCACCAATGAGAGCCGACGTTATTCTATGTGGAACGATGTTCGGACTACACACCATTCGGCACCGTTGGTTTGAAATCTCCATTCCTGTCCCCATCTTGACGCCCCCCTGCAACCATTGGGGGACGGTGAAGAATAGGGATTTTTGGTGTGTGGTCGGGAGTGGACAACGGAATGCGCCACAACACAACGCAGTGAGTTGGTATGCCAACCGAGCCACCGCTTCATGGGCCATGGGCGGGCTTGATTGGATGACCAGAAAGGAGATGGTGCAAGCCATCCCGCCAATTTATTCTCAATACATCGGCACACATATCATCAAGTATCTTGATAAATACCGCATTTAATGGTATAATAATTAGCATGAAAAAAAGATGCACACAATGTAATCAAGAAAAACTGCTATCGGAATTTGGTAAACATTATGGGGTGGATTATGCCAGACCGTCTTGTAGGGAATGCGATCGAAAATATTCACGAGAATATACCCGGAGGAATCTTGAAAAGACACGAAAAAAAGGTAGGGAGTATATGGCAAGGGCCAGGGCAACTGCTGAGGGTGCCGCTAGACAGCGTGCGATTGCCCGAAAGTCATGGAATCGGGGTGGACGAGAAAGGCACCGGGATTATCTTAATCGCCTGAAGGAGACAGATTTTTTTAAGTGGAAGGCCCGCCAATCCCACATTTCTTTGTCCGACAAACAACTAAGGCAATTATGGGGGGAACAACAGGGATTATGCGCATTAACGGGTAGGCCATTGGGGGAAAATCCACAACTTGATCACATAATTCCCAAAACTCGCGGTGGTGATGATAGTTATGAAAATTCTCGGTGGCTATGTTTTGAGGCGAACCAATCAAAGCGGAACCTATTAGACTCTGAATTTATCCGGCTTTGTCGGGAAACCGTAGAATGGACAGAAAGGGTCGAATCGGAAACGCTATGAGGAGGTTTTATGAAGTGCATCCTTTGTGGAAAAAAGCCAGCAACCCTGCCCGACAGGAATCGTGGCGGAAGGCCAATAAAGCGAGTGTGCCGTGAGTGTCATGCCCAACGGCTCATAGAAGATATGAGGGAAATTGTAAGAAGGAGTAAGCCATGCGCGGTAAAATCAAGAAAATTTACAGGGTAGAATGTAATTCGCCTGCCCTGCAATGCAGGCGTATAGTCGAGGCCGAAGAAACTAATTTCAACCTCGCAGCAAAAGCCTTTCGAGGGATTGGGTGGGGCACTCAAAAAGGCTTCTGGTACTGCTCCTCATGCAAGCGGGCGGCTCGAAAGAAATCCGCGAGAAACATGAGAGCGAATGAGCGAATCTGCGAATAGGCGAATATAAGAGGTTTATTCGCTTATTCGCCAATTCGCAAGTCCGCAGATTCGTAGATTCGCAATTTGGGAAGGAGAACCCATGTTAGCGACTCAACTATTGCTATTCGGTGAAAGTAACATCTTTTGTGCTCGGTGCGACATCCCGTGCCGAGCATCAGGCCCCGGCACCCTAGCGGCTCAACTCTTGCGGAGAGCCACGTCCAATGAGGATGGGCTATGCGTTAACTGCGCCGTCACAGCTTTCCTCAAGAGCGTAGAAACTATTGCCTACGGAATTAAGAAGAATGGGGTGGGCATGTTACTCCGCCCTGATGTCCAGAAGATGTTTACTGAGGTGATGGTATCAGGAAATGCAGACGCCAACCCAGAGGAAATTGATTGGGAGCGGGTTGTCAATCTGTGGAATTCACCATTTTTGAAAGGGAGTAAAAAAAGGATGGTCGGCATTTAGGGCAAAGGTGACACATAAGGGGGGCTGTCTTGGGGAATTGCGGATTTCGGATTGCGGAATTAAAATCCGAAATCATCAATCCGAAATTCCCCAAGACAGCCCTTTTTTTATGGCCGTCGCATTAGAATAGAAATAGTTTTGATGGGAGTATATTCGGATGCCGTCGCATCAGCGCAGATAATTGGCCGCTTCGGATAATTAGCCGTTGGATTTCCGACGCTTCCCCCGCGGTAAGTGTCGGGGCAAACCCGTTAAGCGGGGCTTGGGTCACTCGTTCACAGACGCCGCAGGATTGACAGGCGATATAACTTCCGCCTTCAGGGCGTCCTATTTTTCGGACAGTATTTTTGTTGGAACAGGTTAGGCATTTCATCTTGGGGTTTATGAAGAATTGCGGATTTGAGATTTCGGATTCTTCAATTCCGAAATCATCGTTCCGAAATCCGAAATTCTTCTCATCTAAAATCCTCTTGAGATAGGAATATCGCCCATTAGAGTACATCGAACGTGGAAATCGCCATGAGCCACCGCAATCCACTCCGCCAATGACCACGCCTTGAGGGGCTCACCGATCCCCGCTTCATCCTCGCCGGGTTCTCGGCCGTCTTTAGAAGCCGTCTTGCTGTAAGAAGAAGGCGAAGCCGTCTTGCTGTAAGAAGAAGGCGAAGCCGTCTTGCTGTAAGAAGAAGGCGAACCTAAGACGGCGTTGTCATGTTGATGAGATGTTGGTATGTTGACGGAAGGTTGTTGATATGTTGACGGTTTCTGTAGATATGTGTTGATGGTGTTGATAGTAGGTTTTGGCATGGGACAATCCTTTCATAATGCGGGTTGCGCTATGTGCTCTTGTAAATGGTTGCGAAAATTGTTGATAATGTTGATAATTGTTGATGGCATGTTATCAACACATCAAACCCAATCATAGCAAGGCTTTGAGGGGTGTTTTTGGGCAATGTTGATATGTTGATAAAAAACCGCTCTTTTTTTTAACACTTGTTACATTTTGTTATCAATTATAACAACTGTTACAAAAATTTTTATTTTCATATCAACATATCAACATTAATATTATATATATATATAAGATATAGATGGCCATTGAGTTTGAGGGCATCCGTTTTGTTGATAATTGGGTATCAACATTTTATCAACATTATCAACAAATGCCTGCTAACCTATACGGCCACTGTGTTGATGATATATCAACAAAATCAACTCCTTATAGCAACATATATTTCTCGTCAACAACCTCAACCCGTTGGGCCTTATAGAGTGCATCCAATGCCTCATTGAAGTCCTTAGCGCTCATGCTGGCCCCTCCGATTGATTGTTGAAGCTGGCGTCGGGTGCGCGGCTTCTCCGCCAGCTTATCCATAATCCGATTCTCATTTTTTGCCTGCATGTTGGGTGCGAAGGTGCTGAAGATTGAGATAGCCGCTTCTTTCCAGTACGATGCGACCTCAACGGCAGCCTTAAACTGCTCAATGTGGATCTGACAGTCATCCTCGTTATTTTCCAGCATGGCATATAAGAGCGCAAGTTTTCTTGCATTGCTATCCAGGCGCTGGATGGCATCGCGGACTAACTCCTGTGGCTCGTTTATGGCCTGATACCAAATCTCGCTGTACCATTCGTCAACAAACCTATAGGTTTCCGCGTCAAATTCAAATCTGATGTGTTTGCCCTGAAAGAACATACGAGTATCATGCAGGTGTTTTACCACGACATTCATATCAAGTTGGTTGGGCTCCGATGGATGTGGATGAGGGCCTGTCTGCTCATAGAGATAATAGCAGAACCGATTAGCGAATCCCCCCCGGATGTCCGTAATGTCCAGGGATTCTTCCATCCATTCTTGCGTTGACAGCGCAATGATGGAGGTACATGGCTTTACTGCCTTCTGGGGTGCGTGACGGGTTGGATTTTCAAGAGACATCGGGCAGTCATAGGCGGCTGTCAACGTCTGGATGAGTCCGTCAGATGACGACTTTTTCGCCTTCTTCAACAGTGCTGCGTATTCTGATAGTCCTACCATTGCCCGAAAGCCCTCATAAGCCGATGTTGCGTCAACGCGGGCTTGCATAAAAGGCGATAGCTTAGGCTCATCGTTTTCTTCCGCGTCTGCCGTTGCTGAGGGGACTTCTAGTTTTGAGATGAGCCCCTCGGAGGTCGCAAGCCCGGCAAGATAAATCACATTGGGGTCGGCATGGAATAGGATTTCTTCAATGCCAAGATCGGCGGCTGTTGACTTTTTGCTGATGCCAGTCGGGCCGACTAGACAGGAGAAGAAATTGGGGTATAGCCTCCTGCCCACATAAAGGAAGGCGGTACGACCCATAATAATTCCAGCAATGCTTTTGAGGGTTGCGAAGTTATAAGCGGCTG
>Ga0209641_10000730_pt1 | contig 30366 bp, 30 predicted proteins | sample RifCSP16_1_FD_184022 | JGI IMG/M metagenome (GOLD analysis project Ga0209641, IMG submission 184022) | Soil microbial communities from Rifle, Colorado - Rifle CSP2_sed 16_1 (SPAdes) (version 2) | ecosystem: Environmental > Terrestrial > Deep subsurface > Rock core/Sediment | place: Rifle... | reverse complement strand
CGATCGGATGAAGAAGTTGATCGAGGACCCAGAGAGCTTCTATACGCCAAAAAAACGCCCGTCTGGCCATGACATAAGTGCTGGGTTTGGCAAGGATAATGGAGGGGCGATTCCTTCCAACCTCCTTTCTATACCGAACACCGACAGCAACTCAAGCTATCTCCGACTCTGCAAGGAACTCGGACTCGAACGCCATCCGGCGCGATTCCCTTCGGAAATCCCCGCGTTCTTTATCAAGATGCTGACCGACGAGGAAGATGTCGTCCTAGACATTTTTGGCGGATCAAACACCACCGGATTTACCGCCGAAGCTCTAAAGCGGAAGTGGCTAACTTTTGAGATGAATCTGGAATATCTTGCTTCATCCGTATTTCGGTTCCTTGAGGGGCATAGTTCTGAGACCGTGAAGCGAGTATTGGGAGAATTGAACAACAGTCATGCCAATTACTTTATTGGTGAGACGGTCTGCGCATTAGACCCCGCAAAGAAAGCAAAGTCGAAGGATGAATCTCTGGGGCAAGGAGCATTGTTTATTTCCGGGGCGGGCGCGAGGTAGCCAATCTATCCGAAGACGCCCAACAAATCGTTCCAGCGGACGCGCAAAAAGCCGCGCGCCGCTGAACTCAAACCGTTAGGCGATGTGCACATAGGGGGGCGAACATCGTCTTTTCTTAATCCCCCACTCGATAGGAGGAAGGAAAGATGGCTACACTGGATGACCTTATCAAGATTGACGGCGTCGTGGCGGCTGGTGAGTTTGCGGCTGATGGGAAGCTGATTGCCTACAAGTCGAACATGGACATGCCCCCCGAGATGGCGGCGATGTCCGCTCAGTTTTGCGCTACCGTGTCGATGATGTTCAACACGCTGGCTGGCGCTTTTTCGCAGTTGACTCCAATGAAGTGGGTGCCCCAGCAGGGTTGGGCCTACTCCGGAGGTGATATGACGATCGCCGTAAGTGGCAACAAGGGCGTGTTCATCAAGACGGAGAAAGCTAACTTCAACGAGTTGTTTGCAGTTCTCGTCGGCCGGTAGTCTAGATCGCGGCATTATTCATATGCCGCGATTGCGTCAGGTAACGAGTTAGACGAGACATTCACGAAGGAAAGGAGGTCAGAACCATGTATCTGGAAAACGGCAGAGCCTTGGTGCAGGGCATCATGCTATTGGTCTTTGCAGCCATTGCCTACTGGGTTAGCCTTCCCGTTGGGCTGGCACTGGTAGCGTTCATGGGAGTCATAAGGCTCCAGGAAAGCGTGACCAATTGGTGTCCCTCGGATCTCATCTTAAGACCGATGGGCCTAAAGAACAAACTAGGAACCAGAACTTGAAAGAGGAGAAAATCATGTTATTCCATATTACTCAGACCCACACTCCAGAGAACTGCCCTAAAGAAGCAGGTGGTTCCAAAACCCTGTATGACTCCAATGTCGAAGGGGTGAAACTGCTGGCAGTGTATGGGGCGTTCGCACAGCACGTGATCTACTACATTGTCGAAGCGGACACCCCGCAGGCAATCCACAAGTTCCTCTATCCCGGCTTCAATAGCTGCACCGCTACGATCACGCCGGTGAGCGAAGTGCCGATTGTGCGGTGAAGAGATTCAGAGGAGGGGCCAGTCTTCCTGGGATGAGACACGAGTCCTTGCAATTCCGTGAGGCGACCTAACAACGGTGTGCAGCCGACGCCCGCAAGCGGGCGCGGCTGACGCCGGGCGTTCTCCCTTCGCTTCGCTCAGGGAGAACGCGGGGCTGAGCCGGTGCCCCTTCCCTCCGCTCCGCTACGGGAGAACCAGGGGCACGAAACCGACCGCTTCGCGGCGGCTCAGCCCCGCGTTATGTGCTAAAATATAAATAAAATCAAGGAGGTGGTAATAATGTTAACGTTACATAAAAAAATAGTACTTGATGAACAACAGAAACCATTTGCCGTTCAATTACCTATTGAGGAGTTTGAACGAATAGAGGAAGTTATAGAAAACTATGGGTTATCAAAATTGATTGACGATGTTAGTAATGATGAAAGACTCTCGGTAGAAGATGCGAAAAAATATTATCAATCATTGAAGACTGATGTGGAAAATTGAGTATACCAAACGTTTTCTCAAAGAACTATCAGGCTTGCCAAAAGAAATCCAGAGCCGAGCAGAAGGCATAGTTTTTCAAGAATTATTGACTACAAATCCTTTTTCGCTGGGATATATTGAACGTATGAAAGGTTATCCAGATAAATACAAGATTCGGGTTGGAGATTACAGAATCGGAATCACTATCGATAAGAAAAATAACTTGATAATTTGTCAGCGCATTGCTAATCGCAAAGATATATACAGAATATTTCCATGAATTTCATATAACAAGTCACTCGTGCGGGTGGCTGATAGCCGCCGCTGATTTCAGTCGTTCTCCCTCGCTTCGCTCGGGAGAATGCGGCAGTTAAGCCGTGAACTCCTGTTCCCCCTCTGCCTGTGCGTTGCACGCAGACAGGTCGCTCCGCTTCGGGAGAACAAGGAGTTCAAGACCGATACGCCCCTTTGGGGCTACGGCTTAACTGCCGTATTGTGCGTACAAAATAATTACAGGAAAATCCCAATATGAGTATTTTCCAAGATTTGCTTAAGGATATTCCGACCTCGGTCCACGGATATTTCAATGATATCGAAGCCGAAGCAAAAATATTGAGGTTTTTACAAAAGACATATTTAAAATATTCACCAATAAAACAAGCAGACGAAAATCAGCGCGCATGGGAATGCTCAGCTTTATACTTTCATAATACTGGAAGACAACAGCAGGCAATCACAATAATTAAGGCGTTATATAACCAAATATTACAATATCAAATACAAGCCAATAAATATGTCCACAAAGGAATGCCACTAGTTTGGCTATATGAATTTTATCGAGCGATAAATTTTAAATTTATCGCAGATAAATACATGTTTCTTACTTGTGTTGAAGATGCAATAAGAGACAAAGGAAATTTTAATAGGAAAGCCGGGGTATATTTTCGGCTAAATTTCCATTTTGGAATGAGTGATGCTGCTATCAATAAGCTCGGGAAGGATTTATACGGACTTTATTTTAAACATAAAAAGAAGATTGTTCATCCTGAGTTTTACCTTCAATTGTATGGAGACTCCTGGAAAAATAAAATTCCATCCGCTGAGGAATACAATTATTGGGACATAAATCGATTTTATTTTGATGAGTTACTCAAAAAAATATATGAAAAAATCCGATTTGATTTATATGAAAAGTGACGCATAACAACGCACTCGAACAGATGAATTTTGGCCTGCCACGGCACTTACTGTTCTTCGCGGTCAATAACCAAGAACCATAATAAATATAAACCAATTATCTCAAAACTACCATAAAGGAGTGCGGTTTTAATTTTTAAATAACAAGCAACTAAAAGCAACTAAAATAATAGTGCAAATCTGATATAAAAAATGGTATGCTTAACTTTATGAAACAAATCGGGAGGATGATATGGAATCATCAATAAATCAAGAGGATCTTAAGAATATAATTAAGACAGCTTTGGTAGAAGTCTTTGAAGAGCACCAAGATTTGCTTCACAATGCAATTGAAGATGCGATAGAGGATGTGGCATTAGCCCATGCTATTGAGGAAGGTGAAGAAACTGAATTGGTCAAACGAGAAGAAGTTTTTAAACTTCTTAAAGGTAAGGCATGAATGTTCAATTTAGAGCCAGCTTTTCTAAAGACCTCCGCAATATCAAAAATAAGAACTTATTGTATCGAATCAAAGAAGTGATTGAGCATATTGAGAAGGCTCAAAACCTACAAGACATTTCTAATCTTAAAAAGCTAAAGGGTAGAAATATCTACTATCGTGTCAGAGTGGGGGACTATCGGATCGGGCTAACTATTGAAAACAATAAGGAGTTCAAGACCGATACGCCCCTTCGGGGCTACGGCTTAACTGCCGCATTATTCCCCAACTTTTAAAATCACCTTCCCGCACTTTCCCTCTTTCATTAGTTTCATGCCCTTTTCATAGTCCTTCAGTGGAAATTGGTGGGTAATGATAGGGCTGACATTAACAAGTCCTGAGGATAGAAAACGGGATGTCTTATACCATGTAGAAAATACCTTTCGTCCTGTTATTCCATAAATGCGGATTTTTTTGAAGATGACCTCTTTATTTAAGTCAATATTTACGCTTCTTTCATAAATTCCCAGAAGGGATAGTCTTCCGCCGGGTGTGATAACTTTAAACCCCTGATTCAATGCCTGATTACTCCCTGAAAATTCAAGCACTACATCCACACCGTTCTTTTTTGTAGTATCCATGGCGATTTTGACAATATCCTCTTTCTTGGGATTGACTGCAATAGCGGCCCCCATCTTTTTACCAATATTTAAGCGATAATCATTCGGGTCTGAGAGGATAATCAATGATGCACCACAGGCTCTTGCAATACCTGTAGCAAAGAGTCCGATTGGTCCCGCCCCAAGGATTAAAACAGTTTTTGCTGATATATCCTCAGACAGGACTGTGTCAACGGCGTTTCCAAATGGCTCCTGAATGGTTGCCCACTCATCAGGGATATCAGGGTCGTTTTTCCAGAGGACATGCTCAGGCAAGACGAAAAATTCAGCAAATGTGCCGTCATGGTCAACTCCAAGCAGCTTATAATTCCGGCATACTTCAATATAACCATTTTGACACTGATAGCAATGTCCGCAGTAGAGATGGCTTTCAGAAGATACACGGTCACCAACTTGGACACGGGTTACCTCTTTACCAATCTTTGTAACTATTCCTACAAATTCATGCCCTATAATCCGCGGAGGCTTAAAACGGTTTTGTGCCCATTTTGACCAGTTATAGATATGCACATCCGTTCCGCAGATAGAGGCTATTTTTACTTTGATAAGCACATCCTTCAGCCCTATACCGGGGACAGGCACCTCAACAAATTCCATTCCCTTTGCAGATTTTTTCTTGATGACTGCCTTCACCTTAAATACCCTCTTCAGTTATGGTTTGGCGTACAGCGTTTAGCGGTTACTAAAAATCTAATAGATTTTATTATTCAATTTAAAGAAAGTCCAGCAGGATTTTTGTAAACACTTTTTATATTTGACAGTATTATATGTTTTGAGTAGACTAACACTTTACTTAATCTTTCTAAAATATCCAAAAAATCATCCCCTCATATTTCTGTAAAGAGGGAGGGAAAATGCTTACAAATGGAGGTAAGTTAATGGAAAGAAGAAAAAGTTTATTTTTACTATATTTTTTTGGTGGCGTCTTATTTATGTTAATGACATCAAAAGATGCTGAAGCCATTCCTGCCTTTGCAAGGAAATATGAGGCACCATGCACACTCTGTCACTCCACATGGCCAAGGCTAAATGATTTTGGATTTAAATATTTGCTCAACGGTTATCAGATGCCTGATTCAGAGGATGGGGCGGAGGAAGGCAAGATAAAGGTAGCAGAAGACCTGACTTTAGACAGCCCTGCTTCATTTCCTCCAATAAGTATTAGACTGGAAGGAAGTTCATACTTAAGCAGGACAACCAATACCTATATTCCCCCTTCGACAGTCGCAGGGTCAGGTGAGGATGAGCAATCTGGCGGCTTATTTTCAGGCGGCGAGATGGCAGGAAATATACTTGGCGGCGGGACTCTCGCAAAAAATGTATCATACTGGTTTGATATTCCTCAGGGGTCATCTCCTGATAATGTTACGAAACGTATAACTCAGGCGATGTTTCTTGGCTTTCATAATATCGGTGGGGCGGGTATGGTTAATATAAAATTTGGTTCACTGCTGAACTCTGACCTTGATGCTGTTCACAAAACAAGAAGAGTCATTTCAGGTAAAGATGCAACCCCGATGCCGATGGGGTGGAGGAATGGAAATGGCACAGGCAGGGCAGGCAGTAATGACCTCGGAGTTAGTATTTATGGTCGTCCCAATCTTGGACAGATTATATATGATTTAATTATCAGCCAGGGTAACAATGGGGAGACAGATGATGATAATGATGGTAATCTTGCCTATGCAGGGATGCTGAGAGGTGATATTAAGTCGGTTTCTGCCTCAGTCAGATACTTTGTAAATTCTCAGGGATTTGGCGGTAAGGCAGGCAAACAAATATATAACAATGATGTAAACGAATGGGTGTTTGGTTTAAGATATGCCTCTACTCTATTTGATGTAGATTTTCTTTACGATATTGCCAATCAAAGTGATGTATCATCAAATGGTATAGGGACAAAGAGGGAGTCAGGTGGATTTATGCTTGAGGGACTTTTCCGTATAAGTAAATCATTTGAATTTGGCGCCCTCTATGAAATACTTTCAGAAAAAGACGGAGGCAGTGAATCTTATAATGATGGAGCTCTTTCAATTGAGGGGGCATGGTATATAACGCAGAATGCGAGGATGACTCTGAAATATCTGGTAGATGTGCAGGATGAGAAATACAGGGCTCAATATACAGATTCCACCGGCGCCTCAAAAGGTATTGATGCGAGCAAGGTTATAATCGGTTTTGATGTAGTCCTGTAGTTTAAAGGAGATAAATATGTCTAAAGAAGGGATTGATGTATTGCTTGCCGAGAAAAGGGTATTCCCGCCATCAAGGGAATTCAGTAAAAAGGCTCATATAAAGAGCATTGAGGAGTATGAGGAGTTATACAAGAGGTCAGTGGAAGACCCTGAGGGTTTCTGGTCTGAGATAGCAGAAAGAGAGCTCATATGGTTTAAAAAATGGGACAGGGTTCTAAATTATAATTTTAAGAACCCGAAAGTAAAATGGTTTATTAATGGAAAATTAAATGCATCTTATAATTGCCTTGACAGGTTCATAAATACACCTATAAGAAACAAGGCTGCCCTGATATGGGAGTCTGATGATGGAAGTTACAGGACATATACTTATCAACAGCTTTATTATGAAGTAAACAGATTTGCAAATGTCTTAAAAAAATACGGAGTTGAAAAGGGCGACAGGGTAACAATATACTTACCCATGATTCCTGAGCTTCCCATCTCCATGCTTGCCTGTGCGAGAATAGGTGCGATTCACAGCGTTGTTTTTGGTGGATTCAGTGCACAGTCATTGAGAAACAGGATTCAGGATTGCAGGGCAAAACTTTTAATTACTGCAGACAGGGGGGTCAGGGGTGGAAGGCTCATCCCCATCAAGGCAAATGTGGATGAAGCACTTACTGAATGCCCGACGGTTGAAAGGTTAATTGTAGTAAAAAGAACCGACGGAGTTGTGGATATGGAGGCAGGGAGGGATTTATGGTGGCATGATGAAATTAATAAGGAGGATGTTTCAAACTATTGTGAACCTGAATGGATGGATGCAGAAGATCCGTTATTTATACTTTATACATCGGGTTCAACGGGAAGACCAAAAGGTGTTTTACATACAACAGGTGGATACCTGGTTTTTACGAATATTACATTTAAATGGGTGTTTGATTATCATGATGAGGATATACATTTCTGCACCGCTGATATAGGATGGGTTACAGGTCACAGCTATATTGTTTATGGGCCATTAAGTAATGGTGCTACAAGTCTGATGTTTGAGGGTATTCCAATATACCCGCATCCGGGCAGATTCTGGGAGATTGTTGATAAACATCGGGTAAACATCTTTTATACCGCACCTACTGCTATAAGGGCGCTCATGAGGGAAGGGGAGGGTTTTGTTACAGGATATGACCTCTCTTCGCTCAGGGTCCTTGGAACCGTGGGAGAACCAATAAATCCTGAGGCATGGATGTGGTATCACACCCATGTAGGAAAAGGTAAACTCCCGATAGTTGATACATGGTGGCAGACAGAGACAGGTGGTATTCTTATAACTCCCTTACCTGGTGCTATGACATTGAAACCCGGCTCTGCAAATAAACCACTGCCGGGTATAGTGCCGGCCATTTTAAGAGAAGACGGTTCTCCGACAGAGGTCAATGAAGGGGGATACCTTGTAATTGAAAAACCATGGCCAGGGATGATAAGGGGGACATACGGTGACCTTGAAAATCAACAGGTAAAAGAAGTTTATTTTTCAAAATTTCCAGGGAGGTATCTGACAGGTGATGGTGCAAAAATTGATGAGGATGGAGATTACTGGTTAATGGGAAGGATAGATGATGTTGTAAATGTCTCAGGGCACAGACTCGGCACAGCAGAGATTGAATCAGCCCTCGCCAGCCACAACGCAGTAGCTGAAGCAGCGGCAGTTGGATTCCCTCATGAAATCAAAGGTGAGGGCATATATACATATGTGATTTTGAAGGATGGACATTCACCATCGGATGACCTGAAGAGAACCCTTACGGGTCATGTCAGGTCAGTTATTGGGCCAATTGCGATTCCAGATAAGCTCCAGTTTGTCTCTGGACTTCCCAAAACAAGGAGTGGTAAGATAATGAGAAGAATACTGAGAAAGATTGCATGGGGTGATGTGCATGACCTGGGAGATACAAGCACCCTTGCTGACCCATCAGTAGTTGATGAACTCCTCAAAGGGAAACTTTGATAAAGAAAATCCGGTGATTAAAGAGCCATAGAGTTAATTCACACTGAAAAAAGTCATTTTTCAGTATCAAATAGTTAAGCTTTTAAAACAATGAATGGTCTGAAATCTGGCGGCGTAGCTCAGATGGTTAGAGCGGAGGTCTCATAAGCCTCTTGTCCGGGGTTCGAGTCCCTGCGCCGCCACCAAAAATATAAAACTAATTAGCCACAGATTTACACAAATTTTCACAGATGACAACATCGCTGTCATTCTGAGGACGAAGCCCGAAGCTTGTCCTGAGCGTAGCGAAGGAACTCTATGAGATTCTTCACTACGCTCGGAATGACATTTCTGTGTTTATCTGTGTCCATCTGTGGCAAAAATGGTTTTTTTATGAAGGAACTTACCCATTTTGATAAAGGCGGTCAGGTGAGGATGGTTGATATAAGTGCCAAGCCTGAAACAGTAAGAGAGGCAGTGGCGAGAGGTGTAATTTATATGAAGCCCGGGACCTTCAGGATGATAGAGGATAAGAAGATTTCAAAAGGGGATGTTCTTGGTGTGGCAAGGGTTGCAGGTATTATGGCGGCAAAGAGGACACATGATATTATACCTATGTGTCACTCCATAGAAGTAACAGGGGTGGATATAACATTTCGCCCTTCCAGAGAGAGAAACTGTATAGAGATAAAAGTTAGTGTGAAGACAGTAGGTAAGACTGGTGCCGAGATGGATGCAATTATGTCCGTATCTGTAACAGCCCTGACAATATACGATATGTGTAAATCGGTGGATAAAGATATGACTATAACAGATATTTGTTTATTAAAGAAAAGCGGTGGAAAGAGCGGTACATACATTAGGAAAGTGTCAAAAAGTCAAAGTGTCAAAGAATCATAGTATTAAACTTTGATACTGTGATACTCTTTTAAAAGATGCCAAAGGTAAAATCCCATTTCTCATGTCAATCCTGTGGTTATCAATCGGCAAAATGGATGGGGAGATGTCCTGACTGCGGAGAATGGAATACCTTTGTTGAAGAGAAAGAAAATGAAGAAAGGGGTATAAGGTGGCTTGGAGACAAAAGGAGTAAAGGGAAACCCCTTCCAATTTCTTCTATAGAGAGCAGCCAGGGAAAAAGGATAATATCCGGAATTATTGAGTTTGACAGGGTTCTTGGTGGTGGTATTGTGCCGGGTTCCCTTATACTTGTGGGCGGTGACCCTGGTATTGGTAAATCTACACTCCTTTTACAGTCCTCTGCAAAAATAAGTGAAGATACCGGAACAGTCCTTTATATATCAGGGGAGGAGTCAGAGGACCAGATAAGATTAAGGGCTGACAGGCTGAAGACTTTATCAGATAAACTCCTTATACTTTCCGAGACCTGCCTTGAGGATATTATCCCTCAGATTGAAACTATAAATCCTTCTATCGTTGTAATAGATTCCATTCAGACTATTTATACTGCACAACTTCAATCTGCACCGGGCAGTATAAGTCAGGTGAGGGAGGTATCGTGCCAGTTGATGAACATTTCTAAAAAAACGGGGATACCTACCTTTCTTATTGGTCATGTAACAAAAGATGGGGCAATTGCAGGACCGAGGGTCCTTGAGCATATGGCAGATACTGTCTTATATTTTGAGGGAGACAGTGGCCACTCATTCAGGATATTAAGGGCTACAAAAAATAGGTTTGGTTCTACAAATGAGATAGGTGTTTTTGAGATGAAAAGCACTGGCTTGGAAGAGGTGACAAATCCGTCAGAATTATTTCTTTCAGAGATGTCTGCTGGTATTTCCGGTTCTGTAGTAGTATCAAGCATAGAGGGGACAAGGCCTATACTTGTAGAGCTTCAGGCTCTGGTCAGCTATTCAAATTTAAGTATGCCGAGAAGGATGGCTACTGGTGTTGACCCCAACAGGGTATCTCTCTTGATTGCCATATTAGAGAAGAGAATCGGATTGCACTTACAGGGTGAGGATATTTTTATAAATGTAGCAGGAGGGGTAAAGATTGATGAACCAGCAGTTGACCTCGGGATTGTTTCTGCCATTACATCAAGTTTTAAAGATAAACCCATAGATGTAAAGACAGTGGTGATTGGAGAGGTAGGACTTGGAGGTGAAGTTAGAGGGGTGACTAATCTTGATGCCAGAGTGGCAGAGGCATCAAAATTGGGTTTTACCCGCTGTATTATCCCAAAAATTAAGAAAAATGTTTTGAGAGATGCAGAAATAAAGATTGTAGAAGTGGCATCCGTTGCGGAAACCTTAGAGGTTTTATTTTAAGGAGGGATTTAAACAGAATTTTTTGCAGGCTGCTCATGTGTAAGGCAGTGGATTGTCCCGAGCCCCCAGACAAGGTCTACTGCATGGATACCTACCACAGGACGGTCGGTAAAAAGCTCAGAAAGGATACCAAGGGCAATGCGGTCCTTAGGGTCATTGAAGGTTGGGACAAGAACTGCTGAATTTGAGATATAAAAATTTGCATAACTTGCAGGCAGACGCATTTTATCAAAATAGAGAGGAGCAGGCATAGGGATTGGTATGACCTCTATCTTGGAGCCGCCTTCAAGCCGCATCCCAAGAAGACGCTCACGGTTCTCCTCTAATAGGCGATAGTTTACATCTCCCGGATTACCCTCCTTACAAAGCACAACCCTTCGCTGTCCCACAAAACGGCATATATCATCCACATGCCCATGGGTATCATCGCCTGCAATCCCTTTCCCGAGCCAGAGGATATTCTTTACGCCAAGATATTCATGAAAGGCAGTCTCCATATCCTCTTTACTTAAATCAGGATTTCTATTCTGTGTAGTTTTATCCAGCAGACACTCTTCTGTAGTAATAAGTGTCCCCATACCATTTGTGTCTATACTTCCGCCTTCTAAAACCACATCATGACCTTTTACCTTTGCATAAAATATCTTACATCCAACTGCACGGGCTGCATGTTCAGGGACAGCATCATCCTTCTTCCAATCCGGATACTTTGCCCAGCCATTAAATCTGAATCTGACAATTGCAGTTTCTCCTGAACGGCAAACAAATATTGGACCAAAATCTCGTGTCCATCCACGATTCGTTGGAAAATGGAAGAATTGAATCTTTGAAAAATCAACCCCCAGACGACTGAGAATACGGCGGGCAAAAGTCTCATGCCCCTTTGATTTGACAATAATACGGACAATTTCACCCTCTGCAATCTTTCTTACAATCTCACCATATACCCAGTGAATCGGAACAATCTTTCCGGGCCAGTCCTTTGGATTGTGGGGCCATGCTATCCATGTTGCCTCGTGCCTCTCCCATTCAGCAGGGATAGCGAATCCGAGTGATGCAGGCATCTTTCTCCCTATATCTTTTTCTCCCATTTCTCCTCATGATCAAAAACATGATTTAATAGAACGCAGATGACGCTGATTACACGGATTTTCGCTGATTCAAAAACAAGTCATTATAATCCGTGTCAATCCGTCTCATCCGTCTCATCCGTGTTCTATGAATTTTTATAATTTTCTTATTCATCAATAAATCTGCGGTTAATACCAGCATAGGCATCAATCCTTCTGTCGCGGAGAAATGGCCAGTTGCGTCTGACCTCTTCAATACGATCAAGATTAATCTCGCCAAGAAGTATCTCTTCCCTTTCAACAGATGCCTCTGCTATTATAATACCCTGCGGGTCAGCTATAAAGGATGAACCCCAGAATTCAATACCTTCTCCTCCATCGGCAGGTCTTTCATATCCTACACGATTAACAGCAGCAACATAAATCCCGTTTGCAATTGCATGCCCCCTCTGAACAGTCCGCCAGGCATCATGCTGTGCCTTGCCATGACTCTCCTTTTCATAAGGGTGCCAGCCTATTGCAGTTGGATAAAATAAGACAACTGCACCACAAAGTGCAGTCAGGCGCGCTGCTTCAGGATACCACTGATCCCAGCATATCAGCGTCCCTATTCTTCCTGCATGGGTATTAAAGGCATTAAAACCAAGGTCGCCCGGGGTGAAATAGAATTTTTCATAGTAAGACGGGTCATCCGGGATGTGCATTTTGCGATAAAGACCTGTAATCTTTCCATCAGTATCAATTACTGCTGCACTATTGTGATAAATACCTGATGCCCGATGCTCAAAGATTGGGGCGATAATAACAACACCCATCTTAACAGCAGCCTTACTCAATGCCTCAGTTGTTTGACCAGGCACAGGCTCAGCAAGGTCAAAATACTTTATATCCTCTTTCTGACAGAAATACTGGGAGCGAAAAAGCTCAGGCAGGCATACTACCTTAGCACCAGACCTCGCTGCCTCTTCAATCTTAAAAACCGCCTTTTTTAGATTCTCCTCCAAATCTGTCGTAACAGACATCTGGATGAGACCAACTGTAAATCTTCGTGGTATCTGCATATTCATAGACGAAAATTATAACACCTCTTTAAAAACCAAGCATCTATTTTTTCAAAAATTTAAATAGGGATTTTTCATTGATTTATGCGATATAATTTGATATTATGAAATAAAGCATGTTTTAGCTGCATGAGAGTTTTTTAATAAATTTAATGAGGGGATGAATGTTTCATATTGGAGAGAAGATTATTTATCCTGCACACGGTATAGGGATTATAGACAGGATTGAAGAAAAAATAATGATAGGCAGGAAGGAATCCTTTTATATTATTAAGATAGTTGAAAACGGTGCGACAATAATGACCCCGATGGATAATGCAGATAAGGTTGGCTTAAGGGGTATAGCCAGTAAAAAGGATGTAAATAAGGTGCTGAAGATAATTCGTAAGGTGGTTCCTATAAATCTGAATGAAAATTGGAACCGCCGACAAAAAGGGTATTTTAATAAGATAAAGACAGGGTCTCTGTTTGAAATAGCTGAGGTATACAGAGATTTATGTCTCCTTGAGACAGAAAAAGGTCTTTCTTTTGGTGAAAGAAAGATGTTAGAGAATGCCAGAAATCTTATTATTTGTGAGATAGCAGAGGCAAAAGGAATTAAACTTGAGAAGGCTGAAAGGTTGGTGAAAAAGAGCCTGAATTAATTGTTGAAAGGTGGTGGTGTAGACCTCGTTAGGATTTTGGATAAAGTAAAATGTCAAGAGATTTAATTCTTACTTCTGGATAGCGACTCAAAGTAGACATTCTAACGCGGCAAATAGGGAAAGGAGGTGAAAGAAATGATAGTAATCAGGGGATTGCTTCTTGTTGTATTTGCATCTGCCGGTACACTGATGGGATTACAAATAGGCAAGGAGACAGAGAGTGGTATAGCTGGTCTGATAATTGGAGTGATCATATCATTAATTATTATTATATTAGAAAATAGTATCAGGAAACTACCAGCAAAGGAGATAATTGGCGGGACAACAGGGCTGGCGTCAGGACTAATTATAGCAAATCTTTTTACCTACTCAATATCATCTATAACTACTGAATTAACCTTCCTGCTAAATATTTCAATAAATACCCTCTTTGGATATCTTGGGCTTCTCGTCGGTGCAAAAAAGCCGTGGATGTTTGAACTTCCAAATTACAGGTCAATTTTTAAAGGCACAAAGTCAGTTGAAAGTAATATAAAAATTCTGGATACCAGTGTTATTATTGATGGGAGAATAGCCGATATATGTGAGATAGGCTTTTTGGAGGGACAAATTATTATCCCGCAGTTTGTTTTAAAAGAACTTCAGCAGATAGCAGATTCACCAGATACAATTAAGAGGAACCGTGGAAGAAGAGGACTTGATATACTCCAGAGGATTCAGAAAAATTCTGAGATTGATGTCAAAATTGTGGATGAAGATTTTCCCAAAATAAAGGAAGTGGATGGAAAACTTGTAGCCCTCTGTCAGAAGATGGGAGGAACTGTTGTTACAAATGATTTTAACCTGAATAAGGTAGCTGAACTGCAGGGTGTATCTGTCCTGAACATAAATCAACTTGCTAATGCAGTTAAACCCATAGTATTGCCCGGAGAAATAATGACTATATTTATACTTAAAGAGGGTAAGGAATATAAACAGGGAATTGGCTATCTGGAGGATGGCACAATGGTTGTAGTGGATAATGCCCGCAGGGAAATCGGCAAGAGTGTAGAGGTGGTTGTGAGCAGTGTCCTTCAAACTACAGCGGGGAGAATGATTTTTGCAAGATTGAAGGAGGAAATGGAAAATGAGGATGTTTATGTCTCTGTAAGATAGTACCCTAAATGGGTTAGTATATGAGGAGTAGTTTTCTTTTATGAATACAAGGGAAGTGATGAATACTAATGAAATAAGCAGGGCGATTACAAGGGTTGCCCATGAGGTGCTGGAGAGGAATAAAGGGGCTAATGACCTTGTGATAGTTGGCATAAGGACGAGGGGTGTATATCTTGCCGAGAGGCTGTCAGCAAAGATTAAAGAGATTGAGGGTATTGATGTCCCTGTCGGGATTATTGATATAACCCTTTACAGGGATGATGTGAAATCAGGTCTTTCACGGCATGTGGTAAAAAAGACAGAGATACCATTTTCCATAACAGACAAAAAGGTAATACTGGTAGATGATGTCCTTTACACAGGGAGGAGCATCAGGGCTGCGATTGACGGATTAATGGATTTTGGAAGACCTGCAAACATACAGCTTGCAGTTCTTATTGACAGGGGGCATAGGGAGTTGCCTATAATGGCGGACTTTGCAGGAAAAAACATCCCTACATCCTATCATGAGTCAGTAAAGGTTATGCTGAAAGAAGAGGATGAGATGGATAAAGTAACAGTAAACAGTAAACAGTAAACAGTAAACAGTGAACAGCTGAGGATGATAAATAAATTAAAAAGTAAAGACCTGCTTGGCATCAAAGACCTCTCACCTGAAGAGATACTCCTTATCCTTGATACCGCCGAGTCTCTGAAGGAAATTTCCACAAGAGACATAAAGAAAGTCCCTGCATTAAGGGGAAAAACCATAATAAACCTTTTTTACGAACCAAGCACCCGCACCCGAACATCCTTTGAGATAGCCGGAAAACGACTGAGTGCCGATGTTGTAAATATCTCCGTTTCTTCAAGCAGTGTGGCTAAGGGAGAGACACTGAAGGACACTGCAAAAAATCTGGAGGCTATGAACCCTGATGCAGTTGTTATAAGACACTCATCCTCTGGCGCTCCGTATTTTATTGCAAAGATATTAGAGTGTTCTGTTATAAATGCGGGGGATGGGGCCCATGAACATCCCACACAGGCACTTCTGGACCTTCTTACCATAAAGGAGAGGAAGAAGGAACTTAAAGGGCTGAAAGTCAGCATAATCGGAGATATAACCCACAGCCGTGTTGCGAGGTCAAATATATATGCAATGAAAAAGATGGGGATGGATGTGACTGTTGCAGGACCTTCAACATTAATACCGGTAGATATAAAAAAGATGGGGGTTAAGGTATTTACAGATTTAAGTAAGGCAATAGAAGGGGCAGATGTAATTATAATGTTAAGGATTCAACTTGAAAGGCAGGAGAGGGGATTGTTTCCATCAATCAGGGAATATTCAAGATTATTCGGACTTAATGTGGAAAAGCTAAAAAATGCAAAGGAGGATGTGATGATAATGCACCCGGGACCGATAAACAGGGGGGTTGAAATATCCGCAGATGTGGCTGACGGACCATATTCACTTATTCTTGACCAGGTAACAAATGGAGTAGCTGTAAGAATGGCAATACTACATCTATTGACAGGAGGGGTATAAAAAAAACAACAATTCTCAATATATTAATTATAGTAATCAAATCACATAATGAGAGTTTATCTTGATACCAATGTATATTGCAGACCTTTTGATGACCAGAGTCAGAAGAGAATTCAGGAAGAAACGGATGCCTTTGAAGAAATTCTTGAGGCAACCAAGGAAGGTAAGTTTTTTCTATTGTCATCAGATATTTTAGTATATGAAGTATCAAACATATCTCTATGTAAAAATAGGGTTGAAGAAGTAGAAGATATTAAAGATTTGGCTATAATTATCAGATATAGATGCAGCATAAAAGATAGAGATGCCCTGCACCTCGCATCAGCCATAATTGGTAAAGCAGATTATTTTCTGACATGTGATAATGAAATAACTGCAAGAAAAGGTGTTAAGTGTGTAGAAAAAATTTCTGAGGAATATGGAAATAAAATCAGAATCTTGAGTCCTGTAAATTTTGAGTATGAAAGGGGGAAATATGGCAGAAGTTAAAGATAATACCTCTGTAGATGAAATAGTAAAAAGGGGATGGGATATCCTTGTAGAGAATCTTGGAATAACTGATGCGACAAGATTTATTGTCAGTTTTGAAAGAGGTAAAGGTGATTCTGTCCAGAAGATAAAAAAATTCTGGGGAGATAAAAAGGTTGAGGATATTCACGCAGAGATATTAGAAGCAAAAGAGAAGGGGTTGATTTAAAGAGATATATAAGGAAGGGATATGGCTGTAACTGTATTAGAGGATATAGGGGAGAGAAATGATACTTATTAAAAACGGGAGGGTCATTGACCCTGCTAATAAGATTGATGCCATATTGGACATCCTCATTGAAAATGGCAGGATAACAGAGATAGGGAAAGCCATCAGCCATCAGCCATCAGTCATCAGTCTTATAGATGCCTCCGGTAAAATCGTAGTCCCGGGTCTTATTGATATGCATGTCCATTTGAGAGAGCCGGGGTATGAATATAAGGAGACTGTAAAAACAGGGGCTGAGTCGGCTTTAGCAGGCGGCTTTACATCAATCGCCTGTATGCCGAATACAAAACCTGTTAATGACAATCAGTCAGTTACAGATTTTATATTGGACAAGGCAAGAAAAGAGGGGGTTGTAAATGTCTATCCTATTGGAGCTATTACAAAGGGGCTTAAGGGTGAGGAATTGGCTGAAATTGGTGAATTAAAGTCATCAGGTGTTGTTGCAATAACTGATGATGGAAAACCTGTGATGAACAGTGAATTGATGAGGAGGGGAATGGAGTATGCTTCTATGTTTGACCTCCCTGTAATCTCTCATTGTGAAGATTTAAAACTCTCCGAAGGTGGAGTAATGAATGAAGGGTTTGTCTCAACAGAACTGGGGCTTAAGGGCATACCAGATACTGCAGAGGTTGTGATGGTGGCAAGGGACATCGCCCTCGCTGAGCTGACAGGTGCAAAACTCCATATAGCCCATGTAAGTACAAGAGGTGCAGTTAGTTTAATCAAGGGAGCAAAATTGAGAGGTGTAAATATTACATGCGAGACAGCACCTCACTATTTTACAATTACAGAAAAAGAGGTGATTGGATACGATACAAACGCAAAGATGAATCCGCCCTTGAGGACAGAAGATGATTTGAAGGCAATAAAAGAAGGGTTAAGGGATGGGACAATAGATGTAATCGCTACAGACCACGCACCCCATGAGGTATCGGAAAAAGAAGTTGAGTTTGACAGGGCATTATTTGGCATTGTGGGACTTGAGACAGCCCTCCCCCTAACATTAAAACTTGCACACAATGGAGTGATTTCAATTTCGGAGGCTATTTCAAAACTCACCATAAACCCTGCCAGAATACTCGGTTTAAATAAAGGGACACTTTCTGTGGGAAGCGATGCGGACATTACTATTATTGACCTTGATAAAGAATGGCAGGTAGATGTAACTAAATTTAAATCAAAAGGTAAAAATTCCCCCTTTCAGGGATGGCATGTGAAGGGTGTGGTAGAGGTGGTAATCGTAGGTGGACATATAAAAACAAACTACCTGTAAATTCCTCATATCTTCGTCTGACATTATTCTTCTACTCTTTCCACCAGCATTGCTAACGCCTCGCCGCCACCGATGCAGATGGCTGCAATTCCCCTCTTTGCCTTTTTTCTTTTCATTGCGTAAAGGAGTGTCGTGAGAATCCTCGCACCGCTTGCACCGATGGGATGTCCAATCGCTATTGCCCCACCGTGAACATTCAATCTACCCTCATCTAAATTTAGTTCTTTTATCACTGCAAGTATGGAGGTTGCAAATGCTTCATTTATTTCAAAGAGGTCAATATCATTCAATGTAAGTCCTGTCTTTTTAAGAATCTTTTTTATTGCCCCTGCTGGGGCTATACTGAACATCTCAGGCTCTACACCCTGTGAGGCATAGGCAATGCCCTTTGCCATCGGTCTTATTTTAAGCTCCCTTGCCTTATCGCCTGACATCATTACAACTGCTGCAGCACCATCACTTATCTTTGAGGAATTCCCTGCTGTTATTCTGCCACCCTCTTTAAAAACAGGGGAAAGGGTTTTAAGTTTTGAGAGGTTATGCCTTGCAGGTTCTTCATCCGCCGTAATGCCCTGACCGGCAGAATTAGTTATTGAAACAATCTCATCTGTAAAATAACCCTTCTTCTGCGCCTCTATTGCTCTCTGATAGCTCTGCAATGCATACCTATCCAGCTCATCCCTGCTGATATTGTATCGTTCAGCTACAACCTCTGCACAGGAGCCCATGTGAATATTATTATATACATCCCAGAGTCCATCTTTAATCATGCTGTCAATAATATTACCGTCACCCATTCTGTAGCCGAATCTTGCCTTCTCCATAAGATAGGGTGCACGGCTCATGCTCTCCATCCCGCCTGCTACAATTATCTCTGCATCGCCGAGGGCTATTGACTGAGACGCAAGCATCACAGCTTTTAAGCCTGAGCCGCAGACCTTATTTATTGTCAGACAATTTGTAGTATAAGGAAGACCTGCACCAAGACTTGCCTGTCTTGCAGGTGCCTGACCAAGGCTGGCAGACAGGACATTACCCATAATGACTTCATCAACATCTGTTGGCTTAATCCCCGACCTCTTTATTGCCTCAGTAATAACAACACTGCCGAGCCTCGTAGCAGGTATGGAGCTCAACACTCCATTAAAGCATCCGACAGGTGTCCTGACTGCACTTACTATAACAATTTCTTTCATAACGCCGTACCGAGTTTCTTAAAAAATAAAAATTCCTTAATTTTGACTTTTGCATTTTTACTTTTGCATTTTTAGTTGTTCATCCATATCTATAACACACACCATATCCACCCTTTGGATTCCTCCACTCTATAAACTCACAGGCAATCCTGCATGTCCCACACTCAAGACACCCTTCAAAGGATATTGTAATATTCTCCTTTTCATCCATTTTGTATACCTCTGCAGGACAAATATAGATACAACTCTTATCCTTGCATACCTTACATCTTTCAGGATTAACTTTCAGATGGCTTTCTGTATTAGTCTTAAACCTGACTAGAAATAGTTTTTCTGACAGGGTCTTTTGCTCAAGGGGTTGTAATATGCTCATAAAACCGCTTTTCTTGCTTTATACATATCCAATAAAAATTTCCACATAGAGACCTTATCTTTAAATCTATTCCATGCCTGTCTGTGCATATCCTCTTTTGATAAATCTGAGACAGTAAAGTAACCCTTTGCCAATTTTAAAATTGCTTCAGGATACTCTTTGAAAAGCTGGGGCATCTCAGATAACTTTTCTGGAACATCACCATATCTCTCCAAATCCTCCATTACAAAGCTATCCTCCAATTTCTTTACATAGCCCTGTAACCCTCTCTCTGAAAAATCTCCCTTTTCTTTCGCCTCAAGAATTGTCTCTGCTGCCATCATACCGCTATACATTGCCATATTTGTCCCTTCACGATAGAGGGATGGATTTACAAAGCCTCCTGCATCCCCCACAATCAAAAGTCCATCTGCTGTAAGTCTTGGAAGGTTTCCATATCCCAATTCAGGAATCATCTTTGCTGAAATTTCCTCTGTCTTTCCACCCCTCAGGAGTTTTTTCACCACAGGATGGGACTTAAATGACTCAAGAAGGTCATTGGGTTTCATGTTTTTTTCCTTCATTACACTTATTGGACAGCCAACACCAACTGAAAGGGAATCCTTATTTGTATAGATAAAGCCTGAACCAATCATCCCCTTTACAGCTTCACCAAAGAATTCCAGTGCCATACCTTCGTTGTTTGATAAATTAAACCTGTCTTCTATAACTTCCTTTGGAAGACTTACGACCTCCTTTACAGCAGTTATCATCTGATGGGGAAGGGGTTTTTTCTTTAAGCCTGCCCTTTCTGTCAGTAATGAATTTGCACCTTCAGCACATATAACTACATCAGCATATACATCCCCTCCCTCCCTCCTTGCCCTTACACCTGCAACCTTCCCATTATCATAGATAAAATCATCCACAACAGTTTCAGTAAAAATAACAGCCCCTGCCTCCTCTGCCTTCTGTGCAAACCACCTATCAAATTTTGCCCTTAAAACTGTAAAGCTGTTATTAAAAGGTGGATGATTGAAGTCTTCAAAATCAAACTCCACTGCCATCTCGGAATTTTTGGAGAGGATAGAGTATCGCCTCTTTGTAATATGCCTTTCTACAGGTGCCTCATTATAGAATTCAGGAATGAGTTTATTTAAAACAGTTGAATACAATACCCCGCCGAAGAGATTCTTTGAGCCGGGGTATTCACCCCTTTCAAAGACAGTTACTGTGAGTCCTTTTCTCGCAATGGTGAGGGCAGCAGATACCCCGGCAGGACCAGCACCAATGATTATGCAGTCAAATTTATCCATATTTAAAATAATCTTTTGCCACAGACTTTCACTGACCAAAATTAACAGAAGATGAGAAAATAAAAATTACACTATCCTATCTTCTCAACTTCATAACTTCTTATCTTCTTGCCGTTAAGTCTGTGTAAGTCTGTGGCTAATTTTTTTTAGACTTTTTTATCTCCTCTATCAGCACAGGGACAACCTTGAAAAGGTCATCCACAATCCCATAGTCTGCTATCTTAAAGATTGGGGCATTGGGGTCTTTGTTTATTGCAACAATGCACTTTGAGGTTGACATTCCTGCGAGATGCTGCGGTGCACCTGATATTCCACAGGCTATATATAGCATAGGTGAAACTACCCGTCCAGTCTGTCCTATCTGAAAAGTATGAGGCAGCCATCCTGCATCCACAACAGCCCTTGATGCACCAACTGCACCACCGAGGACATCTGCCAGTTCTTCAAGCAACTTAAAGTTCTCCGCCCCTTTCATCCCCCTTCCACCTGAAACAATCACATCAGCCTCTGATAAATCTGATCTCTTTCCGGTCTCTTTGATAATCTCCTGAATAGTTACCATTATATCCTGCTGTTCAATATTTGGCACTATCCGTAATATTTCCCCATTGACTGTCCCAGTTTTTTTATATGCAAAACTCCTTGGTCTTATTGTGATTATGCACGGCTCAGACTCCTCAAATTTAACAGTAGCAATAAGCCTTCCACCATACACATATCTTTTAAAAGAGACTCCATTATCCGCCTCAAAACCAATACAATCAGATATAAGCCCGCAATCAAGTCTTGCCGATAACCTTGGTATATAATCTTTTCCTCTGAATGTGGCTGCTGCAAGTATAATGGCTGGATTCTTCTCTTTTATTAAATAATAGAGGCACCTGACATAGGTATTTGCATTGTATTTAGATAGGAGAGGATGCTCAAAAAAATATACACGGTTAAGTTCTTTTGAGAGTTCTTCGGCAAATCTTCCGATGCCATTTCCTAGGATAACTGCAGCAGGTTCAGTCTTCAGGTTTTCTGATAGCAATCTAACAGCAGATACAGCTTCCCATGCGCTTTTCTTTATGCCTTCTTCCCCATATTCAGCAATTACCCATATCTCCTTACCACTCAAATGAGTCTTGCCTCCTTCAAGTTTTTTACGAGTTCTTCTGCTGTATCAGGTAATGTGCCTTTAATGATTTTGCCTTCTTGCCGTTTTGGCGGATAGGAGAGATTTGTAATTCTTATCTTTGGTTTAAAACCCCAAGCATCTGGTTCAAGGGTTTCAATCTTAGTCTTCTTTGCCTTCATAATTCCTGACAGTGATGCATATCTTGGGGTATTCAATCCCTTCTGTGCTGTAAATACAGCAGGGAGGTTGCATTTTACAACCTCCAGTCCTCCTTCAATTTCCCTATGACAGATAGCCTCTTTATTTAAAGGAGAAACATCAAGCTTTTTTATTGCCAATACACAGGAGATTTGTAGGAATTCAGCAATCATCTGTCCAGTCTGAGCATAACCATAATCTACAGATTCCTTGCCGCAAAGGATAATGTCATAACCTATATCTTTAATAACCTTTGCAAGTATCTTTGAGGTAACAAGACCATCTCTATTTTTTATAGATTCATCGTTTATTCTTAAAACCCTGTCAGCACCGAGGGCAATACAATTTCTTAAGATATTTTCAGCCCTTTTCTGTCCAAACGTTATAACTGTGATATCCCCGCCGAATTTCTCCTTAAGTCTAAGTGCCTCCTCCATTGCATATTCATCATAGGGATTTATAACCCACGGTATATTTTCAGTTTCTATTTCAGGACTATCACCCTTTATCTTTAATGCTATTGCCGTATCCGGCACCTCTTTTACACAGACAATGATTTTCATATCAAGTTAGGTGTTCGCTTCGCTTACACTAACTTTGATTACAAAGATTAAGTTTAGATTACAGAGATTTTAATCTCCGGAATCTTTTTATAATCTCTGTAATCAAGTATAGGATTGAAATTCCTATACTTTAAACCTCGGCACTCTCTTTTCCACAAAGGCAGTGATGCCTTCTTCTTTATCTTCTGTCTCACAGAGCATTCCAAAGAGCTTCGCCTCTTTATCAAGACCCTTCTTAAAACTTGTATCCATTCCGCTATTTACTGCATCAAGACATGCCTTTACTGCCGCCATCCCTTTGCTTCCAATAATCTCTGCAAGTGCCTTAGCCTCTTTGATAAGTTCATTACCCTTAACAACTTTATTAACAAGACCAATGGCGAATGCATCCAGAGATGCTATCCTTCCACCTGTGAGGATTGTCTCCATTGCCCTTGCTTTACCAACAAGCCTCGGCAGTCGCTGTGTGCCGCCAAAACCCGGGATAATACCGAGACTTATCTCTGGCTGGGAGAACCACGTCTCCTCCGATGCAATCCTTAAATGACACGCCATTGCCAATTCATTACTCCCGCCTATACATGGACCGTTTATAGCTGCTATTACAGGTTTTTCGAGGGATTCAATGAGATTAAGAATATCCTGACCTGCTCTTGCAAATTTCTCCCCCTCCCTCTTTGTCTTTATTGCTGAGAGCTCTTTTATATCCGCCCCTGCCCCAAAAAACTTACCCTTCCCCATAATGATAATTACTCTCACTTTGCTATTAGACTTCAGTTTTTCTATAGTATCTTTAAGCTCCGAAAGTAGGATGCTGGAAAGGAGATTTAAAGGGGGGTTATCAAGTATTAAAAAGGCAATACCACCTTCAATTGATAATTCTATGAATTTGCCACCATACTTCGGTGAAGACATCTGTCTCCTCCATTGAAAGATATATGATGCAAGATACAGAATATACCCAAATCCCGATATAGAAAAACATATCGGAATTTTCTTTTCCTATACCCCTTCCTTTGATAGTTCTTCAAAAAGTTTTTTCTGCCTTTCTGTAATACTATCAGGGACTTTTATATTTATCTTCACATAGAGGTCTCCTCTCCCTCCACCTTTTAAATGAGAGATACCATACCCCTTTATCCTTATTTTTGTCCCGCTTTTTGTATGGGGGAGGACCTTTGCCCTTCTAATCTCACCTTCAAGCGTAGGGACATCTATGGACGTGCCGAGGACAGCCTCAGTAAATTTTATCTCCTTTTCTATAATAACATTATCCCCTTCTCTTTTAAAAACAGGATGCTCCTGAACAATTACATTGAAATATAAATCACCCGGCGGCTGTCCGCCAATACCCGCCACACCCTTTCCTGATAGCCTCAGTTTCTTTCCTGTATCTATGCCGGCAGGTATCTTTACCATAACTTCCTCTGTCCTTCCGTCAGGTCTCTTTAGTGATACCCTTTTCTCTCCTCCAAAGGCTGACTCATTAAAGGTAATATAAAGGTCAGATGTAATATCAGCCCCTTTTTGCGGTATTCCATACATCTCCTCATACCCAATGTTAGGCTCTCCACCATACATATTCCCAAAACCAGTCCTGCCTCTTTCGAATATCTGGCTGAAAATATCATTGGAGCTAACCCCAAAATCTTTTAATATGTCACCAATATCAAAACCTCTGAATATATCTTCCCGAGAGAATCTCTGGTGAAATTTATCAGAGCCAAACATATCGTATTGCTTCCTTTTGTCTTTATCGCTAAGCACTGCATAAGCCTCGTTTATCTCTTTGAACTTTTCCTCTGCAGACTTATTGTTGGGATTCCTGTCCGGATGATATTTCATTGCAAGCTTTCTGTAAGCCTTCTTTATCTGCCCCTCCGCAGCATCCTTTTTCAAGCCGAGTATTTCGTAATAATCTTTATAAGCCATAACTTATAACAATTCCTCTAAGTTCAACTGCATTCCATCTCTTGCAGCGATTACCTTTACCCCTGTCTCCTGCGAAAGGCTGTCAGCAATCTCCCACGGCTTTGCCTTTAAAACAGACATCCCAAAGTGGGTAAGGATTGCTGTCTTTGGTTGGAGTTCTTTTATCAATATCTTTGAATCCTCTATTGATAGATGGTCTATCTTTACATCATTTCTTGGCTTAAGCAGGACAGTATTAATAACGATGATGTCACTCTTATATATTTTAGAGAGTTCAGGAAAATATTTTGTATCTGTAATAAAGGAGAGTTTGCCTTTAGGGAGGTAAAATGTCAGACCATAAGTCTCTACAGGGTGGATGTGCTTCTTGGATGTAGAGAATTTTACACCATTTACAGAATAACTCTCTTCCTCTTTTAAGACCTCTATTCCGTCTACATAGTTTCTGAGATACTTGAAAACCACAGGGTTGCTGTTTACGGCATCTTCAGGGGCTAAGACTATACCCTTTTTTTTAAACCCTCCTTCAGTCATTGCCTCAATCATAGCATTTACATCACCTGAGTGGTCGAGATGTTTGTGGGATAGGATTATTGCATTTAGAGTAGTCGGGTCAAGCTTAGGCTTGCTCGACCAACATTTAACCAGCGCTCCCGGTCCAGGGTCTAAAAGAAGATTGACCCCTCCAAGACACAACCATGTCCCGCCGGATGACCTTACCTGCTTTGCCACCACTATCCTTGCACCTGCAGTGCCGAGAAATTTTATATAATCCATAGTTATTAATGGCTTTTCTCTGTTATTCTATAAACCTCAAAAAAGCGTGAAAACGCAAGATTAAATTGATAAAAACATGATAAAATCAAGCGGTTGTTATATTTCAAAATTAAATATTTCTCCTTCTGTCCGCAATGAACAACTAACTCACGGCTAATCCCCCCATTGGAAGGATATGGTTAATGTGGCAATTATTGTTTATCTCCTGATATTTGTCAAGAAGAAACATTATTGAAATTCAGGGACATCGAGGGACGGTAGCAACACGATATTGCTTGTGATAGTCAATTTCTATATACTTCATATTGTTGTATATTTATAGATGTATAACATGGTTAAAAAACTATATTATGGAGATTGTAGCTGCTACAAAAAACATAGGAAAGATAAATGAAATCAGAAAGGCTTTAGAAAAGATTGATGTAAGGGTGTTATCTATGGATGAGTTGGGATTAGAGATTGATGTGGATGAGGATGGTAAAACATATAGTGAAAATGCAATAAAGAAGGCAGTGGAAGTGGCAAAAATATCAGGAAAGTTTTCACTGGCAGATGACTCGGGACTGGAGATTGATGCGCTGAATGGAAGACCCGGTATAAACTCATCCCGTTTTGCAGGTGTCAATGCAGATGACATGGAAAGGAACCTGAAGGTTCTTGAAATGATAAAAGATGTCCCGCATGAAAAGAGGGGGGCGAGATTCAGATGTGTTATGGCAATTGCGACACCAGAAGGAAAAACATTTACCTGTGAAGGTGTGTGTGAGGGGGAGATAGCAGAGGGTATCAGAGGCGATAAGGGTTTTGGATATGACCCGATTTTTATACCTCTACCTCCCATCATCCCTCCTTACAAAGGGGGGGAAGGCAAGACCTTTGGTGAACTTGGACCAGAGGTAAAAGATAAGATAAGCCACAGGGCTAAGGCATTAGAAAAGGCAAAGAAAATAGTCATTAGTTGATTGCCATCATAACATTGGTAACTAATGACTAATGACCAATGACTGAATATGCTATTAGGTGCACACATGTCAATTGAGGGGGGTGTGGAGAATGCCCCTCTGAGAGGAAAGAAGGCAGGATGCCAGGTTATACAGATTTTTACAAAGAATAATAATCGGTGGAATTCGCGACAGCTTACAGATAAAGATATTAACAATTTTAAAAAAAATTCTTCCGATACAGGGGTAATTCCGTCCGCCTCCCATACTGCTTACCTTATTAATTTAGCCTCTCCTAACCCGATAATCTACAATAGGTCATTGGATGCCTTCTATGATGAAATGGTAAGGGCAGAAAGATTGGGTTTGCCATATCTGATTTTTCATCCCGGTGCCCATCTCGGCAGTGGAGAGGATGAAGGGCTTAAAAAGATTGCAGATTCTATAAATATTTTACTAAAAAAGGGTTCGCACCCTAAAGGGTGCGGCTACCAGTTAATGCTCTTACTTGAAACTACTGCCGGGCAGGGGAGTCATCTTGGATATAAGTTTGAGCATCTATCCGAGATAATAAAAATGGTTGATGAAAAAGAAAAGATAGGAGTCTGTCTTGATACATGCCATATATTTGCTGCTGGATACGATATTTCAAATGAGTATGGTTATGAAAAGACCTTTAAGGATTTTGATAAAATAATCGGTATAAATAGGCTGAAGGTCTTTCATATAAATGATTCAAAAACAGTTTTGGGAAGCAGGGTTGACAGACATGAGCATATAGGCAAAGGAAGAATTGGACTTACTGCATTCAGACTTCTATTAAATGATTCACGATTTAAAAATATCCCCATGATAATAGAGACACCAAAGGGTAAGACAATTAGGGAAGACAGGAGAAATCTATTTGTTTTGAAAGGGCTCATAAGAGTAGATTAACCATTAAGAATTGATATTAAGGGTTAAGGCGGTATTAAAGAGATTGCAGGGAAGACAGGAGAGTGTCAGCAGCAACATCAAGGCTGGCAATATTTTTATAGATTTAGACAGGTCTATAGTAAAGGTAGATGGAAAGGTTTTAAAGCTTACAGTTACAGAATTTAAAATCCTGACCGAGCTTGCAAAGAATAGAGGAAGGGTTCTATCCAGAGATGACCTCCTTGACAGGGTCTGGGGAAGCGATATTTATGTAACCGATAGAACTATAGATACCCATATCAGGAGGTTAAGAGAAAAATTAGGAAGGTCTGCTAAATACATAGAGACAGTCAGGGGCTTTGGCTACAGATTTCTGGAGGATGATGAAAACTGATATAAAGGAAAAGATATTAGAGGCGGTCATCAGCGAAATTCAAATAGGGGTAGTGGTTCTTGGCATGAATAAGCAAATCCTCTACTCAAACCCCTTTTTTGAAAAGACCTTCTCATTAAGCGAAAAGCCTGCCGGTAAGAGGCTCTCTGATCTTATAAACGTCCCCTCATTTTCGAAGACCCTTGACAGTGCCCTTTCTTCAGATGAAAATCAACCCCGGGAAATTACAATACAGGGTAAAGGGAATCGGATATTAGAGGCAAGGATTGTCCCATTTTCAGATATGATTATCGGTTTCTTTCAGGATGTAACCGAAGAGAAAAGGGTAGAAGCGATTAAGAGGGACTTTATTGCAAATGTATCGCATGAACTCAGGACTCCTCTGGCAAGCATAAAGGGTTATGCTGAGACATTGCTTGACGGAGCAATGAATGACAAAAAAACCCTCAAGAATTTCCTTTCCATAATTGACAGACATACTGCAAGGATGACGACACTTATTGAAGACCTTTTAACCCTTTCAATGCTTGAATCACATCAGATACCTCTAAAACCGGAGACTGTGAATATCAAAAGTTTGATAAATGAGGTCCTTCAGGGATTTGGAAAAAACGCGGAAAGTAAAGGTCTTAAACTGATTACAGATGTTAAAGAGGATATTCCCCATGTAAGAGCCGATAAAATGAGACTTGAGCAGGTTATAGTCAATCTGGTGGACAATGCCATAAAATATACCAATAACGGCACTGTAAAAGTTTCAGCATACAAAGAAAAAAATGTGCTGAGGGTTGATGTCGAGGACACGGGCATCGGCATCCCTGAAAAGGATATACCGAGGATATTTGAGAGGTTTTACCGGGTAGATAAGGGGAGAAGCAGGGAACTTGGCGGGACAGGTCTTGGGCTTGCCATTGTAAAGCATATCATCAGCGGACATAATGGAAAGGTATGGGTAAGCAGCATTCACGGCAAAGGAACCACATTCAGCCTCAGCCTGCCAATATCCCCTTAAAATCTTCTTATCCACAGATTTTACAGATTAAAAGATTATAAGGAAGCCATGAAACAATGAAATAATATTCCTGTATTCCTGTTTTCCTAATAATTAAAAGGTTTTAAAATCTGCGGATAAATTTTTCATCTTCCGATGTTGAATTTCTTCCAATCTTAACCTTCCTGATGGCGAGACTGTGGTCTTTGATACGAATGAAGCAATAGCTGAGTATGATAAAAGGCATGGGGCAAAATAATTTCAATTTTTTGGAGGAGGAATCAATGAAAAGTTTAAAGGTTTTTTTAGCGGTTGTGCTGTTAGTTGTATCTCTTTCAGCTAACAGTTTTGCGGATACTGAGTTTATGCTTGGGAAGGAGACGAAGGGATTTAGCGTCAAGATAGACGACGATACAAAATTGAATATGATGTTTCGTATCCAGCCCCGATTTGACATGGGAGAGACAAGCACCTCCCTAAAGGCTGACGACGGCAAGAGTTACTCCTCAATCAATGATATGTATCTGAGGAGGGTCAGATGGGAGATTGGAGGTAACCTGACCAAGAACTTTAAATTTGGAGCAGAATTTGAGGCGGATAAGACTTCAAAGCAAGATTCTACGGCCTCTGTTTCTGCATACCATATTTTTGGTGATTACAAATTTTCAGATAATCTGGGTCTCCTTTTCGGAAAGAAAAAGCTCCCATACTCAAGGGTATCTCTAAGTTCCTCATCAAAACAGCTTATCATCGAGAGACCCACTGTTACAGAAGATGCAAAGAAGTTCTTCAATGATACCCATGGGCATGGGTATTATGGTCCTCAGATAATGCTTCATGGAAAACTTGCAGAGGGGATGTTTAAATACTATGCCTCTGTTACGGATGGATGGCAGGCAGGACAGACTACGAAATGGACGAGTAAAACAGTAGAGAAATCAGGACTTGCTTATATCTGGATGGTTGAGATTTCAGCGCCTGGCTGGGTTGAAGAGAAACAATCGGATGCCCATCTTGGAGAGGGGAGGCATCTTACCCTGTCGGGATATTATGGTGCACAGGGCGGAATTGAGTATGGGCCAACAAAGACTACTACTACAACCGCAAGTCTGACTACCGGAGTGGTTACTTCCACCACAACCTCAACAGCTAACAATGATAAGGAAGATAGAACCCTTACAGGGTTTGACCTTTCCTTTCACCTTGGAGGTTTAGCGCTTCAGGGTGAGTATGTATCAATGGAAATTACACCAAGCACATCGGGGACAAAAGCTACCAAGCCTAACGGATGGTATGCCCAGGCAGGTTATTACATAAATGGCACTGCCTTTGAGCCAGCATTCCGTTATGAGTATTACAACA
>Ga0209641_10000725_pt1 | contig 30480 bp, 18 predicted proteins | sample RifCSP16_1_FD_184022 | JGI IMG/M metagenome (GOLD analysis project Ga0209641, IMG submission 184022) | Soil microbial communities from Rifle, Colorado - Rifle CSP2_sed 16_1 (SPAdes) (version 2) | ecosystem: Environmental > Terrestrial > Deep subsurface > Rock core/Sediment | place: Rifle... | reverse complement strand
CGATCGGCGGACTCATCCTCACCCACAACTTGATGCCGATTCTTTTCCTACCCCTGTTCTTCGGTTTGCTGGTAGTGCTGGTGATTCTCGGCCGGAGCCCCGCTTCGCCGGCACTGCCTCGGATACGTGCCATCGTCGTTTGCTGCGGGCTCGGGCTGTTGACGGTGGCCTACTTCTGGCTTCCGATCGCCCTTGAGCGCGGATTTCTCCGCCTCGACTACTTCCTCCAATATGACTACCGCGGCGACTTCGTGGGCCGCGCGACTCTCTTTGCCTGGTCAAGTGCCTCAAGGCCCTACACAAGCATCGGTCTCCTGCTCGTCATCTCAGCGATCATCGGTGTGCTGGTCGCACTGCTGCCGCGCACGCAATCCCCCCACAGGCTACTCGCCCTGGGGGCATTGGCGGCTGGCTTCTTCTGCTTGTTCATGGCGAACTCGCGGTCGGGCTGGATTTGGGCGCGCCTGCCCCTGTTGCAGTTCGTACAATTCCCCTGGCGATTCCTGGCCCCGGCCTCGTTTTTCCTGGCGCTTGCCGCCGGACCCCTGCCGCGCGCCTTCCGAAGTGGTCTTGCGGCGTGGGGGGTCGTGATTGTGCTTGGCGCGGCGATCTATCTGCAGAGCAGCCCATTGATTCGGATCCGTCACAGGATTGACGCGGTGACGCTGCAGGCGTTTCGGCCGTGCGAGGCGGTCTCAGAAACACAGGACTTTCGTCCCCAAACCTCCCAGACCCTATTCTGGAGGGGAACATCGCCGCCAGCTGACGCGGGGGACCCGCTCTTGCTCATCCCTTGCGCGACTGGCGTAAGCCTCTCGCCGGCCGGAGAAGCCCAGGTGCTCTCAAGCACAAGGCGCGGGACGCGTTGGGATGTGAGGGTCACGGTTGATCGAAAAGCAGTGGTTACGATCCCGCAGTTCTACTTTCCAGGCTGGGCGGCCTGGGTGGATGGGGAACCCGCGGCCGTCAAGCCGAGCCAGGGGAAAGGCCTGCTGCAGCTCACCTTGCCTGCGGGGGAACACACGCTGCGAGTGGATTTCTTGGAGACGACCGTCCGACGTGTGGGCAATGTGATGAGTCTGGTCGGCGCAGCGATCATCCTGGGGGTATTCTGGCTGGGATTGAGGGCGAAGGGAGCTGCTGGACCTGATTGAGCTGCTTGGAGCACTCGCCCAGTGGCAGGCATGCCGGGCGCAGCTTACGCGCAGCCATTGCAGCCACGCTTGACCGTAAGCTGCGAACTCGGGCCGCTCCCGGCGATCATCTCTCGGCGACGATCCACACCTCCCAGTCGGCGACCGTTCTGCGATCCAGGACAGACTGCGAGCGGAGCAAGTCGGTTATCCAGGGAAAGGCTGCCCCCTCGCCGCTTTCCGGGCTGGCCTCCTGGAGGAAGGCGATGAGGTCCTCTACCTGGCCACCCGGGGCAGGAGAGTTGGAGCGGGGGAACACGAAGGCCCACACAGGTGCCGCTTTGACTGCTTGAGTGTAGGGCGGATACCGATTCAAACCGTTATAGGGGGCGAGCGTGATCCTCTCCGCTGTGACGAAATCCAAGGTGAAGGCCCCCCAATAGTCCGCAAACCCCTCCGTTGCTCCCTCATCTCTCAAGTAGCTTTCGAGGATCTCAACCCGATCTGGATCATACCGAGAGAACTTGATCGGCCAGTGCTCGCTCGAATAATTGAGGTTGGTCAGGCCAACGAAGAGTATCCAGAACACAAGGATCGGGATCCCGGCCTTCGGTGAGGGTCTCGACAGGCCTATCAGAAAGAGGGCAAACACGACCGAACTTGCCTCGGCAGTCACCAGCAAGTGACGGGCGCTGTCGACATCAACCGTGTTGCTGCCGAAAACGCTCAACACGACCGGTATCACCAGAAGCAGGGCAACAACAAGGAAGGGCTGCGACGGTCCGTCGAGCGGGGAGAATGCCACCAGCCTCCACAGTTCGGTGCGATGGCGCCACACATATGCTACGAGCGCGAGGCATACCAATCCCATGATGCCTGCCCAGAGAAGCATCATCGACGCGGGCAGTGTGACAAGATCCCCCAGGGTAGGGATACCCCAGATCCCCGGAAGGATTTCCTTCACAAGGAGCTCAACATGGGAGACGGCGTTGGTGGGGCAGGATTTTCGGATAACGGATACAGGCGAATTACCGCTGACGAGCCAATCGAAGAGCATCGGCGAATAGCCCACGCCGCTCCCAAGGGCGAGTGCTCCCCCGTTCATGACGATCCGAGCTCTGCGCTTGCTGAAACGAAGCGCCGAAAGGCCGAGCGCTAGGCCCACTACCGCGAGCACCGCCCGGGCAATCGATTCCACCTTCTCGAACTGCCATACGGGTTGGCAGCCGCTGCTGAAGAAAGCGAGGACCCCGATCCCCGCCGCACCGAGCACGACAACCGGGAGAATCTCTCTCAGGGGGATATGCACGTGCTCTTGGCTGAGGGCCTCCAGCCGCTCATAGAGAGCGTTCCACTCGGGGGAGGCCAGAAAGGCAACGATGCCCAGGGCGGCGACGTAGACGACGATCATTTGATTGGACCACATGCCCAGACCGACCAGGACCCCCACCCCGCCGGCTCCCAGAGTGCGCGAGAGATCCGTCTTATGCTTGACCTGGGAAAGGAAGATCACTGCGGTCCCGAGAACAAGGAGTGTACCGTAGGCACCAATGGGTTTGTACGTCCACGAAAGCACATGGAACCCGGGAAGGGCGAGCATTAAGAGACTGACCAGAGCGACTGGGTATCCAAACCACCTGTTGACAAGGATGGCGAGCAGAATGAGGAAGACCGTGTACAGAAGGACCGACCCTACCCGAAGTGCGGTTACCGACTCCCCGAAAAGCGAAAACGAGCCTGCCGCAACGAGCGACTCAATGCTTCCGAGGTGCTCAGTGCCATAGACGGTGGGTACGAACTCGCCTCGCTGAATATGGCGCGCCATAAGGCCGAAAATCGCCTCATCGCTGTCGAAGTTCTGCGGCCATTGTGCGGCTGCCCAGGCCTGGACTGCAGCCCCCAGTGCGACTACCGCAGCCATGAGCAGAAGCTTTCGAAAGCGATGACCCTCGAAGTACAGGCCGACGCGTTTCATGGATCAACAATCCGAGGCTGACGATGAAGCGTTTCTCTAAGCGACAACGGTTCGCCTTTGAATGGTCCTGTCACGCGGAGGGCAAGTCTCCAGTTCGTGGGATCGCCGCCTCTAGTGCAGATGATCGGAGCGTGAAGGAACACCTACTTGTCGGCCACGATCCACACGTCCCAATCGGCGACGCGCTGCATGCTCACGATCTCCTGCGTGCTCAACTGCTCCCGGATGTGTGGCCGGGCGGGTCCTTCGCCTTCTTGATTGTCCTTGTCCGAAAGGAAAAGCTTCAGGTCCTCAAACAGACCGCTGGGTGCCGGGGCATTCCCCGCCGGGAAGATATAAGCCAGCTTGGGAGCTGAGCTGACGGCCTGCGAGTACGGGAGGTACCGGTTTATCCCGTTGAAAGGGGCCAGGATTACTCCCTCCTCCAGCAGGAAATCAAGCGTGTACGCCCCCCAGTAGTCCGCGTATCCGTACCGGACACCATTCTCGGCGAGATAGCGCTCGAGCACCTCGACCTGCTGGGTGTCGTAGCGGCTGAACTTGATCAACCAGTTGGCGTTGGCATAGGTCAGATTGCTGAGGCCGACGAGCAATGTCCAGAAGGCGATGATCAGGGTTCCCACCACCCGGGTTCGACCCGCAAGCCGGACCAGGAACACGGCGAAGATGACGGCACTCGCCTGTACCGCAACCAGCATGTGGCGAATGCTGTGGATGTCGACCGTGTTCTCGGCCAGGACGCTGACCAGGATCGTAAGAGCCAGGGTGAGACTGACCATCATCACGGGCTTGCTCTCCGGCCCGGGCGGTGAGAAGGTCAGCGTTCTCCAGATCGTTACTCGATTCCACCAGACGAAGCAAGCCAGTGCAGCCACGACAAGGAGAATGACGATGGCCCAGGCTATCAGGGGGATTGCGGGGATCTGCTTCAGTTGATCGACCGTCGGAATTCCCCATAAGCCTGGAAGGATCTCTTTGGCAAGCAGCCTGGCGTGCGAGGCCGCACCAGTCGGGCACGAAGCGTACACCGCCCAATAGGGTGGGACGCCTTTGGCGAGCCAGTTGTATAGGATGGGGGAGTAACCCAGGAAGAACCCGCCGAGCAATGTAGCACCCTCAATGGCGAGTTGGGCGCGTCGTTTACTCAGAGTTGCTGCGTACACAGCGACTGCGCCACCCACAACGACCAACGTCACCCTGGAGACTGATCCGATCGTCTGGTAGAGCCCCTCCGGCCTGCATCCGCCGCTGAAGAAGGCCAACACGCCCAGACCAGCCACGCCGAGCACAATCACAGGGAGCATTTCTGCGAGCGGGATCTGGATGGTCCGTTCGGCAAAGGTCTTCAGTTTGGCGTGGATCGACCGCCACTCTGGCGAACACACGAACGCCGCCAGGGTGACTGCCGCAACGTACACCACGAAGGTGTTGTTTGACCATATTCCGAGGCCGATCAAAACACCCATCGCCAAGGCGCGCAGAGTCCTTCGTCGCGGATCGGCGATCTCGGGGACCCCGATTAGCATCAGTGCAGTTCCGAGTACGAACATAGCTCCATAGGTACCGATCGGCTGATAGGTCCAATTGAGGACGTGGAAGCCGGGGAGTGCCAGGAACAACAGACTCACAAAGGCGACCGGTTGACCAAAATTGCGCGAGGTGAAAATCGAGTGAAGCACGAAGAAGACCGCGAAAAGGAGGACTGTGGCCAGGCGAAAGGCCATCACGGATGGCCCCAGAAGCGACATGAACCCGGCGGCCAGGATTGACTCGATACTCCCCAGGTAGGCCGGCCCGTAGAGAGTCGGAGTGAACTGTCCGGCCAGGATATGGCGCGCCATAAGGCCGAAGACCGCCTCGTCACTCTGGAAATTCGCCGGCCACTGAAGCGCCGCCCACACCCGGACGGCGATGCCGAGGACGATCGCCGAAACCAGAAGAGCCCTCCAGTGGGCGCGCTGCTTCGGGGAAAGTCCGCTGCTCATGCCGGCGCTGGAACGGTTAGGGTTCCCTCCCATGGATGGTTCGTATTCCTGGCCTTGGATTGCCTGGGAAGAAGGGATCAAGAGCGCTTGGCTTCCATTTACGCGAGGGAGACTCCACCATCGTCCCCGACCCGAGGGCGGTGGACGACGTGAGGAAGCAGGTTGTTGCGATCAGCCTCGGGATTATACTGCCTGTGCCGTGTCCGGGTGGGAGCCAGGGCGACTGGAGGGGAATGGTCCGGGGTAGGGGCGATCCGGCTCATTGGTTATCAATCCTGGGCGGGCCGAGTTGCCTGACACCCGCCGCGGCCGTCAGCCGGCAACTGACCATGATAGGATTTGCCATCTCCAACGATCCGCTCCCTCAGAATCCGACACGGTCTCAGCCCCGAGCTGGCCGCCGATCGAAGCAACGATGAACTGCGAGAGCGCTGGATCGTTGGGCCCTTGTTATAGTGGTCACCCAATCCCAAAGGTGAGTGAATGGTGAAGGAGAAGAGACTTGGCCAGCTGATCCTGGCGGCGATGCTCGTCGGCTATCTGCTCTATGCCGCCGTCTTCATCTTTCAGAGCAGCTTCGTCATCAACGGGACGCGGTACTTCGTTCTATTCGACGACGCCATGATATCGATGCAGTACGCCAGGAACTTCGCCCACGGTCAGGGGCTTGTCTGGAATGCCGGCGGGGAGCACGTCGAAGGCTACTCCAACCCGCTTTGGGTCCTGGTCATGGCGGTCTTCCATCTCTTTCCGGTTCCCCCACCCCTGATGAGCCTGCCGGTCCAGGTTCTGTCCGGGCTGCTCCTCGCATTCAACCTCATACTGGTAAAGAAGCTGGCCGAGGAACTCACGGTACACAAAACCGTCGTTGGTCTGGTGGCCGTCCTCCTTACGGCGTTCTATTACCCCCTCAACAATTGGGGCCTGCTGGGGAATGAGGTCGCCCTGTTGACTCTGTTTGTTACGGCTGCGGTTTGGCTGGCGGTTTCGGGACTGCGGCGCAGTGAGGTCTCCCTCGGTCTCTACATCATGATGGCAGTCGGCCTGCTCATCCGAATCGACGCACTGGTCCCGTTCTGCGCGATCTGGCTCTACCTGGCCCTTGTGGACCGACGGAACCGGCGGAAGCACCTCCTGTGGGGCGGGGGATTGCTGGTTGGTGTGCTGCTGGCGAGCACGGTCTTCCGGATGCTGTATTACGGGGATGTGCTCCCGAACACGTATTATCTGAAGATGACGGGCTATCCCGTCCTGTTGAGGATCGCTCGGGGCTTGTACGTCATGATTCAATTCATGTGGCACCTCAACTGGGTGCTGCTGCTCTTTCCATTCATCCTATTCGTCGTGGATCGCGATAAGTACAAGGCCTTGTTGATCATCGTCTTCATCGCCCAGATCGGGTACAGCGTGTACGTGGGCGGGGATGGTTGGGAAAACAGGGGAGGGAGCAATCGGTTTGTGTCCATCGCCATGCCGCTGTTCTTCATCCTGTTTGCTGTCGCCCTCGACAGGCTCCGTCAGGGTCTGATAGCAGCCCTCGGCGCCCTTGCGTCCAGGCGGGCGATACAAACGGCATCCACAGTCGCTATGGTGAGCTTCGCCTGCGTCGGCCTGCTCAATTTCAACGTGCTGATTTATCCGTCCGATCTCAAGTACCTGCTGCTCCGCACTCGCTCGGTCTTCATTGGGGGCAATGCGCGTAACGTCAGGATCGCCAACTACATTCAGACCGTGACCGGCGACCAGGCCCGCGTTGCCGTTGTGGCCGCAGGCGGCATCCCCTATTTCGATGAGCGCTATTCAATCGACCTGCTTGGTAAGAGCGATCGCACGGTAGCCAGAGGGCCGGCCGGTACTCCCGAGGATTACACCTGGATCGACTTCCGCCCGGGCCATATGAAATGGGATTACGGATATTCGATCGGCAAGCTCCAGCCCGACATGGTCGTCGAAATGCTGAATGGCACCTCGGCTCAGGCGCAGCCCTACCTCCGCGGCTACGTCCGGATCGAAGTGCCCGAACTCGTATCGTCCCTGCCCGAAGGAACGCTGTACCTGAAGCGAGGTTCGCCCAACATCTTGTGGGATCGGGTCGAGGCTTTGATCGTTGAGCCCTGAATGGAGACCGCCTGCCCTGCGAGATTCTCGCGCTGCAAGTTGCCGTCAGGCTCCACCCGGGGTCAATAGTCATTCCCGCACGATCCGCCGGCCAGCCTGCAACGACCCACAGCGGTCGCCGGCCTGGATTTGATGCGTCGTTGGATCTTCCGCCCTCCACCACAACGTAAGGTGGCGTGCTGGGCCGACGATCCAAGCCGGGGCAGCGGGGGTGACGCGTCGCCCACTCACCACTCAGATTGAAGCCCGGCCTTTCTCCCGGCTGATCAGGATCCGGCTGACACATGGCCTGCCGATGAGTGGATGGTAGAATCTCGTCCGGCTCTCCGCGGCGCAAGAAGTTCGACGCTTGGCTCATTCGAGGCAGGCGAAAGAGCCCTTCCGCGTCTCGTTGGTGTTGAGGAGGCCGATGGCTGTCGTTGAATCGGAGGGCAATCGCGAGAGGCACCCCTGGCTCTTCTGGGTTTCCTTGTTGGCCCTTGTCGGCGCCGCGGTGATCTTCCTCGTCACCCGCTACGGGCCGGGGGCCAGCGGCGACTCGGCCTACTATGTGATGGGGGCCGACAACCTGCTCGAAGGGAATGGTTTCAGCCGAACCTCGGGGGGAGGGGAGGTGAAACCGATCACCGGTTTCCCGCCCGGCTTCTCAGCCGCGTTGGCGCTCCTGGGGCTCACCGGGCTTGACCTTTTCCAGGTGGCCCGCACGATGAACGCGGCGCTGTTCGGGGCGAACATCCTGCTCGTCAGTATCCTGGTCCACCGCTACACCCGATCGATCTGGCCCACACTTCTGGCTGCCCTGGCTACCCTGGCTGCCCAAGACATGGTCGGCTTCCATGCCTGGGTGATGTCGGAACCCCTTTACATTTTTCTCACACTCTCGGGGATCCTTGGCATCGTCGTCTACATTGAGAGTGGCCGCTTAAGCGTGCTGGTTGGCGTGGGGCTGTGCCTGGCAGCGGCCACGCTGACCCGCTACGTCGGTCTGGCGCTGGTCCTCTCGTTCGCTCTGGCGATTCTCTGGTTGAGCCAGACAAGATGGCTCCGTCGGCTCTTCGACTGCGCCTTGTTGGCCGGGATCAGCCTGACGCCCGTTTACCTGTGGCTGAGGTGGAACGTCGCCGTTGCCGGTACCGGTGTCAACCGCGAGGTGATCTACCATCCGATGCGACCTGAGTTGATCCGGGCGTTCCTCTCGGCGGCGAGCTCGTGGTTCGTTCCGGATGCATTAGGCCTGCCGCTGATCCTGCGGGGCGCCATCTCGCTTGTCTTGGCATTAACCATTCCTGCCGTCTTCGCTATTCGAAGTCTGCGGGGCGGGCCGCCCAAGAACGAAGAGGGCTGGCGCAAGAAGAATATCGTGCCGTGGATCCTGCTTCTAACCATCGTCAGTTATCTGGCCGTCCTGGTGGTGAACTCCACATTCCTGGATGCCGGGACAACCTTGAGCGCTCCCCCCCGTTATCTCCTCCCGGTGTACGCCGCGACCGTCATCTTCTTCGCTTGCGTCATCTTCCGCCTGCTCGAGGAGGTGAGCGCCCAGCGAGTGGTGCGATTCGGGGTGGGCCTGGCAGGTCTGGCGCTTGTCGGGATGTATCTGCCGGGAACGATCGAGATCGTCAGGGATCCGATCCCTGAGATCGGTTACACCGGTCTCAGACACACCATGCCGGAGGTCGTCAGCCGATTGGAAGAGGTCGCAGCGGTGGATCCGATTATCTCCAATAACCCGGAGCTGGTTTTCATCCTTATCGGTCGACCGGCCTACATGCGTCCGATCCAGTTTGACGCATACCAGCTCGCCTATCGGGAAGATTTCGAGAAGCAGGTCACCGACGCCCAGACCAAACTCGACCAGGGTGCTGTCCTAGTCCTCTTCGGTGCGCTGGATAGCGAGGAGAAAGTCGTACTCGATGCCCTGCATGTGACGATGACTTATACGTCTTCCCAGGCGACCTTCTACGAATCAGCCGAGGCGGAGAATGACTGAGGACGGTACCGCCAGTGAGAGAGGCGATCTAGCATGCCGGATGTGACCAGGCCCGCCAACACCGGAAGCCCTCGCCCGGGGAACCGCGCCTGTGACTGTTCCGCAATCGCAGGAGAGAGGCCATGACCCGCCGGATAGTGAGAGGAAGACAAACCGAACGTGGGGCAGCCCGCCCTTCGATCGCACAAGACTCGGCTAGTCCTCGCCTGTCGATCGTCCTCCCGATCTTTGAGGAGGAAGCCGAGATCGGGACCTTGATCACCGGGATCATCGACACCCTCAGTTCCGAGGCGGAATCCTTCGAGGTCATTGCCGTCGACGACGGCTCGGCGGACAGAACGGCCGATGTGTTGCGTGATCTGGCGGAGCGCTATCCGGGCCGGCTGCGCGTGGCCCGGCACCTGCGCAACATGGGCAACGGAGCGGCCCTGCGTACCGGCATTCGTGTCGCGCGCGGAGAGATCGTGGTGACCATGGATGCCGATGGCCAGCACTCCCCGGTGGACATCTTCAGGTTGACCTCGTTGATCCCGCCAAACGACCTGGTGATTGGCGCACGCACGATCGGCTATGAAGGCAGCTTGCACCGGGGCGCGGCCAACACCTTCTTCAACTGGTTCGCCAGCTGGTTGTCGAGGACGAAAGTCGAGGACCTGACCTCCGGCTTTCGGGCTCTGCGAAGGTCCATCGTCCTGCACTTCTTGCCGCTGTTCCCATTCGGCTTCTCGGCGCCGACGACGGTCACGCTTGCGTTTCTCAAGGCCGGCTATAACGTGGCCTTTCTCCCAATCAAGGTGGCCCAGCGCGCTTCCGGTAAGAGCAAGATAAGACTCTGGCGGGATGGGACCAGGTTTGTGACCATCATCCTGCGGATGATCATGCTCTACGACCCTCTTCGCATATTCCTGCCTACGGGAGTGATATTGGCCTTCTTGGGGCTGTTGGCGTGGGTGGCGGGAGTGTTGAATGCCGGCCGGCTCCTTCTACCGAACGCTTCGATCCTGCTCTTCACCGGCGCCACCATGACCTGGCTCCTGGGACTCATCGCTGACCAGATTTCAAGCGGCCGCATCCACTACCGCGGGGACGAGTATGTGATGTTGCTCGAAGATGGGTCCGAGGGAGCCAAGGCCGAGAATGAACTCCCTCCAGCCTGACAGCCTCGAAAAGGGTGCCAAACACAACACCCTGCTCGGGCTCGTACGACTGTTGGTCCTTGTGGCCGCCCTCGCCCCGCTTGCGCTTGCGATGTCAAAGAGTTGGCGCGAGGTGCAGGCGGCCCTGACCCATATCAACTGGTCCTACTTCATATTCTCACAAGCGATTCTGTTCCTCGTCATGCCTCTCATGGCCAGCATCTCATGGTTCACGGTACGGCGGCTGACAAACGTGCTGGGGGTATATCAAGCGATACGGCTCTACTTCATTTCGCAACTGCCGAAGTACTTGCCAGGGGGCATCTGGGCGTTTCCCGGTCGGATGGTAGCTTATCAACGCGCCGGCGTCGACCGCACCAAGTCGGTCGTCAGCGTATTCCGCGAAGTGACCGCCTTGTTTCTCGGAGGGGCGACGATCGCCCTTCTGGGACTCACCCGGGGGATGCCCGCTTCCGAGAATCTTCGCCTCATCCTTGGTATCGGAATTGCGGGGAGCATCCTCGTCCTCTTGCTGACCCAGTTGCCGTGGTTCTGGAGGTTCTTGTCTTCGATTCGATTGCTTCGTTCGACGGCCTTGCCCATCCTGGAAATACCGAGCGAAGACGTAAGCCTCGCCTGGTTGCCTTGGGCCTTCATCGTTAGCTGCGTTTTCTGGCTGGCGCTGGGCGTGTCGTTTCGACAGCTGGTTGTTGCGATCAACCCGGACGTGTCGCTGTCGTGGATCGGGGCCGCGTCCGTGTTCTCACTGGCCTGGTGTGTCGGCTTCGTTATCGTCTTCGTTCCGGCGGGGTTGGGGATCCGAGAGGCGGCGCTTGCCTTTCTGCTGTCGCGGTTCATGACCGAGGGAGATGCGCTGGCGGTGGCCCTGCTCGCCCGTCCATGGTGGATGGTGGCGGAAGCCCTATGGATCATTCCATCCTGGCTGTGGACTTTCATCAAGTGGGACCGACAGGCCGCGTGAGACGATTGACGTGAACAAGGCTGCGAGCATTCCAGAGGTTGAAGACCGCCGGCGCGCCCCGGCTGAAGCCTCCGCCATCCGCCGCTGGCTGGCCATTCTGGGGCCGCCAGCGTTTTTTGTGGTCGTGACAATCGTCATGACCTGGCCGCTCGTGCTCCACGCCGGGGATTCAGTCGTCGGGCAAATCGGAGACAACATCTACTTCGTGTGGATGATGGCCTGGTTCAAGAAGACCATCTTCGATCTGCATGTCTCTCCAATTGCCGTCCCACAGCTCAACTACCCCGAGGGCTGGAGCCTGGCCTACACCGAAATCGCACCCTCCGAGCTCGCCTTGGGCTTTCCGTTCAGCCTTGTTTGGGGGCCGATCCTCGGCTACAACGTCGCCCTCTTGCTAACCTTCGTCCTCTCCGGGTATTTCATGCACCTTTGGGTTCACGACCTGACAGGCAGCCCGGGGGCCGGGCTGATCGCTGGGACAGTCTTCGCATTTATCCCGTTCCGAGTTGCACATTTCCTTTCGGGTCATTTGAACGTGGCCGGCACCCTGTGGTTTCCCCTCTACTTCATGGGCCTTTCAGACCTTCTTTTCGGCAGGCGACCTCGGCGGGCGATCGTTCTGACAGGTCTTTCCCTGGGCCTCGTCGCGCTGACGACCATGTACTACCTCTACATGACGCTCCTGATCAGCGGTATCGCGGTCGCGGCGTATCTGGTCTTGTTCGATCAGCGTGGCATCAGCGACATTCAACGCTGGAAGCGGATGGCTCTCGCCCTTCTCGTGTCGGCGCCGCTTGTCGTCGCCGGGTCATTCCCTTTTATCCAGCTCGCCGGACAGGGGGGTCTGCCCAGCCGATCGGTCGATTCGGTCGTGTCGGGCTCGGCAAGCGTGACCGACTTTGTCCTTCCCTCCACGGACCATTTCCTCTGGGGAGCGTGGATCGCCGAAAACTTCAACCGAGATCACTGGATGGAGGGAACGCTCTACCTGGGCGCGGTCGCGTTCCCGCTGGCGCTTCTGGGCGTGTTTCGACTCAAGGATGATCCTCGCTACCGCAACCTGATCCGTCTTCTGGTATTGGCTTCCTCGGCCGCGTTCATCCTGGCGCTCGGAACGAATCTTCACTGGCTTGAGGGATTGGTTCGCCTCCCTGTACCCGCCTTCCTGCAAGGGGTTGTCGACCGTGAGAGCATCTCGATTCGGCTCCCCGGCTATTACATGTTTCAGTACTTCCCGCTCTTCTCGAAACTCCGGACCTTCAAGCGCTTCTCCGTTTTTGTCTTGCTCAGCCTGGGGGTGCTTTCTGGGCTTGGCTCGGCCTGGCTCGAGACCCGAATGCGTCATTGGCGCAGCCCGATTGTGCTTGGTTTGTTGGCGCTGATCTTCCTTGACTTCTACCCGGGGCCCTACGTTGATTTCGCCAGGATACAGGCCCGTCCCGTTGACTACTGGCTCGCCACGCAACCGGGGGAAGGTTTGGTCGCCCAGTTTCCTTTCTACCAGGAGGAAGACCAGGATCAGGTCTACAACAGCTTGATCCACGGCAAGCCCTTCCTGGGAGGTTTCTTCAACGCATTCCCTCCGGCGCAATACTCCAGGATCAGGCCTGTCATGGAGGGTTTCCCGGATGACGCCAGTGTGGATCTGTTGAACGAATTGAACGTTGAGTACGTCATCGTAGACTCATCCGCCTATTCCAACTTCCCGTTCGTCCTCAAAGAGATCGAGTCTCTCGGCATGCCTGCCGTAGGTGTCTTCGGAAAGGACTACGTCTTCCACCCGCCGGCATCCCAATAGTCCTGTTTGGGCCGGACGGAGACGGTAAGTTCGAATCCACGAGTGTCGCTCAAGGTGTTGGCCAGCGTCGCGGGCGCGCGAATGCGTGTCGCTGATTCTCCTCGATTGACGGCCCCACCCCTAGCGCCGGGGAGAAGACTCCCTCGCCGGCCGCTCGAAAGGCTCACTCCACCGCAGGCGATCCTCGCTTACCTCCGTTCGCGGTCACCGCGACGTTGGAGGTGCGCGCCAGATCGCCTGCATCGACCCGTTTGGATTGAATAGTCGAAGGAAGTTCTGCCCCTGCGTCGCTGGCCCTAGGGTGCCTCGGTGCGCCGCTTGCTCTCCTTCCAAGCCATGATGAGCAGGAACAGGAATGTCGCCAGGGTAACCGCCAGTCCGACCACCAGCGCGGTGATGTATGGGGGGTCGGGGTGGTTGGCGACGGTATACAAGGAGAGATCGAGGGGTTGAGGGCCGAAGATCTTGCCAATGTTCGTGATGCGCCAGGCCTTGAAGTGTTGCCACAGGTCTTGGGCACCCAACCCAACCAACGCCACCTCGAACGCTTTGACCCAGTTGCCCACCCGCTGTCTCTTGAAATGTTCTTGCAGGTGGATCGCAGCCAGGAAAATCAGCATTGCCAGGGGCAAGAAAAGGAAGCGTGAACTGACCCGCTGCGAGGAGAGGAAGGGTACGCGCAAGATGTGGATCAACTTGTAGACCTGACCGATGGATAGAACCGAGAAGACCGCTACGGGGATCCAGAGCGCGTGGTACCGTCCCAGCGAAGCGTCGGAGCGTAGCCAGGGGACGACAGCCAGGCAGATCACGAAAGCCAGCCCGACGACCCCCAGGAAGTAATCGAGCTCCCAGTATCCCAGCGGGTTCAGCCATCCCAGGTGCACGACTTCGTCGAAGCCGGGGATCTTGAGGTTGACGAGGGCAGTGAGCATCTCCCCGACCGATGTGAACCCGAAGAGGAACTCGGTATCGAACTTGGAGGCATCCAGGGCGGGAGGGAGGATGCGAATCATGCTGAGCAGGATCGAGAAGGTTATCCCTCCGGCGAGAGGCAGAAGGAGCCTCCGGTTGCTCAACGCCATAACTCCCATGAAGGCCAGGCACATGATGAAGAGGTGGAATGTGCCCTGGAGGAAGATGACGAACAGCAGCAGAGACATGAGCAGGATCCAACGCCAGCCTACCCTGTCCTCGAGCGCGTCGAAGATGAGCAGGGCAAAGAAGGGGATCAGGAAATAACCTGCCCAGTGCACATGCCCGACGGCGAGATGGTCGCTAATGTGACCGTTGAAGGTGAACAAGAAGAACATCGCCGTGAAGGCCACCGGGGAGAGGGAGTATCTCTTGCGCAGGATCAACATGCCTACGAAGCCCAGGGAGAAGAGCAAAACGACGTTGACCAGGGCGAAATGCCCGATGTCCAGGTAGCGCAGCAGGAACACTTGAGGCGAGATCAGTGTGTCGGCGACCGACATGTACCGATCGGTGATAGTGCGCAAGCCCGAGGTGCCGGGCATGTGGAGCGGGAGCTGACCCGTGAGGAGCGCGTCGCGCAGAAACGCGTAGCGCTTGGAAGCCTCGAGCCAATCATGGATATTCACCTGGAACCAACCGCCGTTGAGGAAGTAGCGCCAACCAGCGACGCCCACCAGGAAGAGCACTCCGGCCCAGGCATGCCCGATCCAGCGTGAGAGACGATCTTGCTCGCTGTCAAATGCCGCGTCGAACACGCGCTGAGCGAGATGGGCGGCCGCCTGCCCGATGGAGGCCAGCCAGGGTGGCAGACTTGAGGTGCGCAGGGTCGTCATGCTATCCGGGCCCCGGGTTCGAACGCGGTTCGGAGGATCCGAGACACCCAGCCGGTGTCTGGGGTGTTCCTTTCATCCCCTCGCCAAGAGACGAGGGCCGGTTCAGCCTGGGCGGTTCGATATCTGGCCGAGGCATACGACGCAATTCGGGAAGGACCCACCGAGAGTCTATTTTCCGCGCAATCGATTGTCAAGAAATCACCGCCTCGGCGGGATACGCCCGCATCAAGGTCCCGGCTCGGGATAGGAGTAGATCGCTCCGTCGGACCCCTGAAAGACCTGAGTCAATCCGGCCGTCAATGCCGCCACCCTGCTCTCCGTCTGTTCGTGATAAAGCCCTCTCAATTGAGAGGTGATGGTGTCGAACAGGATGAGCGCGCCGTGTTGCTCCCGGAACAGAATCTCTGTCGGATCGGAGCCGTCTCCATAGCGCGTCTTCATGGAAAGAGGCTCGCTTGCGTGGACTTCGTTCAATTCATGCGGCCAGCGATCGGCGTAGAACAGAACCGCGATCGGCTCATTCGAGATCAGGGGGATGCCAGGCGGAAGCAGCCTCGCGGCCTGGACCGTCTCGGACTTGCGCCAGCCGGGACTGGTGTAGCCTGATCCATCCTGGTGCATGCGCTCCAAAGGTTTGTAGGTGATCGAGGCATATCCGGCGATTGAACCCACGAACAGCAGGGCGGCGGCCAGACCGACCCAGAAACGCCCGGGCCAGCAGCGCACAAGGACGTACGTGATCGTGACCGCCATGATGATGAGGGGAGGCAAAATGGGGAGAATGGTCCGGCCGTCGACATCCGGGGTCGGAGAGGTCACAACGTAGGCGAGACCGAAGAAGGCCAGGTAGGCCGCAAACAGGATGACGAAATAAACCAGCACTCTCAGAGTCGCGCTCTTCAAAGCGCCGGTGGCAAGCATGGGTCGGATTCTGCGAAGGGTAACAGCAATCACCGCGGCCAGCGCCAGGGCGAGAATCGCGATCACTGGTTTTGCCGCCGCCCGCATGACGTCCGGATCCACGCCCGGAAAGCTGAGCATGTCCGCCGTCACCGGTTTCCAGGAATACACGATTGTCGGGATCTGCTTGACGAAAGTGATGAACTGGGGGACGAAGTCGAACTCGCTCTTCAAGCCGCGCGGCGTCGCACCGCTGTAGCGGATACGCGACCAGAGAACGAATGCGGCCACGGGGAGAGAGGCAATGAGGGTGAACACGGCGCTGTGGGCAAGGCGAACCTTGAGTTGACCTCGATCGAAAAGCAGCAGGCAAAGGATCCCCGTGCCGAGGATGGCGGCCCCCGTGTAACGGGTCATGAATGCCATCCCTACCACCAGAGCGGACGAGACCAACTGGGATGGTCTCTGGTCCTCCAGGTATCTCAGCAGGAGGAGCGAGCCAATGACCTCCGTCAGGAGAAAGAGAGGCTCGGACATGGCAGATGTGTATGCATTGATCAGGGCCGGCTGGACCAGGAACACGCCCGACAGGCCAGTCGCTCCCCACGCGGATCCGGTCAGGCGATAGAACAGCCATCCGCTGCCGAAGATCAGAATCCCGAATGACAGGACGTCGAATAGGCGCGCGGCTCCTACGAGGTCAAGCTGTGGGCCGCCAAGGGCGATCAGGACGAGAGGGTAGAGGGGCGGGTGGGAGACGAGCGGCACGAACTGACCTGATGGCCGGTACAATCCCAGCCCCTTGCCAGTGGCCAGGTTGCGCGCATTGACCATGTAGCCGACAGCATCACTGAAGGCCCACGGGCCCCAGCGAGTGCCGTAGACAATCAGCAACATCCCGGCCACAGTCAGGAGGATCAGGGCGGCGAGGACGACCTGGTCCTGTTTCAGGCTTCTAAGCTTCATCGTAGCGGGCCATGTGCCGAAGCGTTGTTCGAATCGGAGTTGCCTTCAGGGCGCTGCCGGCTGGTGATCTTCTGTGCAGAAGTGATCACTCCATAAAAGCGAAGAACGACGACGTCGGATCGGCTCGATTCTAACCGCGTCTTGCCGCTCGCGTCGGGGAGGTCGCACGTCCTGGGGAGCGTCGTCCGGGTCTGAGCATCTGGCTGCGATCAGCCGTAAGGGTTCACGGTTCTGCAGCCCTATAGACAATTCCCTCAGCGGAACCCTGCACCGGAAGGAGGCCTGCGGTGAGATTCCTCCACTCTTCCGCTCCTTGTACGTCGGTGGGGGCAAAGCCGACGAGAACCAGAAAACCGTCGCCCTGGCGGAGAAGATGCCGCATCTCCTCCAGTTCATTCCCATAGGAAGGATTGGGCTCGAGGTTGGAGAGGTTCGTCGGGGAGGGTATGGCGTAGGCAGTCCGGCCGGCGATGAAATACATCGCAGGAAGGTTGTTTGAGAAAATCGGAACGGCCGGTAATCCTCGAGCGTATGCCAGGGTGGGGGAAGTGCGCCATCGTTCGGAAGAATAGCCATGCCCGTCTCTTGCCAGAGATTCGACGATGAGCCCGGAGCGGTAGATTTGGAAAGCTGCGAAGCCGAGGCACAGGATAGCGACCGAGAGCCTTGCTCTGGCGGATGAACTGCCAGATAGGTGGGCTGCGGCTAGCGCAAGGATGAGCAGGATCGAGAGATGCAGGGGAGCGAGAATGCGTTCATCGATGGGGGTAAGCCGATCGAGAAGGAGGACCGTGAAGACGATCAGGCCGAGGTACACCAGGCAGAAGAGCGCTTGAACGCTCAAGTGACTGAGCACAAGCGAAGGGGAACTTGTGGCGTTTGCTCTTCGGGCCAATCTCAGTCCCAGCCAGATCGCTCCGACCGACAGAAACAGGAACGTGACGAGGCTCATCGACGATGAATCGGTGAGAAAGGCTGCAACTCGATCCGGCAGGAGCCACTTAAGGAAAAGCACCAATCCCCCACGCCATACCTCGGGCGGCGGAGGGTGCCAGAAGGGAGCGGGGCGGTTGGCGGCGCTGCCCTTGACGGCAAAGTTGCGGATCGTGAAGGCGATCATCGGCGCGACCGCCACGGCCATGAAGGACATCGCTTCCTTGAGGCGCGCCGACAAGGGCTTGCGGAGGAGCAGCACCAGCGCCATGCCGCACGCCAAGATAAGGCCGAGACCGACGAATCGGGTGAAGGCTCCCAGGCTGGAGGCAATGGCCGCAAGCCAGAGGAAGACAGGACGCGGTGGGCGATGGATGTAGCTGGCGATGGCCACGAGGGCCAGGAGCTGGAGGCACAGGAAAAGGGGTTCGCTCTGGAGCCAAGTGAATTGCTCGATCAAGGTTAGCGAACCGAGCAGCAGCCCCGCGCCGAATCCGGCGTAGAAGACGGAACCTGTTGAGCCGTAGACCGCCATCAGGCCAATCAGAGTCGTCACCCCGAATAGCAGCCCATTCAAGGTGCGGGCGAACACGCGGACATCTATCCCAAGTCTGGCCGGAAGCGCGAGCGCAAGGGAGTAGAGAGGCGGGAAGTTGGTGATGGGGTTCAGGCTGCCGTCGCCGGTTAGCCGGCCGTACCCGGTACCCTGTGCCAGGGAGACCGCGCCGGTGACATAGGAATAGGAGTCGTCCCTCAGGCCGAGGCCGTATGGAGTGCTCAAGTAGACGACTGTCGGGCCGATGATCGCAACCAGGACCAGAACGAGACTGGCAAACGCCGAAGGTAGTCTCCGGTCGACCCCGGTTGCTGGTCTGGGACTTCTATTCGACATCTCAGGGGCTCGCTTCGGCGCCGCGACCTTTGTCGATCAAACGGCCGGCTGGGAGTCTTAGAGGGCCTCCCATGCGGCGCACCTCGCGTAACCTAGTGCAGCATCAGGGGATCGCTGGGCTAACCTCTCGCACAGACCGGCCGGAATCCGTGGCGACGGCGATGTCTTTGGTTATCCGGGCTTGGCGGCTCCATAGTACACCATCCTTCCACTCCTGTCACCGCGTGACGCAATCGGAAGCCTGGGATCGCTAGTCGACAGCAGTCAAACGCGCGGTGTGTCCTGAATGCGCGTGTACGAAGACAATGTGTTGATCGGTATCGGCCCGAGGCTTTGCAGGCCTCTCGCACGTTTGGGGGAGATAATTCGTCTGTGGTCGAAGAGACCTCTCAAGCGGGGGTCGTTGGACAGCCTATTTCTGGCGCACTACAATGGAATGCCGACAGGCGGGTGATGGGCCCCACGATGCGGGATCGAACTCAGGCTGAGAACCACGACGAGACGAGGCATGCCAAGTATCGCCCTGCCGGATAGCAGGAGTAGCGCTGAGGATAGCCCTCCCATGACTGGCCGGATTAAGCCAATCGTACTCATCGGAATCAGCGGCGCGTTCACGCTTTGGGCGTTCTGGTTCGTCTACCGGACGTCCTTCGTGGCGATCGACGGCCGTCGCTACTTCTCCTTGTTCGATGATGCCATGGTCTCGATGCGGTACGCCTGGAATCTGGCTCACGGGAATGGACTGGTGTGGAATATAGGCGAACACGTCGAGGGATACACCAATCTGCTTCAAACCCTGGTCATGTCCGTCTTCGCTCTCATTCTCGACAAGACGACGGCAGTCCTGGCCGTGCAGATCCTGGGCGTGGCGGTGATGATCGTCAACGCCTGGCTGGCCGTGCTCGTGTCCCGATACATCCAACTGGGTCGGTTCGACACTCGACGAACCACATTTGAGCTCATGACCTTCATAGGTGTCCTCGGATACTACCCCCTCGTGTACTGGTCTGTGATGGGAATGGAAACCGGCCTGCTGACGGGGCTCCTGCTCCTGGCAACCCTATTCATGTTCAGGCTCTCAATCAACGGCGATCGGTGGGATCTGATGATGTCCTCCGTCGGATTGGGGCTGGCCTTCCTCGCCAGGCCTGATTCGGTGATCGTCGCCGCCGTGATTCTCGGGTACGGGCTCCTCGAAGTCGCCAGGAGACTTCCACGGCGCCGGGCGCTCGCGATCGGTGGATTGGCAATACTGATCTACCTCCTCCTGCCGATCGGGCAAACCGTCTTCCGCATAAACTACTATGAGAGCTTCTGGCCGAACACGTACTATCTGAAGGTGGAAGGGTTCCCGCTGACTCAAAGGATACGCAACGGTCTCGCCTTCATACTCCCTTTCTTCAAAGAGAATTGGCTCTTCCTCCTCCTGGCATGTACGGCTGTGCTGCACGGGTCATCCAAAGAGAAGCGGCTCTTGCTCGTCGTCGGGGGGGCGCTGATTGCCTACCAGATCCTGATCGGGGGGGACGCATGGAGGCTGTGGCGGATGGTTTCGCCGGGGATTCCGCTTCTCCTGGTCCTGTTCAACGGAGAGCTCGTCTACCTCTCAGGAGTGGTAGGGGACGTCTTCAGATCGCGGACGGAGAACCGGCTGAGTTCAGGAGGGTCTGGCGCGCCGCCTCCCGGCGATCCGCGATCTGAGGCCGCCGGGCGTGACAGGTTGCTGCTGGCGTCGGCGGGGATCGCCGGGATGGGCCTTGCAGGCCTCGGGTTAGTGATGGGTGTGGTCAATCCAGCCAGCCTTTCCCTGGCCGTCGAGTCTCGCGCCGGGCTCATCTGGGGTGCGCTCTTGGGCGCGGCCCTCGCCATCTTGGCCCTGCGGACTGCGATGAGACAAACCACGCCAAGTTTCACGGCCTCCGGTTTGGGCCTGGCTTTCTTTGTTGCCCTCGGATCCTTGAACGCCCGGTTTCTACCGGAGATGCTCGACGTCATCCCACCTTACCAGGTTGGAGAGAACGCATCCAACGCGAACACGGCGATTGCAGTCTTGAGCGCGACCACAGATGAGGCAAGTGTGGGTGTGATATGGGCCGGCACAATACCGTATTACACGGGACGTTATGCCATCGATTTCCTTGGCAAGACGGACCCTCGAATAGCCCATCTTCCGCCGGAGCTCGGGGGTGCCTCGCGAAGAGGCAGCATGCTCACTTGGCCGGGACACAACAAGTACGACCTTGAATACTCCATCGGCGAACTTAGGCCAACGTACGTGCAGCAGTTCGACTGGGGCCGCCAACACCTAGGACAACTCCGGCGCGAGGTCTATCTCCAGGTCGCCTACAAGGGAGTGAGCCTATGGTTGCTCCGGGACTCCCCCAGTGTGCTCTGGGATGAGGTGCGTCCGACGCAGCCCTGACGCACTCGAGACAAAGGCGTGATTACTCGGGGCCTCAAACCCAATCACGCGCGTGGCCTGGTGGGCAAGGTTCCCCATGCGCGTGCTTATCGCTTAGGATACCTCGTTCCAATTCTGCTTCTCTAGCTGCAACCGCCACTCTGGTCGGACGCACCAGTCGCTGGACGCTCACTTTTGCGGTGCTTTCCGCAATCGGAGGGTATGCGGGCCGGCGGATGAAGCAAGGAGAGATGATATACTTCGGATCGCTGCGACCGAGTACGCGCGCTTCGGTCATCCTGTGGCTGGAACTCGTTCGAAAACGGATGGCTTCGTACCGTTTGCGTAGCCCATCGCCGATTCAGTTTGATCGGCGGAGCTGCCTGAGCGAGCGGTGACAGTCACGCCCGCGGGGGAAGATGTCGACCGTCCTGGATGCCTTTGACTTATCGGGGGAAGTTGTGCTTGTCACCGGTGGAGCCGGCCTCCTCGGGGCGGAATTCTGCCGCACGCTGGGGCAGGCCGGCGCTTCGGTTGTGATTGCCGACCTCGCCGAGAGTTCCGCCGGGGACATCGCCCGCAAACTGACCGCAGACGGCCTCACGTGCATGGCGGTCGGCGTAGATGTCACGCAAGCGGAATCCACGCGTGACATGGTCCGAGTCGCCCTCGATCGTTTCGGCCGCCTGGACATCTTGGTCAACAGCGCTGCGCTCGACCCCAAGTTCGACCGGGACCACGCGGGCGAGCACAGCAACGCTTTTGAAGACTACCCACTTGAGCTCTGGAACCAGGCTGTGGCCGTGAACCTGACCGGGATCTTCCTGTGCTCGCAGGCGTGCGTTCGACCTATGCTCGACCAAGGCAAAGGCGTCATTATCAACATCTGCTCCACCTATGGGCTGGTTGGGCCGGACCAACGCATCTACCAGCGCCGGGGGCAGTCGCCGCAATTCAAACCGGTGTACTACCCGACGACCAAGGCCGGGGTGCTCGGACTGACTCGTTACCTGGCGACGTATTACGCCGGTAAGGGGATCCGGGTGAATGCCCTGACCCCGGGTGGGGTGTACAACGATCACGACGACGAGTTCGAGCGCGCCTATTCCGCGCGAACCATCTTGGGGCGGATGGCGCGCAAGGATGAGATGAACGGCGCGGTACTGTTCCTGGCTTCTGAGGCGTCATCTTACATGACAGGAGCCAATCTCGTCGTCGATGGGGGCTGGACCGCATGGTAGCCCGTCCTGAGGTTCTGGCCATCGTGCCGGCCCGGGGCGGTTCAAAGTCGCTGCCGCGCAAGAACCTGCGCCCGCTGGCCGGGCATCCCCTGGTGGCGTACAGCATCGCCGCCGGATTGCAGTCGACGTCCGTCTCACGCGTCGTGGTTTCGACGGATGACGAAGAGATCGCTGAGGTCTCGCGGCGATACGGCGCAGAGGTCCCGTTCCTCAGGCCCCAGGCGCTCGCCCTGGATGACACTCCCGACCTGCCCGTTTTCCAACACGCGCTTGGCTCCCTGGCGACCGACGGCTACAAACCGGATGTCGTCGTCCAGCTGCGGCCGACCTCTCCCTTGCGGCCGTCGGATTGCATCGATCAAGCGGTCGAAATCTTGTTGGCCCGGGAGGAAGCCGACTCGGTTCGGGGGGTAGTGCAATCAGGCCAGAACCCCTTCAAGATGTGGCGCATCCGGAATGATGGGCGCATGACTCCGCTCCTGGCTGATGGAGCGCGCGAGGCGTACAACATGCCTCGGCAGAAACTCCCGTCCACATACTGGCAGACGGGGCACGTCGACGCAGTCCGCCCGCGCACGATCCTTGAGAAAGGTTCAATGTCCGGCGAGTTCATCTTGCCATTGGTCCTCGATCCCCGTTATTCGATCGACATCGACACGTTGCGCGACTGGGAACGAGCCGAGTGGATCTTGATGCGCTCGGAGCTGCCGGCCGTGCGTCCAGGCCGGGCGCCCAGGCCGATTCCGGATCAGGTGGAGCTCGTCGTTCTCGACTTCGACGGGGTGATGACCGACAATCGGGTTTGGGTGGATTCGGATGGACGCGAGGCAGTCGCGGCCGACCGTGGCGATGGGCTGGGCGTGGCGCGGCTGTTGTCACGCGGGATCGATGTGGTTGTGCTCTCGACCGAGATTAATCCGGTCGTCTCCGCCCGCTGTCGTAAGCTTGGTGTACCTGTCTTCCAGGGAACGGCCGATAAAGCCTCGGCCCTCCAAGAGATACTGTTGGACCGCTCCGTCGATCCCTCGCGGGCCATATTCCTCGGCAACGACTTGAACGATCTGGCGTGCTTCCCGCTCGTGGGTTGCGCATTGGTCGTCGCCGATGCCCACCCTGAGGTGCTCACCCAGGCGGATGTTATCCTCTCGCGCAAGGGCGGCCACGGTGCGGTTCGTGAGCTGTCCGATCTGTTGATATCAGACCTGGGCAACTAAGGAAGGCGATAGGTGAGGACGATTGAGATTGCAGGCAGGCTCATTGGCGACAACCATCCGACGTTTGTCGTCGCCGAAATCGGGATCAATCACAACGGTGATCTGGACGTGGCCAAGCAATTGATCGATGCCGCGGTCGCGGCCGGTGTGGACGCGGTCAAGCTGCAGAAGCGCACTCCGGAGTTGTGCGTCCCGCCTGACCAGCGCGACCAGATGCGCGACACCCCCTGGGGGTACATCAGCTATTTGGATTACCGGCGCCGGATCGAGTTCGATGCGGCGGACTATTCCGAGATCGACCGCCATTGCCGAGAGCGGGAAGTTACCTGGTTCGCCTCGGTCTGGGACGTACCCTCTGTCGACCTCTTGGAGGTCTTCGACCCTGTCTGTTACAAGATCCCGTCTGCCGGGTTGACCGACACGGAGCTCTTGCGGCACGTGCGATCGAAGGGCCGTCCGGTAATCCTCTCGACGGGAATGTCGACGATGGACCAGATAAAGGCGGCGGTGCACGTCCTGGGCACGGATGATCTATTGATCACCCATACAACCAGCACCTACCCGTGCGATCCGGGAGAGCTCAACCTTAAGATGATCCAGACTCTGCGCCAGACCTTTCCTTGCCCGATCGGTTACTCCGGTCACGAAGTCGGACTGGTGCCGACCGTCGTCTCCGTCGCTCTCGGGGCATCCCTGGTCGAGCGGCATATCACCCTCGATCGGGCGATGTGGGGGACCGACCAGGCGGCCTCAGTCGAGCCAGGGGGATTCGAGAGGCTGGTCAAGTACATCCGGGTGACCGAAGAGGGGTTGGGCGACGGGGTCAAGCAAGTGTACGAGAGTGAGCAGGTCTCGCTCCGTAAGTTGCGCACAGTCAACTCCTGAGGGCCCCTCAGTTCGTGGACCTACGAATCCCCCTGGTCAGACTGCGGACGATTCTGGCTAGCCGCGAGCTTCGCCGGCAGATAGGCCACCTGGAATCCTCATTGCCTACCCCACCTACAGCGGGTTCCGATCGTCCAGTGCTCTTTTTCAACGCCTCCACTCGGATCCACACGCTCAGCCTGAATGCGGCGTTCTCCCTCATCGCCTCTTGGGCGGTCCGCCGCGCGGGCGTTTCTGTCCGCTTTGCGGTCTGCCAGGCCGGGATGGACCAGTGCATCCTGGGGACGAATCCGGAGAACTCGACTGCGTCTCCACCGTGTAAGCCTTGTATCGGCCTGAGCGAAGTCCTCTTCCCGCCCGAGCTAGTCGTTCCGATCCGCTTCGAACCCTCGGGCCGGGATGAGCTGAGGTCAGAGCTGGCAGGAGAATCTGTCGAGAGCCTGGCGGCCTGGCAATTGCGCGGCATACCTTTGGGAGTACTTTGTCTCCCGGGTTTGCGTTGGGCTCTGCGCAGGCATCACCTGCCGGACGATGAGCCGACGCGCGCCTTGTTCCGCAGGTACTTGATCTCGGCCGCCAGTCTCATCGACGAGTTCGGGCATGTGATTGATTCAATTCGCCCTCGGGTGCTCATCGTCTTCAACGGAGTCTTCTATCCGGAAGCGATCGCCCGGCACGTCGCCCAATCCAGGGGGATTCCGGTTGTGACACACGAGGTCGGTTTGCGGCCGAATTCCGCCTTCTTCTCCCATGAGCACGCCACCTTCCGCCAGGTCCACCTGCCGCCTGATTTCCGGCTCACGCCAGAGCAAGATCGACAACTCGATGCTTACTTGGAGGACCGCTTCAAAGGACGTTTTACCATGGCGGGCATCGAATTCTGGCCGGAGATGGAGGCCCTTCCTGCGTCATTGGTCGAGCGTGTGAGCCAGCACCGCCAGACCGTGACCGTGTTCACGAATGTCGTCTTCGACACCAGCCAGATTCATGCCAACCGCTTGTTCGACGATATGTTCGACTGGCTCGGGGACGTCTCACAGGTGGTCCGACGTCACCCGGAGACGCTCTTCATCATCCGTGCCCATCCGGATGAGGATCGTCCGGGGAAGATGAGTCAAGAGAGTGTGGCGGCATGGATCCGGGAGACTCGGCTCGAGGCGCAGCCGAACATTGTCTTTCTGCCACCGGCTATGCGTCTCAGCTCGTATGAGCTGATCCGCCTGTCGAAATTCGTCACGGTCTACAACTCTTCGATCGGGCTCGAGGCCTCGATCATGGGGTCGGTGGTTTTGTGTGCCGGCAGGGCCCGCTACACGCAGCTCCCGACGGTCTTCTATCCGGCTTCGCGGGCGGACTACCTACAAGAGCTTGAGACCTTGCTTGAGTCGAACGATCTGCGCACGCCTCCGCAGTTTGTGCTCAACTCCCGCGGATTCCTGTACAACGAGTTGTATCGTGCTTCGCTCGACTTCTCGCCATTCCTCGAGCCCGTTCCGAACGGCCCCGGAATGGTCAGACTGACGGAGATCGACCTTGCCCAGTTCGATCGATCTCCGGATATCGAAGTCGTCCGGAAGGGTATCCTGGAAGGAGAGCCGTTCTTGTTGCCGGAGGACCTCGCCCTCGGTCTGCCTTCCGGCTAGCCGGGGCTGGATGCAACTCGCCTGGCCCGAAGTGGGCCTGGCGTGCGCAAGCGCCGTCTGCGGTCGCAACGCGAGGCGCGCGTGTCTTCGCCAGGCGTGAACTTCGACTGGGGGGAGTCACAGGAGGGCTTGGTCGACGACGAATCAAGCGCCTCTCCATAACGGCGCCGACCGAGCGACCAGGCACCCCTAAGGTATAATTCCCCGACTCGGATGGAGGCAGACCGCCCAATGAAGATCGACTATCGCGAAACGACCGAGGACTTGCAGACCCGCATCGACATCCACTCCAGATACGGGAGTCTCGACATCGATGCATGGATGCTCGACCTCCTGGCGCCGAAGAGAGGATCTACGATCCTCGACGTCGGGTGCGGGGCGGGGAAACAGTGCCTGGCGTTCTTTCGGTACCTCGCCGGCGAAGCCGACATCACCGGAGGCGACGTTTCGGCCGAGCTGCTGGCACAGGCTCGGAAGTTGAACGATGAGCTGGGCGGCCGCCTGAACATCATCGACCTGGACTTCAACGCACGCTTTCCCCTTGAAGACAACACTTTCGACCTCGCCTCATGCTGTTTCGCCATCTACTATGCCGAGGATATTCCTTTCACGATTGCCGAGATGCATCGGGTACTTCGGCCCGGCGGTCGCCTCTTCACGACCGGGCCCATGCCCGAGAACAAGCAGCTCTTCTATGACGTAATCCGGGAGGCGACCGGAAGGCCGATCCCTCCCATGCCGGGAAGCTCTCGTTACGCCAGCGCGATCCTGGATGCGATACGCGGGCGCTTCTCGGCAGTGGATGTGCATGTTTTTGAGAATCCGCTGGCGTTCGACTCGCTGGAACCATTCCTGAGTTACACCCGCGCTTCGCTCTCCGAGGACCGCAAGCTCTGGGGGAGCATGTTCCAGGGTAAGGATGAATTCGAAGCAATCATGGCCCGCATTGCAGAGGTCGCGGGGCGCCGGCTCGAGCGCGACGGCAAACTCGTCATGACCAAGGTTGTCGGCGGGTTCATCGCCACCAAGTAAGGCGGAGACGATCGGTTGATCTTCTACGGCCACAAAGTCCTGTTCCTCGGCGCGCACCCCGACGACATCGAGCTTGGATGCGGTGGTCTCCTGGCCCACATCTCCGGGAAAGCTGACGTGCTTTGTGCAACGCTCTCGGACAACCAGGAGAACCCGGCCCTCAACGCGCTCGTCGGTGAGCATTACAAGAGCATGGAGGTCCTTGGTGTCCCACGCGACAAGGTCCTTCTGAGCCAGTTCGAAACCCGCAATTTCCCGCGCGACCGACAGGAGATCCTCGAGTATCTCTACAGCCTGAACCGCGAACACAAGCCGGAGATCGTCTTCGCACACACCCAGGCCGATATCCACCAGGATCACGCTGTGGTGACCATGGAGGCGCTGCGGGCATTTCGCGGGACAACCGTCCTTGGGTACGACGTGTTGCGTAGCAGTTACGGCTTCTTCCCCCAGTTTCTGGTCGAGATCACCGGCGAGGACGTCGAACGAAAGGTCAGGGCCCTCGCCGAATACACGATTTACTCGGACAAGTATTATTTCGGCCCCGAAATCATTCGGGCCACCTCGATCCGTCACGGCGCGCTTGCGGAAAGGGAGTACGCCGAGGGCTTTGACATCCTGCGGGTTGTGGGTGTTTTCGCCGACCGGATCCCCTGACCCGGGAGGATCCTCCCGGCGCAGGCATCCGGCAGCGACCGTAGCGAACCCCCGATGGTCAAGGTCAGAAATGCCCTCACACGATCGATCCAGCGGCCACCAGGTCGTCACGAATGGACGGGTTGCTTTCTTTGCCCCGCTGTCGTCCGAGGAGGCCGGGCTGGTCCTGGTGGATCAAGCAGGGCGGCACGACAGCCCGCTCCAACCAAGGAGGTGGGGCTTGGTGGTCTTCCCACTCCTTCCACTGCGGTTCGACCCAATTCGAGCGGGCTCACACCCTGAATTCGCCGCCTGTCGAGCCCGGAATATGGCCTCGAGGGTAGCGAGCGGGCTGATGGCTGACAGGATGGCGTGATGGGGAGCAAGCCCCGCAGCTCTCAGGTTCTGCGCTGTTCGATCGTCATCCGCGCCTACAATGAGGAGAGGCACATCGGCCGGTTGCTGGCGGGGATACTCAGGCAAACCGTCCGCCAGGTTGAGATCATCCTGGTCGACTCGGGGTCGACCGACGCGACCCTGGCCATCGCCTCCCGCTACCCCGTGCTGATCTCACGAATCGAACCCGACGAGTTTACCTTTGGTCGGTCGTTGAATCTGGGCTGCGGGCGAGCGAAGGCCGACCTGATCGTCATCGCCAGCGCGCATGTTTTCCCGGTGTACCCGGATTGGCTGGAGCGGCTCCTAGCCCCGTTCGAAGACCCGCGCATCGGGCTTGCCTATGGGCAGCAGCGGGGCGAGGCCGGCTCCCGCTACAGCGAGCGGCAACAACTCGCAAAAATGTTCCCCGACCACTCTGTCTCTCGTCAGGGACACCCTTTGTGCAACAACGCCAACGCCGCGATCCGGCGCGAGTTGTGGGAGCGTCGGCCGTACGATGAGACGTTGTCCGGTCTGGAGGATCTGGAGTGGGCGACCTGGATGATGCAGCAAGGCTTCGACATCGCCTACGTCGCCGAGGCCGAGGTTGTCCACGTTCATCAGGAGAATCCTCGCCAGCTCTACAACCGCTACAAGCGCGAGGCCATGGCTCTGCATCGGGTCCAGCCGTGGCAAGCTTTTCACTCTTGGGACTTTGCCCGTCTGTATCTCTCGAACGCCCTAAGCGATTGCTGGCACGCTTTGCGGGAGGGGCAAGGACTGGGCACCCTGGCTGACATCCTCATGTTTCGGCTGATCCAATTCTGGGGCACCTATACGGGCTTCCGCCATCGGGGCCCGGTGACACGCAAGCTGATGGAAGCCTTCTACTATCCGCGCGGCTTCCGGGCGCCGAGTCCGCCTCAAGTGGATGACATGAAGGCCATCGATTACAGCTCGCTGGCCAACGGGCCAGGGCCGGGAGAGGGAGCAGGGTCGTAGACCCCGGCCTCGTTTGCGACCTTGCCCGGCGGGAGGACGGTCGTTGAGGACAGCAGCATGATCTATTGGATGCGAACGCGAGACATCATGCTACCCGCTCTCTATCTGCTGATGAGCATTCTCTGGTCATTCGGCGGATGGATGGTTGTCAGCCATGCCTTTTCCCTCCGGAGCCGCGAGCGGCTGGTCAGTGGAGCGGCCGCCGGTTTTGTGCTGTTCATCACCCTCAGCAATCTGCTGGCCAACATTCTCCCCCTTACCCTCGCGTTTTGGTCGGCTTCCGGGATTATCTTCATCGCCGGCCTGGCCCTGGCCTTGCGGTCGAGAGCCAGGCCGCCAGTTGATCCGGGGGATCTGAGGGCCTGGCCCGTGGTCGCCGTAGCCCTCGGGACGAGCTGGATCTTCACGCTGATCTTGCGTGGTCTGGCGATCTTCGACGACTATTACCATCTGCCTCTGGTGTCTTCCATGGCGGCCGGGGACATCCCGCCCCACTTTCAGCTCGATCCAGCGCAGCACCTGGCCTATCACCATGCTCTGCAAGTGTTCGCCGCCAGCCTTGTCCGACTCGGCGGCCTCCTCCCGTGGAGCGCGTGGGACGTCAGCCGGGCGTTGGCCCTGGGGCTCAGCCTCGTCCTGGGTTGGTTGTGGGTCCGCCGCATCACGCGGAGCGCGGCTGCCGCCTCGATCGGGACCGCGCTGTTCATTTTCGGAGGCGGAGCACGCTGGCTCCTGCTGTTTGTCTCACCGGATCTGCTTGCGCAAGCCGGCGCTGGAATGCAAATGGACGACACGGCTCGCCGAGCCGGTGCGGATCTGGCCGAAGCCATGATTCGCCGATGGCCGATGGTTGGCGACGGGCCGATCCCTTTCCCCTTTGCATACGGGAACGGCATCTATCGATCCTGGAACATGGCTCTGGGCACATCGGGCGCCCTGCCGGTGATCATTGTGTTCCTGCTGCTTCTATTCTGGGGCCGGCGGCGCACTTCACCGGCAGGTGTAGTGTGTCTCGGCCTGCTCATGGCGGGGCTTGCCCTCAGCGCTGAGCATCTCTTTGCACTCGTCATTGCTGGTGCCGCGGTGGCCCAAGTGGTGCACGCGATTGTCGGCCGTGCGCGTTCGATCCGTCTCGACAACTCTCGCCTGACGAGGTCCGTGGCGATTCTCGGGATCGGCCTGGTGTTGTCACTGGTCCAAGGCGGGTTCATCACCGAGGTGGCACGTGATTTGCTCACTCGTCTTGCGGGTCGGACGGTCGAGATCGTGAGCACCGACTATCAGGGGTTCATGCTGCGGGGGATCCCTGCCATCCCCTCCGGCCACTTTGGTCCGTTGTCACTTCTAGACCCGGGCCAGGTCGTTGTCCTGGCGGCGGAACTTGGCCCGGTTCTCCTTCTTGCACCGGTGGTAGTCCTCCTGACTATCC
>Ga0209641_10000724_pt1 | contig 30512 bp, 25 predicted proteins | sample RifCSP16_1_FD_184022 | JGI IMG/M metagenome (GOLD analysis project Ga0209641, IMG submission 184022) | Soil microbial communities from Rifle, Colorado - Rifle CSP2_sed 16_1 (SPAdes) (version 2) | ecosystem: Environmental > Terrestrial > Deep subsurface > Rock core/Sediment | place: Rifle... | reverse complement strand
AGCAAAGAGAAGGGAAAGATATCTAAAAACAACTCAAGGATCAAGATTATTAAAGAGAAGATTAAAAGAATATTTTTATGAAAAAAATATTAAATCAAAATTTCACTACGGGGTTGACATTTAGCAGACTGGGTGTTAGACTGCTAAGAATCGAAAAGTAATCATGGAAGAAAAAGGACTAAGAAATATACCAATCGTAGCTATAAGAGGTTCGGTCGTTTTTCCCCATACCGATTCTGTTTTAACATTTGGTCGGAAGAAAAGTGTTTCTGCAGTGCGGGCTGCATTTCAGGCAGACCGCGTTATCGCAATATTTACCCAAAAAGACCCAAGAAACGATGGTCCCTCAGAAGAAGACCTTTATAAAGTTGGGACAATTGCGACCATAACCCAAATGATGGATTCTGAAGGAGAAATCCACGCGGTTGTACGAGGTCAAGCCAGGATTAAACTTCATGAGGTTATTACGCATGAGCCCCACATGATTGGTAGAGTGTCAGAAATAAATGAGGATAGGGACGCAAGCAGCGAAGTTGTAGCAACAGCTAATAAACTTTCTGATTTATTCAAAAGAGCAATTAATCTGGGGAAGCAGGCAGAAATAACGACCGTTATAAAACTTGTATCGGGTAAAGCAGACCCTGTTGAATTAGCAGACCAAGTTGCGTCCTTACTTGAAATAAAAACAGCAAAAAAACAGGAACTTCTCGAAACTGCTTCTTTAAAAGATAGACTTAAAAAAACCCTTGAGTATTTAGCCCACGAGGTTAATGTATTTGAGTTGGAAAGAACAATATCTTCTAAGACGCAAAAAAGATTTGAAGATCAAATGCGAAAAGCCATGCTTCGGGAAAAGAAAAAGACTATAGAGGAAGAACTAGGGGAAGAAGGCGGAGATTTGGGTACTGAAGAATACACTACATATAAGAGGAAAATTAAAGAAGCTGGTATGGGGAAGGATGTAAGAGCGCGCGCGGAAAAGGAGCTTCAACGCCTAATGCAGCTTTCTGTCCATAATCCTGAAGGGGGTTACATTAGAAACTATCTGGATTGGCTTTGCGATATGCCTTGGAGTAAGTCTTCAGCAAATGATGTTTCTATAACAAAAGCAGAAAAAGTTTTAGAGGACGATCACTATGGGCTTAAAAAGGCAAAAGAGAGAATCTTAGAATACTTAGCCGTGATGCAAGTGAAAAAGATTTCAGAGAAAAAACAGAAAAACGAAAAAACAGAAAAACGAAAAAACTATGTTAGTGAATCGCAGCCTACAATTTTGTGTTTTATAGGTCCTCCAGGAGTGGGTAAAACTTCCATAGGAAAATCAATAGCTAAAGCACTTGGGCGTAAATTCGTCAGGATGTCTCTTGGTGGAATTCGTGACGAGGCAGAAATTAGGGGACACAGACGAACATACGTCGGAGCACTACCTGGAAGAATTATACAGGGAATTAAAAACGCGGGTACGAAAAACCCTGTATTTATGCTCGATGAGATAGATAAACTCGGAGTCGATTTTAGAGGTGACCCATCCTCAGCCCTACTTGAAGCACTCGACCCGGAACAAAACAAAGAATTTTCCGACCATTATTTAGAGGTTCCATATGATCTTAGCCAAGTAGTATTTATCTGCACAGGAAATATCCTGGAAACAATTCCTCCAGCGCTCAGGGACCGAATGGAGGTTATTACTTTTCCGGGTTACACCCAAGATGAAAAATATAATATTGCGCGCGACTTTTTATGGCCAAAACAGCTAAGGCTTCATGGATTGGAAGATAAAAAACTCAAAATAAACGAGAAAGCATTGTATGAGATTATCAATCGTTATACTAGAGAAGCAGGTGTCAGAAATTTAGAGCGTAATTTAGCAACGGTTTGCAGAAAGATTGCGAGGATTGTTGCCGAGAAGAAGCGTCTTAACGCCAATTTAGTGCTTTCCGATATTAGAGCCTTTTTAGGACCTCAGAAATTCTCAAGTCTAATTGCGGAGGAGAAGGACGAAGTCGGTATGGCTACGGGTCTTGGGGTTACCGCCGCAGGCGGAGAAATAATGTTTGTAGAGGTTGCTCTTATGCCAGGACGTGGAAGGCTTACCTTAACCGGTCAGCTGGGAAGTGTTATGAAAGAGTCCGCTAGGGCTGCATTTACCTGGAGTAAGGCCCACTGGCAGGATTTAGGATTAAAAGAAACATTTGCCAAAGGAATTGATGTTCATATACACGTACCCGAAGGGGCGGTCAAAAAAGACGGTCCCTCAGCTGGGGTTGCTATGACCACGGCACTCATCTCTGCACTAACCGGTGTTGAAGTAAAGCGCGAGGTCGGAATGACGGGCGAGGTAACCCTTCGCGGCCGGGTTTTGGAAATTGGGGGAGTAAAGGAAAAGGTGATTGCGGCTCATAGGGCGGGACTTAAGACGGTAATACTGCCCAAAGACAATAAGAAAGATTTAGAAGATATTCCGGAGTCAACTAAAAAAGATATAAAATTCGTCTTTGCAGAAAAATTGGAAGATGTATTAAGAGTTGCGATGAAAAAATGGCCTACAGTTTCTGTACCTGTCAATAAAACTTACCCCCGCCCAACCTATCTCGCCGCTAATTAGCCAGTTCATTTTAATCCTAAAAGGTCGACAGCTTGTTTGGGAGTTAAGATTTCAATTTTAAACTTGCTTAGAATCTCCCTTTTCTTAAAATCGGCAATATTTCCTGTCACGAAATATTTGACTTTGGCAGAAATGGCGGCACCCATTATCACTCTGTCTTCTTTTGAAACTAACCTGCTAATATTTTTATGTACCCTAACAGGGTCTTTAACTATATAGGGTGGAGCTTCTTTTAGAGTTTTCTCGAAAACGTAAATTGCATGAGGTATCTTTTCATTTATGTTCCTTACCGTTTCTACTAAAACCTGTCTTGATATAACTGCCTTTATTTTTCCTTCAACGTGGGCACGAATTAATTTCTGACAATTAGGAGAACCATAGAAAGAAGAGAACCAAACATTTGTGTCTATGAAGGTATTAGGAGGCTCTTTCCACATAAAGTTCTTTTCTTATTTTCTCAGCATTTTTGAGCATTTCCTTTTCAGTTATACCACTTTCCTTGAATATTCTCTGGATTTCACGAAGAGCATCAAGGGCTATTTGTTTTTTAGATTTAATAATTGCCTTTTTTCCTTTTAGTGTGACTTCCACTGCGTCTCCCACATCAACTCCTAACGCGTCCAGTAGGGAGGAAGGAAAGGTAGCTTGTCTTTTCGGCCTTATTTGAATCGTATAAGTCATAGTTAAGTAGGATGTAAGACGTAGGATATCAGACGTCTGATAATATGTCAATATTTCCAACTAACGACTTTTCCTCATGCTCTGAAGTTCTCTGAAAATTGGTTCTAATTCTTTCCCTTCTAGGTATTGTTCTGTGTTTTCCCAGAACTCCTGAAGATTCTCGATGTTTTTTTCAGAAGTTTCGTATTCTAGAGCTTGTATAGCCATTTCCAATTTTTCGACTTGTTTTAAAAATCTTGCTTCTACGGTTTTTTGTTCTGCGTATTCTTCCCACAATTTAATATATCTACTAGCTTCTTTCCCAATAGGATTAAGTAAATCTTGAATAACCTTTTTTTCCTCCTCTCTTTGACTTTTTTGGTTACCAACAACTTCAATTCCATGTTCAGAAACCACATCTCCAAGTTTTATTGTTCCCAAATCATGAATTAAGGACATTTCTAAAAGTTTCTGTTTGTCAATTTCTTTATATCTATTACCTAATAACATTGCAATTAGAGTAGTTCTTAAATTGTGATCAGCAACACTCTCTGGAGTTCTGATTCCTTTTAACACCCATCCCGTTCTTTCAATTTCTTTTAAAATCCCCAGCTGGATAAAAAGATTTACTATATTTTCATTAAAGCCAAGTTCACGAAGAGGTTTAATTTCAGTTTTTATACCCATAAGTCTAGACATAGATGTATTAGTTATAGTTGAGATATTTGCTAACGTTGATACAGGAGGTGTTGCTCTCCCAGTTTCATAAGCAGAGATAGTTTTATCAGAAACTTCTAACCTATTTGCTAATTCTTGTTGTGAGAATCCGGAAGCGAGACGAGCTCTTCTAATATTTTTCGAAATGTCTTGGGATTGTTTCATCAGTCTAATTTCATTATACCAGACTTGACAATACTCTAATTTTATGATATACACTCTAATGACAATAGAGTATTATGTCATGAACTCTTGGTCTTTTGTTTATAAATGGCAAATGAATCTATTACAAATCACCATTTAGTAGCACCTTAAGATGGGTTCAACAACTCCAATAGCGGAGTTGTTTGAGCTAACAATGCACAGAAGATCCTTGAATGAGGACAGGATGCGATAGGTGGAAGATTCGATTATTCGAAAAGCCGAAAGACTCGCTTTGACACTCCAACCCAAACAACCAGCTTCTTACAGGAAGCACTGGTTATGCCAATAAATGGCGATAAACGGAGACAAAGAAGAGTTGGACGACTTCAAGCAAGTCGAATTCTGAAACCGATTCAAATCCAATCCCCTTTCAAGTCATCCCAACCCGTACGGATGCGGGTAGTAGGCAACAGTTTAGAGTGAGGTTTACACTCTGGGCTTAGCCGATATCGCTCGGGGTAACACCCCTGTTTAAAGGAGTCCGAAATGCCCAAACCACAGCTTTTCGATGGACACCCAGATGGCCAACACCCGTTGGCACGTCAGATGGGAAAATATATCCAGTTTGACGGCGCCGGAGGCTCAACACACTCGACCTTGAGAGATGCGATTGAGTCGATTGCATCCAAGGAACAGGCCGATGTGAGAGAGGCTTGCAACCGCTATCTGGACGACTCTCGATTCTTTCCAGAAAGAGGGCCTTTTGGCGGCGGCGGCCCGTTGGGTGGCGATCCTGCCGGCGGCGGCAGGTAGCGACCGACGGGTAATTGAATAAGTGACTCAAGAAAGAAGATTGCTGCGCTGAGCAGTTTACACGTAGTCACCGTGTTAGGATAATCTCCCAATCTTCTTTCCATTTTTTATAGTAAAATCGAGTTGATAACATCTTAAAATGGAAAAAACAGTTTCATCTAAAAGATTTAAAAAAAGAAAGCTTTATCCAATAGAAGAATATTATGCCGTTGTAGACCCTATGGAAATAAATAAGATTAGGGTTGATATTTATTATCCTCCAAAGACCCTCTCTCAAAGAAAAGAGGCATACAAAAAGCACAAAAAAACTATATTAAGACTTAAGCCTCTTTTCAAAAAGGTAATGAGATATCACGAGAGTATTGCCAAGGAACAAGGATTTAAGGATTACGTTGAGTTAATATTGAAAAGTGATGGGGTAGAAAAAAATAAAGTAGAACATTTTTTTAAGAATGTAGATGTAGTTATTAAGGATCTAAATAAAAATTTTCCAATTCCCAAAAATGTTCCTTCCTGGTACTGGTCAAAGTTTAATGTTCCGGATCCACTAGACTGGGTAGACAGAAATAAATATTTAATTCCAGATGATGTCTATAATATGGCAGAAAAAATGAAACCGGGCATAAAAAAGATATTGGATAGAATAAAAATTATTAATGATGTGGATTATTTATATCCACATTCAAGTGCGAAGTACGAAAAGAATACAAAATCAGTATCGATAAATATCGCTGCTGGGGAAAGAAGAATATATGGACTTTTATCTTTTGTTCATGAATTAGGACACGCTATATCCATGTTGAAACTTGCTGATAGAGGTTTGGATCTTAATAAAAAAAGCAAGTTTTGGCATGAAAAGCAGGCTTACAAATTCAAATTTGAATTTGAAGAAAAGTGTTTACCCGAGAAGACAAAAAATGCCTCAAGAGGGGAAATTTTTGGTAACTTTTTAACTGCCTTTTTCCAATACGGGATATATACTAATTCCAATCAAGATTTTGACAAATTATATGCTGAGGCGATTAATCGTTGTTACCCGGGAAAACCAAAACAAAAAAGTAACCCTTTTTATGTCCTTGAGAATGGATTGATATATCGTCCTGGAGGAGCAATCACATCAAGTATAGTTCAAGCCGAGCTTCTGCTTAAGCACTCAAAGAATGTTTAGAGAAGAAGATGTTATTAGAGCTGCTAATCTTGTAAATCTTACAAAGAAAGAACAAGATTTACTTATTAAATCTATCAGGGGAAGCAATGTAAAGAGGAGCCTGTTTGCAAAAAACTTGCTAATAATAAGATGCGAGCCTTTAATAAGAGCAGTTTCAAAAAAGTATATTGCTTATTCTGTGCCATTAGATGAGTTGATGAAACTTGGCAAAAAAGGTCTTATTAAAGCAATTGAAAAGTATGATACTGCCAAAAGGTATAGATTTACAGTTTATGCTTCATGGTGGATTAGAGCAGAAATACATAGAAAGTTAGGATTACCCACTGATGTTGAGGGGTATGGAGAATTAAGAAAGAAAAATAAATTGTGAAAGGTAATCTGGATTAGAAGTTCAAAAAATAACTAATAAATGATACCAGCTCTTTAACCTAAAAGGTAGCCGTCTCGCCCGCGAGGCGGTTTTTTTTAGGAAAAAAAATTGACAACAGATTAATTTAAAATAAAAAGGTTTTTTTAGCTCTTTGACAAGTAAGATTGTGTGTCCGATCCGAATATGCGCAATCACGGAGGTGAAAAATGCGCAAAGAAGTAGTGGCAAGAGTAAAGACGTTGGTCCGATTCTTTAGCGCCGCACTGCGGCAAGGAGAGTAGTTTTATTAATAAAAGCGGCTTTTTGACTGTGCAAGAAATAAGTTTTCTATATATATGAAGTCGTTTCTAGCTGTCGAGCGTTTAATTTGTAATTAGCGATATAATTATATAGTGTGAGCTGCTCTTTAACAGGTAAATAAAGTAATATCTTATTGGAGAGTGGGAAAAACTGCCAAACCGTAGTAAAATATAGATATGAAGGATAAGTTTATATATTTTCTTGTAGGTGCCGCAGCTGTTTTAATAGTAACGTCACTATTAATCAGTCAGAAAAAACTATATGGTGGGAAAACAAGTAATGAAAAGGGGACCGTTGCTTCTTTAATTTCAACTCTTCCAGAAGGTTGGACGATTGAATTAAAAGATAGTAGTAAATGCAACGATGTTAATATTTTTTATGAAGGCAAATACAGTGGAGAAGTAAAAGATTATATTAGATCTTTAGGATACGGTAGAAAGAGGTCTGGTGAAATTAATGATCTTAATACATATAATATAAACTCTCCAAAAGTAATTGATTTAGGTCAAACTGGCGTTGGAAACTTGAACACAATATATGTCAAGTCAAATTCAAACGAGATATTTGTAGTTGAAGTAAATGATACTTTCTATGAGCCTGAAAATCAGAGTATTAAAGATTATAAGTGTAACGAACTTCAACCGGTTATTCAGCACTTAGTCAGATCCCTTCTTAACTCCTGAATCTTCAGTCTTTTACTCGTTCTGGATTTTTAGTTATGGAGCGTTTGTTTAGGACCGCTTAGTTTACTTCATATTTTCTTTGTATAGGCATTTATGAAGTAAATTGGGAGGTTATAAACCTCAAGCTCTTTAACAAGTAAAGATTGTGTGTCCGATCCGAATATGCGCAATCACGGAGGTGAAAAATGCGCAACCAAACGATGGGAAGAGTTGTATCGGCAATCCGAACCTTTAGCGCCGCAAAGCGGCAAGGAGAGAGTGGAATGTTTGCCAGAAGTAGGAAGACCTTTTTGGTCTTCGGGATAGCTTTAGCAGCTATGTTGATGATCCTGCCCATTCCCATTCAAGCCCAAAGTATTTTGCAAGAGGGTTTGGATTATCCGTTTCCCGATCCCGAAAATTGGGAGATAATTAACGGATATAATGACAGAGCTCTTCACGGCAGCGTGGTCGGTACGTACGACTATTTTTACGCGTACTACGCGTTTGACTTCGCAAGAGAAAATGGGCAGACAGCTGGATCAACTGTGTACTTACCAGCCGATGTCTACTATTTCCGGATGCAGAGATCCAGTGAACTATGTGTAGACTTCTCCGTGGGAGAATTCACCGGAGACTACGACTTCTATCTGGAAATGTGCCACATCAACTTTACCTCGTTGTTTACACAGAACCGGGGTTTAGTTGTGTACCAATTCCTACCAAGGGGTACAGTTATTGGCACAGTTGCGAATACAGGGGATTGTCCAAATTGCAATCCACCGCATATCCACATGGCTGCACATGTAGGTCCCGAAGAGATCCCCTGGGATGGAGACGATTTCTGCGGAGCAAGCCCTCAATGGCTATGCAGAATACCACTACCTTTTCAGTCGTTCGCTAACTTCAGTCTTGCTCTCGGTGGGCATGAGTATCCTCCTTTGGAGGACAACCTGTTCCAGAACAGAGGTCAGTATGACAACTCACCCACACTGAGTGGTGGAGGAAGTAGTGAAGGTTCATATACCCCTACTTTAACTCAATCTGATCCTTGGCTCCTCATCTTTTCCAAAGGTCAGAAGCCACCTATCGAGGTACAGATCCACACATTAGTGGATGCTCCGGCGGGTGTGTACGACGCTCATCGAGTGCTTTACGACGGGAACGTTCTCTTCGAAACGAGCGCCGCTGAGTTTTTCTACACCTGGAATACATCCGGATGGCCGGATGGCGAACACACCCTCGCGGTGGAATACAGAGTCCTTTCCGACGGCGGCAATTGGGCAAATGCGGACAGATACGAAGAGCAATTCTATCTGTCTCCGGACAGAAACGTCTACGCTCCATGTGACGGTGGTGATGGGGTCACACTCACCAGCGGCTCGGATTGTATCCGGGTTACTGAGGATGTAGTTGACCTTGGTCCGGCCGGATGGAGCGACCGTTGGGAAGTCACTGCCTGCACCAAAGGAAACCTTGAGGCCTGGCTTTACGACGGAGTTCCAGATCAGTACGGCAACTATGGCGGAGTTCCCAAAATCGTCAAGGATGGCGAATGCAAGTCGGTCGGTGGTAATGTTTCAAGTATCGACTTGAGACCGCCGTCGTCAAGCGTGCCGCCAATTCCCGATGCTCCTTTCGAAGTTGATGCAAATACCGTGCATCTTTACCGCTTCGACGAGGGAAGCGGAAGCACCGTTTCCGACTCCGCGGGAAGTTTGAATGGTTCCGTTTCGTCGGGCAACAGTTGGGTTCCTGGGAACTTCGGGTCGGCAATGTACTTTCCGAATCCGAATGACGGGCGAGGAGTAACTTTCTCACCCATCAACATATGTCCGATCACTTTCGAAGCTTGGTTGCGTGCACCTTCTCCTGCAAACGCCGGCAGAATTGCCGTACAGCAGGGCGGGGGCGGCAACTCCGGTTCCAACAAATGGGCACTCTACTTTGAGGGCAGGAAGCTCAAGCTCGAAGTTTGGTCCGGCGGCGGAAGCAATTGGGTAGTTGGGTTCCAAGAACTTTCAACAACCGATTGGCACTATGTCATGGTCACCTATGACTGTGGCACAGCCGCAAAACTTTACCTCGACAACGAGCTGATGGGAACGCTTAACACTGCATCCCAGTGGAATTCCGGTGCAACGACACTCGAGATCGGTTCAGCCGAAGGCGTTTACAGGTGCAACTGTGAAGTAGACGAGGTGCGAATAAGTAGCATTGTTCGTTCACCCCAAGTAACTCCTACTCCGATACCTACAATTACACCTACGCCAACGCCCATACCCACACCGACTCCCACGGAAACACCGACTCCTCAGGTTGCTGGTACCTTCGCTTGCGAGAGCGCTGCCTTCATCAATGAGGGAAGTGCGAATCTTTGGGGCCAGTTTTTCCTGGATGAGGTGTTTTACGATGAGGGCCCGTTGGATCCAAGTGGCCTAGTCGAACTTCCTCTTGGTCTCTCTGACGGAGGAATACACTCGGGCAGGTTGGATTACTGGCCGGTTGGACAATCATCTCAGAGTGAGACTTTGGATCTAGGCCAGGTTGGTCCATGTGGAGCAACTCCAACACAGGTTCCAACTCCTACGGAGACACTGACTGTTACACCGACACCAACTCCAACGCCAACACCGACGGTAACACCAGAGGTTAGTGGAGTCGAGCTCCTCACCGATGGACCCTTGCACTTAGCAGGGAATGATGGTGCAAGTGAAGCGTACCAGAGCATCGACCCATACGCTCTGCAAGGTATGGATATGCTTAGAGTGACGCTCGACCTTCACGGGTTGGAGCCGCTTTGCGGTGACGCAAGCGCTTTGATCTTTGACCAGAATGGCTGGCAATATGTGAGTCTGTGCGACTACGTTCAGCCTGGTTTAAACGGTGAACAGACAGTTGAAATACCACTGTCAAACTTCATCGGTTTGAATCTGAGCGAACCAGCGGGGACTCTCCATACCCGCTTCTGGTACGGGAGTGTGTTTGTGGTCGACATCACAAGCATTGTCGGCTACAACTCACAATAGAAAGGACACACAATCGAAACTTGAAAGCAGTTTCTTCTGCGCTTTTGGATTGAATGATGCGAAGGCCGCATCACAAATGAAGAAAGATGTAGAGGCAGCTGAAGCAGCCAGTTTTTTGAACGCACATCGTGCGATTTCGGAAGTTGGCTGCTTTTTTTTGGGATTTATTATTTGAAAATATTTTCTACCGATTTTAAAGTTTTTTGTGGAACGTTTCCCATTAGAGATATATTTACTTTCTTATAATCGATAATTTCTCTCGCAAGTTCATCTAATTCGTTTTTAGTTATTTTATTGGCTTCTCTTGTGTAATCCTCGGGAAACCAAATTTCCTCTTCATCAAAAGCTTGGTAGCCGAAATAGTAAGTTATTGATTCAGGATTATCAAATCTCATTAAAGTAATTGCATTAATGTAATTTCGGGACAATTTTATTTCCTTTTGAGAAACTCCATCTTCCACTATTTTATCAATTTCTTGTTTGATTAATTTCATGGCTGGTAATAATTTTTGAATCGGAGTAGAGCCCCAAATTTCTAAAGCTCCCATCCAAGTATGAAGATGTAGATCACTCCCTATCCTGTAAACCAATCTTTCCTTTTCTCTTAGAGTTTGAAATAGCCTTGAAGCCGATCCTTCGCCAAAAATGTGGTTAAGTAGGTGAAGTTGAATTCTTTTAGTTCTACTAATTTCTTTTCTTCCAAATGCCGGGAATGAGATGAAAAACTTTATTTGTTGCCTGGGTTCTTTTTGCCGGAATACTAAAAAATTAGAATAATCTTTAGTGTTAAATTTAGGTTCTTTAGCTTTCAAACCCGCGTTCTCTTTAGCAAAGGTGTTTTCAATTATTTTTATAGTTTTGTTTTCATCAAATTTACCAACGATAGACAAAATCATATTAGAAGGGTTGTAATATTTTTCTCTCCAAGACAATATATCTTTTTGCGTAATTGAGTTAATTGTGTCTGGAATTCCAACAGCGCGATAACTATATGGATGTTTCTTTTGTTTAAATCTTTTTCTCCAAGTTTCATAATTAAATCTTAGGTCAGGATTGTGCCAGAAATCGTTAAATTCTGATAAAATAACGCCTTTTTCTTTTTCGACATCGCTTTTTTTAAGCAGAGGTTTAAAGACCAGTTGGTAAAGGAGTTCAATCCCTTTTGCAATATTTAAATAAGGGAGAATTACAAAATATCTTGTGTTAAACCTATCTGTCCAGCCATTGTCTTTTGCTCCAATTTTTAATTCTTGTCTGGATAGTGCGAGTGGTCCTTGAAATTTCTTAGTACCTAAAAAGGGCATATGTTCGGTAAAATGCGAAATTCCCCTTTCTTTTTCCTTTTCATAAACAGCACCGACTCTTACAAATGTGACCAAGTGAACAGACAAAACCGATTCCATCGGGTAAAGTAGTAGTTTTAATTTATTAGGAAGAACAATTTCCTTATAAGGGTATTTTTTAACCATTATTTCGTATTATACAATTTAATTGCGATTCAGCCTCAAATCGGGTAAAATATAATGGTTTACCGCGTTCCACGCGGCCCCATCGTCTAGCGGTCAGGACACTAGGTTCTCATCCTAGAAACCAGGGTTCGATTCCCTGTGGGGTCACTTAGTTTGAAAATGTTCCTACCACATAGCTTGTTCCGTTAAGATCTGGTTCACCTTCGATAATACTTCCATGAGTTGAATAAAGAGTGGTCCAATTTTTAGCACCAAAATTTTCCATTATTTTTAGAAAAAGTACTAAAGCAACCGGCGAATCCAAATACTTATCATTGAAAGTAAGTATCTTGTCCATATCGAAATTTCTTATAGCATCTATTGATACTTCGTTATTTTTCAATCCTTCGTCGACTCCAACATTATGAGCAAAATCTACGGAAAGGACATAAAGCGCGTTATCTGAGACTTCAGCACTTAATACTTGAACAATTTGATTAAGTATCTCATTTGTATAAAAAGGCGAGACGGCAATTGGCACGAAAGTTGCATTAGGATAGATTTGGTTTAGGTACTTTATGGGTATTCCTACACTGTGTTCATTTTCTAACTTTTCCTGATCCAGAACTAAATCATTAATTGAGTTTTCCATTTTTTCAATAATTATTTTATCAATTGGATAATCTTTCAAGGAATAAGACGAAATGATAGTAGGGCTTTCCGGATAGAAATGATTCGGGCCGATAATAATTATTTTTTCATAATCATTATCTTCCTTTAATCTACGGAACGCATCGATTATCATACTATCAGCAAGATCGTGATGGGGGATGATGGTGCCGCGAACGTTTGTCAAAGAATCATTGGCTCCTCCCAATGCAGCTGACTTTCTAACTTTAGAAAAATAATATCCAGTTGATATAAATAATATTAATATAATGATATAAATAATTTTTCGCATGCAATGGAGTTATTCGACCACAATTTTACCTTCGTCGGTTTTGGCGAGCACTGTAAGATCGTCTTGTGACTGAAAGACGGCCGGTTCGGCTTTGAATTTCCCGACGGCAGAAGCTCGGGCATAATATGTTATTTTTTTATGACCGTCCTTAAAATAATAATCCGAATTATAGACGTTGAATGTTGCCACATTGTTAACCGCGCTATTAACATAGTAATCACTTTCCAATCCAAATGAACCGGGATTAGAGAGGTAAGTTAAACCAGACGGCAATATATCTTTGACTTCATAGCTACCTTTTGGAGAGCTATCGAGATTCATAGTTAGGTCGAGGTCTATTCGTACAATATCTCCAGGTTTTATCGGATTAGCATCATCTTTCACTTTAGAATACGACCGTTTTACGGAAAGCCTGTTATCCACAGTTTTTGTGTTCAAAGTATCGATGCCTATCATGTATTTAGCCAATAGTTCGGCCTTTCCTGCTGTAAGAGTGAAATCAAATCTATCTATATCAAAAGATGTAAATTCGTAAGTTTCGCTTCTACCTCTGTCCAAAGTTACATTTGTAGTTCCTGATGATGTCGTAATGTTATAAGTTGTATCGCTGTCGGGAAGAGAGTCGATTTCTCTTTCTATATATGCCATTTCGGCAAGATTGATAAGATAATTTTCCAAACTTCCCCGGTAATCGCTAATGTAAGCATACAAGCCGTTATTGTATTTTTTATCAACCAACTCGCCTAAAAGAAGCACTTTTCCGGTATCGATAACAAAATCCTCGGCTTTACCTCCTCTATTTTGCTCAGCATCAATTCGAATATAAGGAGGAAGGGTGTAACCATAATCTGCCAGAATATCTAAATACATTTCTCTTGCAACTTCGGTATCTCCCAAGTAGGAAAGTGCTAGTGCCAAATTTACCTTCTCTTCGAAAGATAACATTTTGGTCATCAAGCTCTTCAATTCCCTAAGTTTACTTTCCCCGAGAAAGGACAATGCCCATCCTGCTTCGATTTTTTGAATTGTACTTCCCTGATTATTGACAAATTGCTCTTCGAAGTAGCTTATTAACTTTTCTTTATTAAATTCCTCAGGAGCAACAATAACCGCCCAAAGTGAGGTTGGTAGACTACTCCCACCCCATTTAACCTGGGCTAATCCGCCATCATTGTTCTGGAAATCCTTAAAGCTCGATTTATTATCCAAACACTTGTCATAATCAAATTTCTCCTCGAGTAGAATATCAGCTTCTTTAGAAGAGATCTTTTTCTCCAAGCGGTTGCTACCACCACCCCAGCAGTATCTTGTAAGTGTGCTGAAAAATATTCCCTTACCTTTGTCAGTAACAATGAGTACAACCGGCTCCTCCTCAAGGAATTTATCAGGTATAAGTTCGCTGAGTTTTTCACCTTCGCTGACAGCGTGCTTGGCTGAATAATTTTGTTTGAACCTTGAATAAATTACTTCTATAGGCAATTTTATGCCATCGGTTCTATCGTTTGCCTCACCTCTAACAGTAACATTATAAGTTCCATTAACTAGCTTGGGGAATTTAAAGTCAATTTCATTGAAGGCCTTTTCTTTTGCAGTTTGACGTTCAATCTCTTGGTTATTCTTTGTATAAATAACCGTGTAATAAACCTCATCGCCATCTTTTAGAATTTTTCCAAAGCTATTTGCACTCACATATGTTTCGTCCAACTCCAGAATGCTTTTAGGGAATTTCGATGTAACGAAGAAGTCTTTAGTGACAATAATACTACTCTCTCCAATCCCGGCATCAAAATTAGCAGTTACTGCTTGGGCGTAGGTAAGCCAGGTAGTTATATTGTCCGGTAATATAAAATTGAATCGGGCAATACCCGAAGCATCCGATTGCGATTGTAAAAATACCGCTGTATCTTTAAATAACTCACGATCTCCACCCCCTCCACCTTTTTCGGCAATTGGAAGGTCGGGAACAATTGGCTCGTGACTAGTGTAAACATAGTAGATCTGATGAGGGACATTTTCATAAAGACCGCTTAGTACAGTTGGTTTGCGTGCTCCGCCGATTGCTGCCAATGCGGCATCTACCATTATAAGATTAACACTTGCATCTGCCACGGGAGAGTTATTTTTGGTTACCACCGTCTCAATTAAAGCAGAATCTCCGGGAGCATAGACTTTTTCTGAATATTTTATTTCGATATCCAGTCGACTATCTTCGGAATCATAGACAACTTGCATGCCTTGAAAACTGTTGTAACTATATGAGTAGTCATAATAATATCCGCTGCAAATCCATTCCCTGCGGCATGTTGATATCGCCCTTTTGTATCTATTCCCATTGAAAACTACAGCACTTATGTAAGTATTGGGAATGTTTCTATCCCCAAAAGTAAATGAATAATATGGAATGTCTGTTACTGTAGTATCTTGATTGCCTCTTTGGGAGGTTGTAAAAAGGTAGGCATCATTGTCTTCGTCCTTATAGTCATCACCTTGTTGGGTAAGTTTTATGTTGACATTGTCACCAACGGAAAATTTATTAGTATCTCTTCCAAAGGCGAGATCCAAATATATATTGCTGTTATTACTATCTCCTTCATAATACGAACTCCATTTTGATGCATAAAAGTAATGCTTTTGAGTTACTTTATGTTCTTTTTCATCACTTGTTTCAATGGTAAGTTCGTATGAACGGTCATTCTTCATATCAAATTCAAAAAATATCTTTCCTACTTCGTCCGTTTTTACATTTCTTTCTACGATTTGTTCGGAGTGCCTATCATATCGATACTTTTTGTAGGTAATTTTTTCAATGAAATTATAAAAAACCCCGTCTTCTTTCCTTTCCGTCCAATTTTCCACAACTTTTAACTTTAATTCGTGGCCGGCTACGGTATCTCCTTTGGGGTCGTTGGTTGTTCCTTCATTTATTCCTGTGAGGTCGATCTTATTTATTGTTGCTGTAATCGTAGCTTTTTCGTTGGTTTGACTTCTCTGTGTGGTGACCATAACTTTAGGTCCATATACCTGTACGCTTCCGTAGCCTTGAATAATGCTTTCTTGGGTTAAAGCGGGAAGAGCTGATATACCCTCGAATCTTGGGTAATAATTTCTTTCCTCGTAAGTTGGCTTATATGAGTATTCAGCAGTACCATTATTATCGGTTTGCACTTCTGTTTTTTTTGAACTACTGTTCTCATGAATATTAAGTTTTATATTAACTCCTGGGGTTTCGTCGAAAAACGAAGATTTAACTTTGAATTTTACTTCTTCGTCGGTAAATATTGCTTTTTTATCAGCCGAAATTTCAATCTTCATATCAGGTTTTAAATATTCCCTGACTGAAAAGTTAATGCTATTAACGACCTCATCGGCAACTTTTAAATTTAGCGTATACCAACCGTTCGGAGCGGATTCTAAAGGAATATTGCCTATAAAAGATCCGTCAGAAGAAAAAGTCAAATTTCTGGTAAATACTTCTTCTTCTTGAGATGTAATCAGTACTAATCGGGCGTTAACAGGAATCGAGCCTGTATCTCTGTCTTTTAATAACCCCCAATAATTCACCGTATCGTCTGACGCATAAAAATACTTCTCCGTATAAATGTATGACCAATAATCGTACTGTGTTTGATTACCTGGCCTATCCCTGCCTTTTTGCGAAGGAACGGGAAGTACCAATGAATTTCCTACTGGGTCATTTAACTCAAAATAATGCGAGTTTTCGTCAAAGTAAACATTCGATGTCGGGAATTTGGCAACTCCATCTGAATTTGTGTACCATGTTCCTCCAGTGGAGTGACTTCTGACCAAAGTTGAAGAAGCTGGGCGCTGGTCGGCAAGACTATTCGCCCAAACAATTGTTTGCTCTTTCCCCAACGATACATATCCTGTTAATACTGTAGATTGGTACCAGACTTGGTCAGAAATAAGCCTACCATCGAGATGAAACTCCACTAAGTAATATCCCGGTTCCAGTGACTGAGAAAGTTGTAGATACTCGATTTCTTCGTGCTTTTGAACGCTGACATCCTCCTTGAGAACTTGCGCCAATCCTTCGGAAAAATTATGCCTCTGAGGGTAATAATCATTCCAACTTGAATAAATTTTGTCGTATTTTTGTCTAGTGGTTATAAAATCAGATGCATTATTAAAGCGGTATACTCTGAGATCAACTTTTATTTCGTCGTTCCAGTCATTCTTGATCACCTTTGTAATGAATGGTTCCGTAGGGGATGTTTGTACAAAAGTGTCCCTTATAGATAGCCATGGTCTTGCTTCTTGGGGAGTGGGCTTTTCTCTTGTCTGAAAAGAAAATACATAATCCTCATTTATTTGGTCAGTTCGGGAATTTAATCTCAATCCGTTTCTCAAAATTACTGTATAGATGGTTTCCGGCAGAAGTTCGGATTGCGGTATGATAGCCAAAGTTTCATCAACAATTTTGGTCTCAAATTTTATTTTTGGGGTTACTTCAATAAAGCGTGTTGGGTCAGCGAAATCGTCTTGGTTGAAGATTATCTCGATTCCTGTATTCAGGGGAACTTTTATCTTCTCATTGCCTGGAATGGTACTAACGACTCTAAATTTACCTTGTGACTGAAACGACCAGCTGTAATTTCTATCAAAAATATACCCTCCAATTTCTTTGCCAACAGTATTTAGCGTAATTGTGAGCGGTTGGTCAAGTCCAAGAAGTTTTCTGTTCTTAATCCTGAATTCCTGATCACCAATTTGTTCAACGACATTACCCTCAGAAGTTGTCAGAATGGAGTTAAGAAATTCCAGACTAATTGGTTGCTGGGTCTTTAAAACAAAATTCTCTTGAGGTATAATTCCAAACTTTCGTAACTTCTCCGTTTGTAGCTCAAAAAAAGCTTGTTCGCGTTCTGGTATAACCAGTTTTTCAAAGCCTTCTTCATCGCTTGTTACACGTCCGTCACCATCTTTGTCAGACTTAAGTGCCAATGCACCGACAGATACTGCTGTAATTAGAAACAGTGCTAATGCCAAAATCTTCTTATTTTTCGATTCTTTAAATCTTTGACGCAGAGGAACAGTAAATCTAGAAGTAATTTTTGAAAGCATAGCTAATTTTCCCATATTTTAATATTCGTAACAAGCAAATTTCCGGATAAAAAATCAATTATCACCTAACACAGTTCTCCCATCTGTATTCGTATATACAATGTGTTCATTTATATTAAGAATTAGATCATTTGGATCAATTTCAACTTCCAATACTAAACCATTTTTGGTTTCTTCTGAAAAATATTGATCAAAAATAAAATTCCCCAATGAATAGTAAATCATTCTATCCTTATAGTTTTCAGATTGTTGGACAACATGGGGGTGTGACCCTACAACTATATCAGCCCCATTTTCGATAAAAACATGAGCAAGCCCTTGAATATCATTATTTGCAACTTTTGCATATTCATTACCCCAATGTGCGTAAATAATTAAAATGTCCACATTTTTTCTAATGGCGTCTAAATCTTCGAGTGCTAGTTTTAAACTGTCGTTGATAAACTGGTTGTAATTGACAAAACCGATTTTTAATTTTCTAATCTCTATGATTTTGTAAGAATATTCAAGCAAACCGCTTCCAACGTTTCCAAAGTAATTTATTTGATTTTTGTCCAAAAACGAGAGGGTGTCTAAAAATCCCTGTTCGCCAAAGTTCAATGTATGGTTGTTGCCTAAGTTCACAAGTCTGATTTTGTTGAGATATAAGGCAGTGGACACTTCTGGATGAAATGTAAAAATGTAATTTTCTTTTGATCCAATTTCTGATCCAATACTAACCGAATCATTATTTGTAATGGGACCTTCCAAATTTCCTACCGCTAAATCTGCCGACTGAAGTAAATCCTCAACTCCTTGAAAAATATAACCATAATCATTATTTTGTGCATAAACCCGTATTTGTCTGTCGAACATCATATCTCCCAACAACAACAACCGTATTTTTTCATCCTCACCACTGAATTCCATTTTGTTTGATTGACTTTCATTCGCCACCTTCCTAGGAACCACACCTGAATTAATAATTATTAGAACAATACCAATTCCTAAACCGAAAACAAATATCAGCGAAAATAGAACTACCGATTTGAAAGACATCTTGTAGTTAATAAATTTCAATTTAGATTATAGGGTACTTTTTTACTTCCCGCATTTTGTCTACAGCAAGTAACGTTACAAATGCGCTGGTTCGTATTTAATAAGAGTTTAGTAAAAATGTATAAGTAAGGTGTTGCAAGTTATGCATAACGAATCTCCCGCAAAGCGGGACTTACAGCTTTCGGGGTCACTCAAATGGATTCAGGATTTTTATCTCCTCGTAGTTCTTGAAGTCCCTAGTGTTGTCTGATGCGATTATATTAATATCATTAGTCAATGCAGTTGCAACTAGATAAGCATCAAATATCCTGTTAGAAGTAATTTTGTATTTTCTAATTAATTCTTTAACGAGAGCGATTGTTTCGATGTTAGGAGCAACTATTCTTAAAGCTTCTGCAATATTCCAAACCGCCTCAAGAGCTTTAGAAGATACCATTGGATTTGCGAATTTTTGATGTGTCAAGACTCGCATTGATTCTAAAATTACCTGATGAGATAAAAATAAAATGTTTCGCTCAGTGCTAAGAAAATTTTGTGAAATTTTATTTTTTGAAGATTGTTTAGTTAAAGAATATATAACAATATTTGAATCTACTAAAACATTCATTTTATCTCGTCAGAAACAAACTCGTTTATTTTTACTAAAACAAACTCGTTTATCTGTTTATTTTCGGAATTTCGTAAAAATCGTCTCTGGTTAAGTTATCCAGAGGTTCTCCTAAGTCATGCATTTTGAAAACAATTCTTTTTGCTCTTTTTTGAGCTTTTTTCTTAAGATATTCCTCTAAACTCAGGTTAAAAATTTCCTGTAAGGTTGTTTCTTCTTCTAAGGCGTACTTTTCAGCTTTTTTCTTTAAATCTACTTTAAGTCTTAATGTTGTTCGAGCTAATTTCATATCAAATAAAATATATCATATATATGACAATATGTCAAAGTTATCTTAAATGAAAAAAAATTATATTCTTTAAATAGCCTTTTTGAAGTATATTAGAAATAGATGGTACAGATAAAAAGGATTGGGGTAAAACAAACTGCGAAATTTGCAACAGCTTTTTATTTTGCGTCGAGTAAGATTGAGTAGTATTGTTTTTAAGGACTACTTTCAGAAGGAGCGGGTTTTTTAGCAGGTTTTCCGTTGACATTATTGCCTCGTGGTACTTCGAAAATACCTACGGTTTCAAGAGTTTCTAAATCGAAAACTTCTATGGATATATTAGGATTTTTGGGGTCGCTGAATACAAATTCAGAGGTATTTCTTTCACTGCCCGACATTAAATTATTATGAACTTATTTCAATAATAGTTCACAAAAGCCTCTTTACACAAGTCCCGCTTAGCGGGAGGCGTGAGTTATTGAGGAGGCGAGGGTATTCGGATATAATTCAGCTAATACTTCACTATGGAGAAAATTATTCAAAGGCACGAGGCGAGATTTGACCGAATCTTAGAAATTTTGCCGGGGTTATTCGCTTGGGGAATAATATTGACTCCGGCAATTGGGGGACTAATTATTCCAAATGTCGTGGCTTATGGAATTATGGGTTTTATCATTTATTGGTTTTTGAAATCATTCAAATCTGCTTTTTATAGCATGCTGGGATACATTTTAGTTAAAGAGTGGGAGAAAGTTAACTGGTACAAAAGGTGGAAGAAATCAAAAATTCCCGGAAAACTTAATTGGGATGATATCAAGCACGTAATTATTATTCCCAACTACAATGAGACAGAAGAAAAACTTACAAAATCGCTTCGCTCTTTTGCTTCCCAAACACAAATCGACAAAAAAAATCTTTATGTATTTTTGGCGATGGAGAAAAGAGCAGAAGGTGCTGTCGAGCGAGCCAAAAACTTAACATTGCGCTTTAAAGATGATTTCGGAATGCTTATCTCTACATTTCATCCAGCAGACATTCAGGGAGAAATAAAAGGCAAGGCTTCAAATGAAGCCTGGGCAGCCAAGGAAGCAAAAAAAATTCTTGATGAAAAGGGGATAGAAATTTCTTTCGTAACTGTTACCTCCTGTGACGCTGACGCAAGATTTCACCGGTTATATTTTTCTGCCTTGTCATACCATTTTGCAACTAGTCCCAATAGGTATCTTAGGTACTGGCAGTCTCCAATTCTTTGGTATAACAACCTACACCGAGTACCATTTCCAATCAAAATGCTTGGAGTCATCGGGCACGCAATTCACCTTTCCGACCTTCAGGAACCAAGCAGGTTAATTTTTAATTATTCGTGTTACTCGTTGTCTTTTAAGCTTTTGCATAGTGTTGGATACTGGCACACGAATATAATCCCGGAAGATTGGCATCTTTTTCTGCAAACCTTTTTTGCCCACAGAGGAGAAGTGGAAGTTGATGCGCTCTTTCTACCCACCTATATCGATGCTCCGGAAGCAGCTACCTGGTTTGGTTCATTGAAAAACCGTTATGAACAGTGCAAACGTCACGCTTGGGGTGCAACCGACATTCCTTATGCAATAAAAGAATCAATCAAGCACAAAGAAATTCCACTTATGTCAAGAGTGATGAGGATTTACAAGATGATCGAAACTCATATAATTTGGTCGACTAACTGGTTCATTCTGACGCTCGGTGCGACTCTGCCGGTTTTGGTTAATCCCGCATTTTCAAGAACTTCTTTGGGTTATAACCTTCCGAAAATGGCAGAAACGGTTCTTACAATTTGTCTTTTAGCACTTCTTGTAATGATAATCGTGGATTTGATGTTAAGACCTAATATTGCTAAACCTAAAACATTTTTTTCAGTCATAAAAGAAGCTATACAATGGGTAACTCTTCCAATTATTACTCTTCCTTTGTCTGTACTTCCGGGTCTTCACGCACAAACTCTGCTTATGATGGGAAAGAGGATGGAATATAAGGTTACAGAAAAAATATAACCCCGCACCAATTTTGCTATGAAATTGTTTAATTGGGGGTTGACCCCGTAGTAGAATTTTGATCAGATTATGTTCTTTGTGTATGTATTAGAAAGCCTAAAGAATGGAAATTTATATATTGGTTACTCGAGAGACTGGAAGAAGAGATTAAAAGAACATAATCTGGGTTTAAATATATCAACAAAAAGCTACATCCCATGGAAATGTGTTTATTATGAAGGTTGTCTAAACATTAAAGACGCAAAGAGAAGGGAAAGATATCTTAAAACCAGTCAAGGATCAAGATTATTAAAGAGAAGATTAAAAGAATATTTTTATGAAAAAAAATATTAAATCAAAATTTCACTACGGGGTTGACAAAAAAGCCTATTAGATATAAACTTCTCGAGTAATTATTCTTGCTGTTATGCTAATCCCCTCACTTATCTTAATTACCAACTCTTACGAAACGCGAAGGTAATTATAGGGGGAGTTTGAAAAAAAGCAAGCTAACTCTCCCAAAAGCGGAGGGATTTTTTTTGAGTTCAATAATTTAAAATGGCAGTTACTAACCAAATACAAATAACAAAACAAGGGTTTATATCTCTTCAGGGTGAGCTTGATACGCTTTCCAATGAGAAAAGACCTAAGTTAGTCGAAAGGCTAGCTTTCGCCCGAACTCAAGGGGATTTGGCTGAAAATAGCGATTATCAAAATGCCAAAGACGAACTTGAATTTTTAGACGGAAGAATTTCTGAGCTGGAAGAGGTTTTAAAACAAGCTGTAATTGTCGTCGCAAGGTCAAAAAGCGGTCAGGTTTCCTTTGGGACAAAAGTTACTGTTAAAACAAACGGCAAAAAGCTACTTTTTGAAATAGTCGGAGAATGGGAAGCTGACCCTGCTAATAGTAGAATTTCTCACACTTCGCCTTTAGGCCAAGCATTAGTTGGTAAAAAGGTCGGAGATAAAGTGCAAGTTGAGGCTCCAGCAGGGAAACTTACTTACGAGATTCTAAAAATAAGTTAACAAATTCTTCTTTTATCGTCAGAACTTAAAACCATGTGCGTTAGTACATGGATGTAGTTCTCTCTCGCCGAAGGCGAGACAAAGCTTCAGCTTAGAGACGACAAAAACCATGAGCGTAAGCTCATGGAAGTTTATAACACTTGGCTCATGGGCTATACTAAGGCTATGGCTTTGAAAAGGTTAAGCTTAGCTTGACCTTTGGAATTTATATATGGCTTTGAAAAGGTTAGAAGAAATTCGAAAAATTCGGCTTGAAAAGATTAAAAGTCTACGAGAAGCTGGAATAAATCCTTATCCTTCTAAGGTAAAAGGTGAATATATAAATGTAATTGAAGCGAGAAAGAAACTGGGGATAAAGGTAGGAGTTGCCGGACGTTTGTGGGGGTGGCGAGCTCACGGAAATTCAATTTTTGCAGATCTGAAAGACACCTCAGGTAAAATTCAACTTTTTTTCCAAAAAAAGAACTTAGGTAAAAACTTTGATATTCTAGATCTTTTTGATATCGGAGACTTTGTTTGGGCAGAGGGGAAGGTTGTTAAAACTAAAGCCGGGGAAGTTACAATTGACGTTACCGATTTTCAACTTTTAACCAAATCAATCCGCCCACTTCCCTCTACCTGGCACGGTTTAAAAGACATTGAGGAGCGATACCGAAAGCGATTTTTAGATTTACTTTTAAATGAAGAGGTTAGAAAAAGATTTAACATAAGAACGAAGCTTGTTACCGAGATTAGAAATTATTTGGATAATTTAGGATACTCTGAGGTCGAAACACCAACTTTACAATCTTTATATGGGGGAGCGAATGCGAAACCTTTCGTTACCCACCATAAAGCACTCAATCGTGATTATTTCTTGAGAATTGCCGACGAGCTTTACTTAAAAAGGCTAATAGTTGGTGGGTATGAGAAGGTTTATGAAATCTGCAAGGATTTTCGAAACGAAGGAATTGACCAAACTCACCATCCTGAATTTACAATGGTAGAGTTTTATGAAGCTTATGCCGATTATCACAAGGTAATGGATGTAACCGAAGGACTTTTTAAACACCTGGCTAAAAAAGTTTTAGGAGGGACAAAAATTGAAGTGGGAGATAAAAAGGTTGACATCGGCGTAGCGTGGCCTAGGGTCGAAATGGTTAAGGTGATAGCCGATAAACTTGGACTCGACGTAGAAAAGGAAAGTCAGGAAAATCTCTCTGTCTATCTTAAAGAACACAAGATTGAACTTTTTGGTCAGGAAACAAAAGGTCAGCTAATTTACTTGGTTTTTGAGCACCTTGTTACAGAAAAACTAATTGAACCAATTTGGGTAATAGATTACCCGCAAGACGTCAGTCCGCTTTCAAAGGCTCATCCGGAGAAAGTTGGGTGGGTAGAAAGATTTGAAGGCTATATCGGCGGCCGAGAAATATGCGATGGATGGAGTGAGCTGACTGACCCCATCGAGCAAAGAGAGAGATTTGAGACAGATGTTGCCGCCACCAGGCGCGATAAAGATGAAGCCCAACAGGTCGACGAGGATTTTATTGAAGCAATGGAGTATGGTTCACCCCCCTTAGGCGGAATTGGTATTGGAATAGACAGGCTTACAATGTTTTTTACAAACACATGGTCTATTAAAGAGGTAATATTATTTCCGACTTTACGTCCAGAAAAATGACCCACAAACAAGCTCTAGATTTACTTCATAAAAATATGACGAACCAGAATCTTCGCAGGCATTGTTATGCAGTGGAAGCAGTGATGCGGTCACTAGCAAAATATTTTAAAGAAGATGAAAACAATTGGGGGATTGCCGGACTTTTACACGATGCGGATTATGAGATAACCAAAGATAAAGATCCTAAAAAGAATCATACAAAACAAACTATAAGGTGGTTAAAAGAACTTGAAGCGGAAACGGACATATATGACGCTGTTGCTGCCCACGCCTGGGGTTATGTAGACGGAGCCCCGGAACCAAAAACCAAAATGCAGTGGGCGCTTTACACCTGCGATGAGCTAACTGGTTTAATTGTCGCAGTTGCCTTGGTTAAGCCTGATAAAAAGTTGGCTTCAGTTACTGCCGACTCCATACTGAAAAAGTGGAGTTCTAAATCTTTTGCCGCTGGGGTTGATAGGAAACAGATTGAGCAGTGTACTCCGCGTTTAGGAATAGAGCTTAGAGATTTTATCCAAATCGCCCTAACCGCAATGCAAGGAATCTCAAACGATTTAGTGCTTTAACTATGAAGATTGAGAGGTTGGTATTGGGAACTAGTAATCCAGGTAAGCTCTCCGAATGGTCGAAGATTCTTCAGGAAGAAGGTTTCAGGGGAGAAATTGTAGGCGTTTCTGGTTTTGGAGATATAGAGGACCCAGATGAAACTGGAGAGACTTTTGATGAGAATGCAAGACATAAGGCCACATATTATGCAAAATTAATAGGAGAATATATCTTAAGTGAGGATGGCGGATATGAAGTGGATGTGCTAGATGGTGCTCCTGGTGTACATAGCAAAAGAGTGTTACCCGGAGGGAAAGAAGGCACTGATGAGCAACTTATCGAGTATGTTTTGGAAAAAGTTAAGGGATTACCCGCTGATAAGAGAGGTGTAAGTTTAACAGTCGCGGCTGCAGTTTCAGATCCTGAAGGAAATATAGTTTATGAAGATAAGGAAGAATTTAGAGGTTTAATATCTAATCAAAGAGGCTCAAGGTTGATACCAGGATATCCATTTAGGACAATACATTACCTACCTGACATCGGAAAAACCTACGCAGATTTAACTCCAGAAGAACATAAAAAATATAGCCACAAGAGAAAAATAGCAAAAAGATTGGTAAAATTTTTGTTAGAATACATTTAATGTTAGATATACAGTATATTCGCGAAAATACGGGAAAAGTTAAGAAGGGAGTTTCTGCAAAACAGCTGGATGCGAAGTTGGTTGATAGCTTGTTGCAGCATGATGAAAAACGAAGGAGTCTATTGCAAGAGATAGAAAAACTTCGAGCCGATCGTAATAAATTCGCAAAAGAGAAAAATGTAGAGGGAGGAAAAAAAGTTAAATCTGAACTTCAGAAAAAAGAGCCGGAATTAAAAAAGATTGAAGAGGAATATAAAGAGGCACTTTATCAAATCCCTAATCTCCCCGCAGATGATGTTCCTGTTGGAAAAGACGAAAAGGAAAATAAAGTTCTGCGTAAATGGGGTGAACCAGCTAAATATGACTTCAAACCAAAGGATCATTTAGAACTTGGCGAGGCTTTAGATATTATCGACGTTAAAATTGCTTCAAAAGTTAGCGGAGCAAGATTTGGTTATCTAAAAGGTGATGCAGCACTTTTGGAATTTGCACTAATTCAGCATGCTTTTAGTGTGCTGACAGATGCGGATGAGTTGAAAAAGATTGCTAATAAAGTAAAAGAAGGTTATTATCCGAATCCCTTCATACCGGTCGTTCCGCCCGTAATGGTTCGGCCAGGTGTTTTTGGCAAAATGGCCCGGCTCGAACCCAAAGAAGAGCGATATTACATAAAATCCGACGACCTTTATCTTATTGGGAGTGCCGAGCATACTTTGGGACCGATGCATATGGATGGAGTGCTTCCGGAGAAAGATTTACCAATAAGGTATGTTGGTTTTTCGACGTCCTTTAGAAGAGAAGCGGGTACTTACGGCAAAGATACTAGGGGAATATTAAGAGTTCACCAATTTGACAAGGTTGAAATGGAATCTTTTACAACTTCGGAGAATTCGGATAAAGAACAAGATTTTTTTGTGGCTATACAAGAGTACTTAATGCAATCTTTAGAAATTCCATATCAGATTGTTATGATTTGTACAGGAGATATGGGTGCCCCTGATTATAGACAGATAGATTTAGAAGCTTGGTTGCCTGGAGAGGGGAAATATCGCGAAACTCACACATCAGATAATATGACCGATTATCAAGCAAGAAGGTTGAATACAAAAGTGCAAAGAAAAGGTAAAACTGAATATGTTCATATGAATGATGCAACAGCCTTTGCCATTGGTCGCACAATCATCGCTATTCTGGAAAATTACCAACAAAAAGATGGCACTGTCGTTATTCCAAAAGTTCTTCAAAAATACATGGGGAAAGAAAAGATTGGTTAGTTTAACGGCCGTTTCTTATATTTTCGTGACGGTCTATTGCTTGTGCAACTTCGTATAAGGCGGCTGAACCTAAGGGTATGCTTAACGCGGGACCAATAACGACTCCTCCAGCAATAGCACCTGCTGTTGCTAATGTTGCTTTTATAACGTGTTCATTTCTTTTACTAACATTAACGCGATGTATTCCAATAGCTATGTATCTTTCTCTTTCCATGATCCGATATTGTATCACAATCTACCCCCTCTTTCTTAAATTATGGGCGATACCTGCGAGAAATAATGTACCAAGAAATGATAAGACTCCAACTATTGCAAATACGGGCTTATAACCCAATTGAGCTACCAAAAGAGCTCCAAGACCGCTTGTCAAAGCTGCTCCCAAATCAATTGTGGTGTAGTATATACTCCACTCAAATCCTTCTTCCTTTCTGTCGATATGTCTTGTAAAAATTGCAAGCCAGGATGGGTAAGAAAAGCCTCCTCCGATTCCGTAGATTACTTGCACTAAAAAAACTTGCCAGGGGTATTGGATGACTATATATAAAAAAGCAGAGATAGTAATTAGTAAAGAGCCTATTATCATTACCCAATAGTCATCACGCTCTCCCCTTCTAACATCTATATACCTTGCAACCGGAATCTGAACTACACTTTTTGTTAGAAAATAGGCAGCAGCCGCTAAACCTGCAAGCTTAACACTCCCCCCCACAATTTGTTCTGTAAAAAAGACGGCGATGATTGGAGAAATGAGTCCCCATCCGGACATCATCAAAATATCGGAGAAAGTTAGATATTCGATAACTTTATTTATTTTAATTCCCGAAAAATATCTTTTAAGAAGAGTCCTCATACCCTAATATTAACATTTGAAGAAAATAATTGGTACGAGTTAACCAGCTACTGTTTTTTAAAATACTTCTTATTCTTTAATTTCTCAGGAAGTAAATTTTCATTAGTGTAAGGGTCGTAACCTTTGCCGTAACCTAAATCTTTCATAAGTTTTGTTGGTGCGTTTCTGATTTTCATCGGAACCGGGAGATTGCCATATTTACGAACATCTTCTTGAGCGCTGCGCAGGGCTTCGTATGATGCCCTGTCTTTTTCAGCTTTAGCAAGATAGACGGTTCCATGGGCTAAATTGATTGCACACTCAGGATAACCTATTTCTTCACAGGCTTGAAATACTTCATTAGCTAAAAGAAGTGCATTAGGATTTGCCATTCCGATATCCTCAGATGCAAATACAACCATCCGACGGGCTATATATAAAGGGTCCTGCCCTGCCTCAACCATTCTTGCCAAATAATAGAGTGCAGCGTCGACATTTGAAGCACGCATGCTTTTAATAAATGCCGAGATTACGTTGTGGTATTCTTCACCCTTTTTATCAAACTCGAGTTGTTTTCTTTGAAGTGCCTGTTCAATGTGAACAAGAGTGAGTTTTCCACCCGCGGGGTGTGAACTCATATCACCCCGCGGGTGTGCAAGATTGGAAGCAATTTCCAAAACGATTAAGGAAACTCTAGCGTCGCCGTTTGAGGACTGCATTAAGAAATTCCTTGCGATTTTATCTAGTTTAACTTTTAAATATTTTTCTCCTCTTTTAATTATCGTTGCGAGTTCTTTTGGAGTTAGTTGTTCTAGAACTAATACTCTAGAGCGAGACATGAGTGGTCCAATCACTTCAAAAGAAGGATTTTCAGTTGTTGCTCCAATTAGGGTTATATCACCGCGTTCGACATAGGGTAGTAATTTTGCCTGCTGGGCTTTGTTGAAACGGTGTATTTCATCAATTACAACAACTGGGGAAATAAGCTGATTCGTCTTTAATATGTTTGATACTTCTTTGATAGAGGTATCCACTGCAGAAAATTCATAGTAAGTCCTTTTCAATACTTTTGCGATTATTCGTGCAAGAGTGGTTTTTCCTGAACCCGGTGGACCCCAAAAAATTAATGATGGAAAAAAATTAGTCTTTTTGGCACTAGCGAGCAGTTTTCTAATCACGCCATCTTTTCCAACCAGATTTTTCTGCCCTCCAAACTGGGTTAGTGTTTTAGGCCTCAATTTTTCAGGAAGTGGGCCTTGATCCATGGTAAATCATTGTATATCCAAATAAAATCCGAAGCAAATGTCATTAGCATTAAGATCCTTATACAAGATATAATTTTGTGATGAAGCTTAAAAAGCTAACAATTGTTAAAAATTCGGTTCAAAGCGTTCTAAAAAATTTAAAAAGAATGCTTAAACTTGCATGGGAAACCGACAAGAAACTAACTTTTGGATATTATGCTACTTCTGGAATCGGTGCATTCTTCCCGATTATTACCAGTTTTATTTATAAGCTGCTTGTCGATTATTTGATAGCCAATCAAGGGATTGAAGCGACAATACCCGTCATATTAATTGCGGTTTTGGGTGGGCAGTATGTTGTATCCATCGCACACGATTTTATTTCTTGGGGACTTCGAGGTACTTATTTTGATTTTTTATTTAGATACAAAATCCAAAACTCTCTGAATTATAAGTTCTATAAAAAAATGGGCGATCTAGATATTGCACATCTTGAAAATCCCCAAAAGGAAGATTTAATTGCCAAAGCTCAAGATACTTTTACATGGAGGCCTCCCGATTTTTTAAGATACTTTTCTTACTTCTCAACAAATTTTATACAATATCTATCGGCCTTTATTATACTTATTCCTTTCGGCTGGCAAGTCCCGTTTTTACTTTCTCTCGTAACACTACCGCGTTTATATTTAAGAACAAAATTTGGTCAAATTCAGTGGTCTATTTATGGGTCGGGTGCACCCGAGGTTAGAAAGTTGTGGTATTTGCGTTGGCTTTTATCGCATAAAACTTCAGTTACTGAAACAAGAATATTTCAATCGCAGAAACATCTTTTGAGAAAATTCAAGGGAATTCAAAACTACCTTTATCGCATTAATAAAAAACCAGTCCGAGATTTCTTAAAAGTACTTATTTTTCCACAATTTATTGAGGTTTGTGCCGCATTTGCACTTGCTTTGTGGAAGTTGCCGGCCGCATTATCTGGAGAAATTTCAGTCGGTGACTTTACTTTTTTTATTGCTCTTTTGTCAAGACTTACAGATAGTGCTTCTGATATCGTTCTTAACTTTGGAGAAATGTACGAGAATAATCTTTATGTTGACCATTATTTTGAGGTGTTGAATTTACCGAGAATAATTAAGAAACCTAAGAAACCTATTAGTTTAGGTAAAGCATTACAACCACCCAAAATTGAGTTTAAAAACGTGTCTTTTGCTTACCCAGGTAGTGAAAAATTAGTTCTTAAAAACATAAATTTTGAGATAAAACCAGGAGAAAATTTGGCAATAGTAGGCAGAAACGGTGCGGGGAAAACCACAATCGTTAAGCTACTTTGCAGGTTCTATGATGTTACTTCTGGAGAAATTTTGATAAACGGAATTAATATTAAAAAAATAGATTTGGCAGAG